>WBZP01002408.1_pt1 | contig 21555 bp, 19 predicted proteins | sample 5204301 | NCBI WGS metagenome assembly WBZP01 (sample SAMN12412401, study PRJNA552823) | activated sludge metagenome | isolation source: activated sludge from nitrification reactor of wastewater treatment plant... | place: USA: Pennsylvania | collected 2017
AAAGCTTACACTTTGGTTGACTTTGGTCATCATTTACCCAATGCCAACATTGAGCAAATCGTAAGTTTGCTGATGATGGAAGGCAAACTTGGTGGTTTTCATTTTAATGATTCCAAATATGGTGACGACGATCTTACCGTTGGTAGTATTAATCCCTATCAATTGTTTTTGATTTTCAATGAATTGGTTCAAGGTACTCAACCGGGCAATGCTCCTTTTGAGGCTGGTTCAGGATTTGGATGGATGATAGACGCCAGCCACAATGTGAAAGACCCTTTGGAAGACTTATTGCAAGCTGTAGAAGCCATTTTGATTGCTTATGCTCAGTCACTTTTGATTGATGCAAAGGCACTTGAAGAGGCACGTGAAAACAACGATGTGGTAAAAGCACAGGAAATATTGCAGGGAGCTTATAGGACAGATGTCAGAACCCTCGTTTCTGAATCAAGACTGAGAACCGGAGCCGCTATTGACCCATTAAATGTATTCAGAAGTCTGAAAATCAGAGAAAAACTAATCGCTGAAAGGGGCACAAATAGTATTGCAACCGGATTGTAATTATTTTTGTTTGTATATTTGGATTAAAATTTTTGCGAAAATGATAACACTAACAATTAAAAGTAAAGGTACAAGTAGTCCCAAAGCCATTGAAATGGCTAAAATGTTGTTGGAGAGCAAAAAACAGACTCAGGCAGAGATGAAAGAATTTGCTAAAACCGAGGAATTTCAGGAAATTGTAAAACGGTTAAGAGAAAAGCAAAATGCCAGAAAATAACACTTTTGAAGATCAATACGATTATGAATTTCAAGAGGGAATAGATAAATCGTATTTCTTTGAGACTAGAAATGGTTATTTTTATCAAATAAACTTTAAGGAATCCAATTATTTATTTTCTGATTTTGAAGAAATTAACACCAATTTATTTGAATTTGTTTTAGATTTAATTTACCCCGAAAAAAATTCCAAGATTGTTCTGGATAATTTGATTCCTTCCACCATAGCAGCCATTTTCCGGGATTTTTTCTCAAAAAATGGTCATGATTCTGTGATTTATATAATTGATTCCTCCGATTCAAGGCAAGCGGCTAGAAAGCGAAAATTCGATAATTGGGTTCAATTATTTAAAGGGGATGAATTTTTTAAACTTGATGCTGAGATTATTGATAACAATAAAAACAAAATATTTAGTTCGCTGATAATTAAGGCAGATAATCCACATTTCAATGCAATTATCAAATATTTTGGCTCCTTATCTTCTGAAAATTCCAAATGAAAGTAGCCCTTTTCATCCCCTGTTACATTGACCTATTTTATCCAAAAGTTGGAATAGCAACATTGGAATTGCTTGAAAAACTTGGCTGTGAAGTGATTTTTCCTGAAAACCAGACTTGTTGTGGTCAGCCTATGGCCAATTCGGGTTATGAACACGAAACTGAAGGCTGTACCAGTAATTTTCAGAATAACTTTGACGAATATGAATACATTGTTGCCCCTTCCGGCAGTTGTACTTTGCATGTCAAGGAGCACATTCCCTTAAAAGGAAAAATATACGAACTCACCGAATTTATCACAGATATACTAAAAATCGAAACATTGGAAGGAAGTTTCCCTCATAAAGTGGGTCTTCATCAAAGTTGCCATGGGTTAAGAGGATTATTTACGGCTCAAATGTCAGAGCTTAATGCTCCACAGTTTTCTAAACCAGAGCAGTTGTTGAAGAATTTTAAAGGAATAGAATTGATAAAACTGTCTCGAAAAGATGAATGTTGTGGTTTTGGAGGTACTTTCTGTGTGACTGAAGAAGCTGTTTCGGTCAGAATGGGTCTGGACAGAGTCGCTGATCATCTTAAAAATGGTACCGAAATACTAACAGGAGGAGACACTTCCTGTCTGATGCACCTGGAGGGAATCATCCGGAGAGAAAAACATGATATTAAGGTCATGCATATTGCTGAAATTTTAAATCAGGCTATTTCATGACCACTCACAGTAAGTCTGCTGAAATATTCAACCGCGATTTTGAACGCACCACCTGGCACGACGAAACCCTGTATTTTGTTCGTCAAAAAAGAGATAAAGCCGCATTTCAGATTGACGATTGGGAGTTATTGCGTGAGACGGCTTCTCAGATAAAATTTAACGTCCTTTCCAATCTTTCAGAATATCTCATTCAATTTGAGCAAAATGCTTTAAAAAACGGCATTAAAGTACACTGGGCAGCCGATGCCAGGGAGCACAATGAGATTGTTTTGAATATAATTTCAGAATACTTTGAGGGAAATATTCCCCATGATACCTTCAAAGGCATAGTAAAATCAAAATCTATGCTCACCGAGGAGTGCCACATGAACGAATACCTGATTTCGAAAGGAATCGAGGTGGTGGACACCGATTTGGGTGAGAGAATCGTGCAATTGGCTGAGGAACCTCCCTCTCATATCGTTTTGCCCTGTATTCATTGGAAGAAAGAGGAAATTGGCGAACTTTTTCATAAACATCTGGGAACCGAAAAAGGCAACAAAGACCCAAAATACCTCACTGAGGCTGCCAGGCAACACCTTCGGGACAAGTTTTTAAACAGAAAAGTGGCTTTGACGGGTGTAAATTTTGCAGTAGCTGAGACGGGTGAATTTGTGGTTTGTACCAACGAAGGTAATGCCGACATGGGTACTCATCTTTCTGACTTGCACATTGCAAGTATGGGCATGGAGAAAATCATTCCTCAAAGACAACATTTAAGTGTGTTTTTAAGATTGCTGGCTCGTAGTGCAACGGGGCAACCCATTACGACCTATTCCAGTCATTTTAGGAAACCTAGAGACGGTCAGCAGATGCACGTTGTAATCGTGGATAACGGCCGCTCAACGCAACTGGGTCGGGAAGATTTCAGAAATTCACTGAAGTGTATTCGTTGCGGGGCCTGTTTTAATACCTGCCCTGTTTATCGACGCAGTGGTGGTCACAGCTATCATACAGCCATTGCGGGGCCGATTGGCTCTATTTTATCTCCAAATCTTGATATGAAAGCCAACGCTGATTTGCCTTTTGCAAGTACACTTTGTGGCTCGTGTAGTAATGTTTGTCCGGTTAAAATTGATATTCATCAGCAGTTATATAAATGGCGGCAGGTTTTGGTAAAAGAAGGGCATACTTCTGCTACTAAAACATTAATGATGAAAGGGATGTCAAAGGTTTTGGCGAGTCCGGCAGTTTTTAAGTTTTCGGGAAAAGTGGGGAGAATGCTCATGGACAAAATGCCATTTATGGTAAATAATAGTCTGAATCTCTGGTATAAGCAGCGTGAAATGCCTGAGCCACCCAAAGAGAGTTTCAAAGATTGGTATAAGAAAAACAGAAAATAAACGTGGATTCTCCTCTCCTATGGAGACGGGACAAAGGGGTGAGGTAAAATGACAAGCAGAGACCAAATATTAGCCAAAGTAAAGCAAAATCAACCTCAATCAGTGTCTTTGCCTGATTTGAGCATACTGGGCAAAGAATCATTTGATTCTGTAACAAAATTCGTAGAAACTGCCGTAGCGATTGGGGCAGAAGTAATTGAAATACAGGATTTTTCAGAAATCCAAACCTATATCATTTCAAAATATTCAGGAAAACCCATTCGGTCAACTTTGGCGGATTTTAACAGTGAAAATTGGCTTGCTCTATCCCCAAAAGAACTTGATGGAACAGATTTTCTTTTGATTAAGGCAAGATTTGGTGTGGCCGAAAACGGCTCCATTTGGATAGCTGATCATGATTTAGGACAGAGAATTGCCCCATTTATTACCGAATATTTAGGGGTGATTCTGGATAAATCAAAAATTATAAATACCATGCATCAGGCTTATCAAATCATTGGAGACGAAGATTATGGCTTTGGTCTTTTCCTTGCAGGCCCATCAAAAACTGCCGATATAGAGCAATCGCTTGTGCTGGGTGCACATGGGGCGAGAGGCCTTGTTATATTTTTGTTTTGAAATTCTTTTGTTAAAAATTCGTTTAGATTTATAATTTTGTAAAAAATCAGAGTAAAATGAACGCATTTAGAGAATTTTACAATAGTACTGAAGATACCACTATGGTAATAAAAGTACCTAAAGAATACCAAAAGAAAAGATTGGAAGTGATAATTATTCCTGCTGAAGATTCTGACTACAAAAGCGAAATTTTTAGTTTAATGGATAAAATTTCAGATAAAGCACAAAAGAACGGATTAAACGAAAAAAAGTTACACCAACTTTTGAATGAATAAAATTGTTCTTGATACTAATCTTATTGTCAGTGCTTTATTAATAAAGAATTCTATTTCAAGAAAAGCTTTTGATCTCGTTGTCAATCAATATTCAATAGTTAGTTCGAAAGAATGTTTTGAAGAATTGAATGATGTTTTGGGTAGGAAGAAATTTGAAAAGTACTTTTCATTAAAGGATAAATATGAGTTTTTGAAAAGCTATTTTGAATTGGTGGAATTTTTTGAAGTTGGAATAATTGTTTCTGATTGTAAAGACCCCAAAGACAATAAGTTTTTAGCACTTGCTTTAGAAAGCAAATCTAAAATTATTGTCTCTGGAGATAGGCATCTACTAGAAATGAAAAATTACTTCGGTATAAAAATTATTTCTCCACATGATTTCATACAGTTAACCTAAAAGCTTTTTATATTATTTTCTCATATTTTTTCGATTTTTCAATCTGGAATTTTCCTCTTAAATATTTTCTAAAGAAAAAATGAAAATTTACACAATAATCTCACAAAACTAAAGTTTTAGTTAAAATATCTTAAATTTTGACCCGGTACATTATTCAAACCAAAAACAATTAACAACTTGCACTAAGTTTTCTATAAAACATTATGAAAAAGCTATTACTATTAACAATTGCGGCAATGATTTCATTGACCGCCTCAGCCCAGTCTTACTCTATCAAAGGCACACTCAAAGACACCGCCAATGCACCTTTGTCATTTACTTCCGTCTTTTTGCTTTTGCCTTCTGATTCCTCATTGGTGACTTTCTCCAGAGCCGATGAAAACGGAAATTTTGTTTTCAAAAACATCAAAAAGCAAAACTACCTTCTAAAAGCCACCTTTGTGGGCTTTCTTCCCTTGCAGGAATTAATAAAATATGATCCTGAGATATTGAACAGAGAACTCGGAGATATCGTTTTGAAACCTATTCAGAAAGAGCTTTTTGAAGTGGTAATTCGCACTGCCAAAGCTCCGATGGAAATCAGAGGAGACACCATAGAGTATGATGCCCGGAAATTTAAGGTGCCGCCGGGATCATCAGTTGAAGACCTGCTCAGAAAGCTTCCCGGTGTACAAATAGATGCCGAAGGGAACATTAAAGCCCAGGGTGAGGAAGTGAAAAAAGTACTTGTTGATGGTAAAAGATTTTTTGGAGATGATCCTAAAGTTGCGACCAAAAACCTTCCTGCTGAGGCGATTCAAAAGGTGCAGGTTTTTAATGATAAGTCGGAGCAATCAAAGGTGACCGGTGTAGAAGATGGTAAACATGAAAAAACCGTAAATCTGGAATTGAAGGATGAATTTAAAAAAGGTGGATTCGGGAAAGGAACTATTGGTGCAGGCTCTGACGACAGGCTTATGGCCAAAATGAATTACAATAAGTTTGACAAGAAAAACCAGTTCGCCATAGTTGGCTTTGGAAATAATATTAATCAGTCTGGTTTGTCAAATAATGATTATCAGGATTTTAGAGGGAGTCAATCCTATCAATGGAACGATAATGCCGACTTTGGATTTAGCTCTGGAGGAGGAGGATTTAGAATAATTTATGGCAGCGACCAAAACGATGATGAAAGTTTGGAAATTCCCCAATCATGGGGACCCGGTCAGGGCCTTTCCAAGAATTTTGCAGGTGGTATGAACTATAATTATGATACCAAAAAGACAAAGTTTAGCTCCAATTATTTCTTTAATCAAACAAACCAGACCCTCAATCAATTGATTAACTCGAGGTATGTTTTACCTAATTTGAACTACAATACTGCAGATTCAAGCGTTTTTGGAAATTATATTCAAAATCACAGAATGAGCCTTAGGTTTGAAAAAGAGATAGATTCGCTCAATACATTGGTTACCTATGTCAATGGTCGTATCGGGACAAAAGGTCAGAGCAATTTTACTTTTAAAAATTTTAGTAATACAGGGGCCGAAATTTTCAGAAATCAAATTACAGACAATAGTTATGACGGAACCTCCCACAATATTGTTGGATCCGCCATTTACAGGCATAAATTCATCAAAAAAGGTCGTAATTTTTCACTATCCGGCACATTTGGTGATAGTAATAATGATCAGGACGCCATCCAAAAAACTAATCTGAATGAGTTTAAAGTCAATGGACAAAGTTTTCCACTTGGTGGATTTTATGACATTTTTCAAGATGTACTTAGTTTGAGCAAAAACCGCGAATACAAAGCTTCAGTTTTATTTGTAGAGCCATTTGCAAAAAAATATTTCCTCGAAACATTCTATAATTTTTCTAATTCCAATAGAATAGTGGATCGTGATGTAATGAACTTATTCTCTGATCAAAAACCAAGAGTGGATTCATTGAGCAGATATTTTGAAAGCACACAAATGTATAACAGATTAGGTAGCTCACTAAGATATTCCCACAAAGGCTTCAATATGTCGGTTGGTTTGGCTGCCCAGCAAATAGCTATTAACGGTAAATTTTTCAATAATCAGGGGGGTAATACTTTGGGTAATATCGATAACCCCTATTTTTCTGTTGTACCTAACGTTGGCATAAATATCCAGTTAAAAAATAATAAATATCTGTTTTCTAACTATGAAACGAGCGTTGACGCTCCCAGTATCAGAAATTTGCAGCCATTTACTGACAACTCTAACCCAATGTACGTAAGAAACGGTAATCCTGATCTGTTGCCAACTACCTCACGTACAGTAAATTTGGGTTACGGGTCGTTTAACCCGGCCACCTTTATCAATATGTGGGTTAATTTCAACGCTTCATTTATGGATAATCAAATAGTTTATAATCAGGTTGTTAATCCTAAATCCCTCATTACTACTTTGACGCCGGAAAATGTTTCGGGAGGCAGAAGGGTATTTACCTATTTTGATTTGGGTTTTCCTATCGTAAAAACCAAAGTTAATGCAGGCATTAGTTTGAACGGAAATGTTCAGAAAAATATCGTATATATCAATTCTCAACTTAATGATAATTTGAGTCAAAACTATAATATTTACGGAAGGATTGATTTGACTCCGGTAAGTTGGTTTTCGATGTTTACCAATTTTAGTTATGGTCTCAATTTTAGTGATTTCTCAATCAATACAGCTCAAAATCAAAAGTTTGTGAATACCACTTTGCGTAATAATCTGACTTTGCAAATGCCAAAACTCTGGTATTTTTCGGCTGATTTTAATTATTCACATTATAAAAATGACAAACTCGATTTTGACCAGCACATGCCTATCTTAAATATGAGTGCATATAAGATATTTGGGAAAGGCAAGAAATCTGAAATGAGGGTATCGCTTTATGATGCATTCAAACGCAATAGAGGCATCAATCAGTCGGCCTGGGGCAATGTAGTAACTAATACCGTGACCCAAACTTTGTCGAGGTACGTGATGCTGACTTATACCTACAATATGAAAGGAATGAAAACCACCATGAAGAAGTCGAGATGGGAATAATTTTGATAAACGATTTTGGATTATTGATTAAAATAATGAAATATGAAAAATATAGTTAAAGTATTAATAATTAGCTTTTTGAGCCTTCCTGCTGTGGCACAGGTGATGTCGGGTCAAATCGTTTTTGAAAGAAAAATGGATTGGGTCAAAAAAATGAATAAGGCAAAGTACTTGACCCAGGAAGAAAAAGACAGAGAAGAGCAAACCTGGAAAAACGATGAAGTGTATGTGTTTAAATTGCTACTGACTTTTACACCTAATCAAACTTTTTATACGCATGAGAGTCAAACCCATACTTCTACCGACGGTACTTATAACTGGAGGGCCGATGACTACTATATTACGCGTGATTTTGAGCAGAATACACTCTTTGAATATAAAGAGATGCTAATCAAAAATTATATCGTGAAAGATACCTTGCAGGCTCCTAAATGGAAGATTTTGAATGAAATCAAAGAAGTAGCTGGATATGTGTGTATGAAAGCCTCAACTTTTGACGCAGCAAAAGACCAGGAAGTGGTGGCGTGGTTTACTACGGATATCCCGGTTTCGGGCGGTCCTGAAGAATATTATGGCTTACCTGGAATGATTCTGGAGCTCAATATTGATAATGAGGCCGTACTCGTAACCGCTACAAGTGTGGTTTTAAACAAAGATCAGAAAATGCCGGAATTGCCTAAAAAAATGAAAGGCAAAACGATAAATTTAAAAACTCAGACTGAGCTGATTACAAAATACCGCAAAGAGCAGGAAGCTCTTCATCGGTTCCCATGGGGCATCAGATATTAAGATTATTTAAAATTTTAAAATCCTCATTTGTGTGATACAGGAGGGGATTTTTTAATTATTTTAAAGATAAATCTATATAAAAATGAGGTTTTCTAATTTTGGATCCGATTTCTTTTACCTCCGAAATATCTAGTTCACAAAATCTTTTATGAAAGTATTGTAAAGATAGGTCATTACAGATTTTTAGATAAGATTCCAAATATGCTAAAATAAGCTTGTTTAAAAACTTTTGACTTGTTTTATCTTTGAAAATAATATGTATTGGCCATCCTCCTATTTCAGATTCAAAATTAAATTGGTCGAAAGTGTCGATTTTGTATTTTAGGGAATCAATTTTTAAATAAATGTCTTCATCATAGCCTCTAGAATAGTAGATTTCATTTTTGTAATAGAAATGATTTGCAACATATTTAATTTCACTGTTTTCAGAATTGCCTTTTTTCTGGTTTTCTGAAATATAAAAAGTATGAAGGGGTAAATTGAAACCTTTATTAGATATTTTTTTTAAATTTTTATCTATAACTCGGGTACAAAATGAGAAAAGTATAGTTTCATTTGAGTCTATAAAAACTTTCTTTTTAAAAAGGTTTACCAATGAATCATACTGCAAATCAAAATCCACCACCCTTTTGCTAAGACTATCAGGAGCTTGTAATAAAAACAAGGCATTTTTGCAGAAAACTTCTTTTTTGTCGTCTTGCTCAAGTTTGTATTCATAGGTTTTTTGGCCAATTAAGCCCAAAAGTGTTAATGAAAAAAGAAGGTAGAAGGGGGTGAGTTTCATAGTGGGATATTTTTCTTTTATAAATTTCTAATAATGTCCTTTAGCAGCCAAAATAATAACAATTGTGTCACCTTTTCTTCATATACGAGCCGAAGTTCCTGATTTTTTGTGAAAATCTATATCTTCGAGTGACTGTTCGGTGAAATCTAGCCGATATTTCATTTTAGACCAAGGAGGCTATCCAGGTTTTGTTTTTCTACACTTAAAAAGTCTCCATTCTGGTATTCTTTTCTACTTTTTTCAATTTTTGAAACAAAATCAGGGTCAAAATCCTGATCATTTTTGGCCAATTCTACAAATTTTAAAGATTTGATGAGTTTCATGAAAAATGAATATTCCTGACCGGGTATATTTAAAATTACTTGCTTCATGATTTTATCCTTTTCTGCAAATGTAAAAAAATGAAAATTAAATAATCATTTCAGCGTCAAAATGTCAAAAGTAATCTTCACTTCTCCGCAAACCACCTGTAAAATCTTGAACCCTCTGTATCAGCCATATAGTTCCAGATTACGGTGTTTTTGGGGTTGGTTAGTGTACCCAGGTCTTGTATGCAGATGTTCTTGTTTTCCAACGATTTTAGGTGCCTTCCCAGCTTTTTGATTTCAGGATTGTTGGAAGCTGCCATTTTATCATCAAATTGGGTTTGATGACTGATATATTCGGCAGAAGTATAGGCCATACTTCTGAAGGTTTCAAACGTGAAATGCCCGGCCAGAGATAAAGCCATATAAGCCAGAATTGGAATTCTTGCCAGCGTTTTTTGCTCCTCAATCAGATATTTTCCAACGTAAAGCATCAGAATAAATAAGGCCGGAATGGAAATCCTTCCGGGGAAATCTATACCATAACCCTGCTGAAAAAACGGTAATGGTATCAAAACCGCAATAGCTAACAGGAATAAAGGATCTTTTTTGTATTTCCAGCCAATAAAAATTGCAACCAAAACCCATGATAATAAGTAAAATATGCCTAAGATCTTGGGCGAATGATGAAGCACCTGAAAAAACTTTCCTGCCTGATTGGAGCTGATGAAAATGTAATTCAAAGCCAAAACCAGCCCACCACCCAATACATTTTGAAATGAAAGATAAGGTTTGATATTCTCCCACCAGTCGGATAATCGCAAGAAAGATCCAGTGTAACCTTTGAAAATAAAGAATATTACGAAGGGCAATAAGCCAGCAAATGCAAACGGACTAAGGAAAAAACAAAGCGTATATAGAATTAATATGTTTTGTTTTGGGGCACCATTGAGTATCAAAAGTATAATCAACCAAGCGGTAAGTGACTGATTAAAAGTCCAGTAGATCAGGCCCAGGTTACTGTCTGCGTAGAGAATCATTCCCGCCCAGAGGTAGTTGTTGTCGGGATCGAGAAATACATTCGGGAAAGAATATTTTAGGATTGCTCCCACAAAAAACAAGGTACCCCATCCAAAAAATAAGAGTAAAAGCTTGTAATTGAATCTTTTAAAGTATTTCCCGGTTTGATAAATTACTAAAACAGTACCCAATAAAACCCAAATAAAAAAGGCAAATCGTCCGAAATCGTACCCAAAGAGTTTTCCCAAAGCCGCGGGAGGCAGATAAAAACCCAGATAGTAAGTCATGATGGTGTTTTTGCCATCGAGAAAATGTCCCGGAAAGCCTTCTACATGATATCGCACCGGCCATTCATATTTCACGAGGTCACGAAACATCGCATTGCGGTACAAATGATCGTTGTTTTGAAATGTATAAGAACCGATCCCTGAATAAAATATCAGAAAAACCAGAATCAGAAACATAGGAATAAGCTTTCCTTTGTTATCAAGAAGGATTTGGTTGATTTCGTCTTGTCCTTTGATATTTCTGATACAAAACCAAAAACTTAGAAGTGTAACACTTCCAAATGCCAGAGCCGAGAGATTGTTGAGCCATGACAGGCAAAACATAAAAAAAGGAATCATTAAATATGCATAGCCGATTTTTGTCATTAAGCCATCTATGTCTCTTTTCATTTTTTTCTAAAAATAATGCTCAAAATTAAATCTTAGGGAACAGGCAATAGTTATCAGGCAAAAATAAGGTTTACAATATTTATTATACTGGTTAGTGGGCCAATATTGCTTTTATCTACCTTCTTCGTCCAGTACTGAGGTATATTTTTTGATTATTTTCAAAATCAAATAAACCACTGTACTTATCGCAAAACCCCAAAACCAAAACGTAGGTTTAAACGCAAAACTTCCCCAACGGACATACTCTCCCACGATTTCGAAAACATAAAAAAGCAAAAACAAGGCCGCTACGCCATTCTTTTCTTTTTTTAGGATTTTTTTGATGGAGAAAGGATATTTTGGCTTAATCGGGGCTTTGAGTTTCGGTATAAATGCCGGCTTATCAGCAGCCCATTTCAAATAGGTCTCCCCAAATTTTTTCCTCAAAAAGGCCTCCTCTGCAAACATGATACGTTCATAATACACCCAATAAGCCAATATAAAGGCCACAATATACCAAAAATCAGCAGTGAGCATACCCACTGCCAGCCACATCAGAAAATTGCCCAGATACAAAGGATGCCGCACCAAAGAATATATTCCCGTTTGATTGAGCTCGTCGGCGATCTGACCGTCGGCGGTATTTCGGCCTGAAGTGTTTTTTGGGGTGTGTCCAACGGCATAAATCCTTACGGCAAGGCCTGCAAAACCTACAAAAAGTGAAATCAGCCAATAATTGAAACCCAGCTCAGGGTAAGTCATATTGTTGATTTTGTAAATATAAAGACCCAGTCCTGTGCCCAAAAATACCAGTGGGATATAGCTTCTATACCTGAAAAGAACATTTCCCTGGTCTTCCAGCTCTTCTATTAATGCCATTTGTTTTGAATTAAGGTACAAAGGTAATGCTTAAAACCGAAACGAGGTGTTTTCAAATCAGCCAAAATTGCATTTTTCAAATTGCAGTTATTCAGCTTCCAAAAGCAGCATTGCGTTTTTTGGAGGCAGAGCTTTGATATCCAGCTCCCAGTTCATTGAGGCTGCCAGTTGTCGCATCATAACCTTCACCTGATTGGCTGCAATTTGAGGTAAATCGCTCTCTTTGGCTTTTTCCTGCATCATTTTTTTGGCTTCTGAAAGAATGGCAGTATAGTCTTCGTTGTTAAACTTGGAAAGTAAGCCCTGGTTGATATCATAAAACTTGTAGTCGGTATCAATTGAAAGGATTTCGGCAGGGGCAAATTCCTCAATCACAAGCTTTCTTTCGGCATTATCCCGGTTAAATTTCATTTTGGAAAAGTCATAACCTACCGACACTTTGGCTTTGGCTACCACCAATGCCTTGTTTTTCATTTTGAATAAACCATAAAAATCTTTGTGGGAATTATGGTCATATATTTCGGTGAAATAGCCCTCAGCAAGCACCACTTTGAATACTTTTTCGATTCTTTCCAATAAAATATTTGACTCTACTCTTATACTTTCTTTATTGTCTTTGAGTTTTTTACCGTACATCCAGTTAAAAATCTGCCAGGAAGCAATTCCTCCTATAATCACGGCCACCAAGAAAAGTATAATTTCCATATTTGTTGTATTGAAATCCGAAGTTAAGAAAAATCTAATTTTATAGTAAGTTTGTATCAGAAAAATGAAGATAGTTTGGCAGAAAACCTCCAAAAACCTGTCCTGGTAGTGGTAGTTGGTCCTACAGCAGTGGGAAAGACAGATTTTTGTGTACAATTGGCTCAAAAACTCAACTGTGATATATTCTCGGCAGATTCAAGACAGTTTTATAAAGAAATGAGTATCGGTACGGCTAAACCCACCGCCATTGAAATGCGTGGTGTGAAGCATCATTTTATTGATAGTCATAGCATTCTTGATGATTTCAGTGCCGGTGATTTTGAACGACAAGCAGATAATCTTTTAGAAGCATATTTTAAAAATAACCCTGTTGCCATACTCACCGGAGGCTCAGGATTATTTGTGAAAGCTTTACTCTATGGACTTGATGATATGCCTTCTGTTTCACCGGAAATAAGAGAAAAATACATGAAAAGGCTTGAAAATGAAGGTATTGGAGTTTTGCAAAATGAACTGAAAGAAAAAGACCCCGATACTTTTCAAAATATTGATATTCAAAACAGCCAGCGTGTAGTCCGTGCATTGGAAGTGTGTGAAGGCACAGGAAGGAAGTTTTCTTCATTTAAGGCTATTAAAGAAAAACAGCTGGATTATGAGGTGATAAAAATTGGCCTCGAACGCCCAAGAGAAGAACTTTACGACAGAATCAACCGGAGAGTTGACCTGATGCTGGAGCAAGGATTGCTGGAAGAGGTGGAAAGACTAAAAAAATTTGAAAACCATAATGCACTGCAAACGGTTGGTTATAAGGAAGTTTTTGGGTATTTTAAACATGAGTATGACTACCAAAGTATGGTAGAACTGCTAAAACGTAACACCCGCCGTTATGCAAAACGCCAGCTCACCTGGTTTAAAAATCAGGATCATTTTGAGTGGTTCGATGCCCGTGATCCTCAGATTGCCATTGATTTTATTTCGCAAAAGCTACTTGAAATCTGATATTCTTCATACGATTTGATTCGGGTATTTGAGTCAAATTTCTTTATTTTGTATAAAATTAAAACTATGTCAAAAATCATCATAGCAGTTGACGGGTATTCGTCGTGTGGCAAAAGTTCTACTGCAAAGGCTGTTGCAAAAAGTCTGGGCTACAGTTATATTGACACAGGTGCTATGTATCGGGCTGTTACTTTATATTTTATCCAAAAACACGTTTCTGTTACCAACGAAAAAGAAATCACTAATGCACTTTCTGAAATTTCGATTGACTTCAGGCGAAACGCTGAAGGTCAAAATCACGTATATCTTAACGGACTCAATGTTGAAGACGAAATCAGGAAATTATATGTGGCAAACCGGGTCAGTGAAGTGAGTGCAATAGCCTCAGTAAGGCATGCCATGGTAGATCAGCAACGAAAAATGGGTAAGAAAAAAGGGCTGGTTATGGACGGCCGCGACATAGGTACAGTGGTTTTTCCGGAAGCAGAACTAAAGATTTTTATGACTGCCGATCCTTTGGTAAGAGCTCAGAGAAGACAGATAGAATTAATGGCAAAAGGTGAAACACTGGATTTGGAGGAAATACTTTCAAATATCGAAAACAGAGATAAAATTGACACTACCAGAGCAGAAAGTCCCTTGAGAAAAGCCCCTGACGCCATCGAAATTGACACCACTTTTATGACGTTAGATGAGCAGGTAGATCAGGTAATATTACTGGCCGATATGGTCATGAACCGATAATGAAAACACTCGATTACATTATAGTGGGCAGAGGCCTTGCCGGCTCACTTTTAGCCAACGAACTCACCAACCAGGGTAAAAAAATAGCAATCGTTTCCGATGAATCTATGGGTTCTTCCAGTCTGGTGGCCGGAGGGATGTTTAATCCTGTAACAGGAAAACACCTTGGAAAAACCTGGTTGGCCGACAAGCTTTTTCCTTACTTTTTTGAATATTATCAGGCCTTGGAAAAAGAGCTTCAGGCTAGTTTTTTTCATCCGATTGGAGTTTTTCGCCCTTTTTCAAATGAAGAAAACAAGGCTTACTTTGCCCGTCAAATGGAGCATAATGACTTGTATGATTATCTTGAATTACAAGCACCTGATTCTCTTCTTGAACAGGATATAAAATCCGAATTGGGCGGTCTGAATACCAAAATGGCCGGCTGGGTTGATATCAAAGTGATGCTTGAAAAAATCAAAGAAAAGCTGAGTTCAAAGGGGCAATATATTTTAAATGAGTTTGTTGATTATAAGCAAATTAAAATCAATTCTGAACGGGTTTTCTACAAAGATTTTGAAGCAAAAGCTATAATATTTTGTGATGGTTTTTTTGCCAAAAATAATCCATGGTTTTCATGGCTGCCGTTTAATCCGGTGAAAGGTGAAACAGTGATTGCAGAAGTTGAAAACTATAATGTCACCAAAATCATGAATCAAGGTAAATGGGTGATGCCGCTGGGAAAAAATAAAGTAAGGCTTGGGGCTACATACAGTTGGCACAGACTCGATTTTGAAAATACTGATGAGGCAAGAGAAGAATTGATTTCAAAAACCGGGAAGTTTTTGAAAAGACCAGTAAAAGTTTTAGGTCAGCAAGCAGGAGTGAGGCCATCAACTACAGACCGTCGTCCATTTTTTGGTGTACATCCAAAAGAAAAAAATGTATTTTGCTTCAACGGATTAGGCACAAAAGGCGTATCTATAGCACCATTCTTTGTAGAGCAATTTCTTGGATTTCTTTCCGGAGAAAAAGATATACATCCCGAAGCAAACATTGAAAGGTTTTATTCGTTATTTTCGTAACCTGACTTATATGAAAATTGAAAAAAATGATCGGAATGAGGCTTAAAAGTATATTTTTTGTAATAATCGGATTGTTTTTTTGTGAAAATATTGCGTTTTCTCAAAATTATTATGGAATAAAAAATGAGGAATTTGGCAAAAGCCGTGTTCAAACCAAGCGTTTTGAATGGAAAACCATCAAAAGCAGCAATTTTGAATTTAACTTTTATCGGGGAGGAGAGGAGCTGGCAAAAAGAGCAGCCCGAAAAGCTGAAGAGGAACATGGCAGAATAACCGATGTACTGGGTTACACGCCATTTTCGGTTATGAAAATCTACATTTATAATTCGCCTGAAGATAAACTTCAAAGTAATATTGGGCTGGTATCTTCTCTGGAACTTGACGGTAAAGTGCTGAACCTAAGCAAAGCACGCATTCAGATTGCATATCAAAAAAATGATTCCTTATTTCAGAAAGAGTTGGTGAAAGAGATTTCGACCCTTTTTGTTTATGACATGCTTTATGGTGGATCCTTAAAAGAAGCCGTTCAAAGTCAGTTGTTGCTGATGGTGCCTGACTGGTATATTAAAGGTATAGCTGGCTATATTGCTGAAAATAAAAATACCAACCGTTTTTCTGATTTCAAAACCGCTATAACCGGCCTTCAAAATCAAAAGCTCTCCGGCCTTAAAGATGCTGATGCTGAGATAATTGGTCAGTCAATCTGGAATTTTATAGCTTTGAAATATGGCAGAGAGAATATTTCCAATATTCTTAATTTGACCCGTATCATTCGGAATGAGCAATCAAGTATCACCAGTACTTTGGGCGTATCATTCAACAAGTTTTTGAGAGAATGGCGAAACTTTTATGAAAATCCTGTAGAGATCGAGAAAATTACCGAAGCCCAGAAAAAACCGGAACCCATTGCTGAAGAAAAGAAGGCGGACATAAGTAATGACCTCTTGCCGGATGAGATTGATACGGAAAACTATAGTTTTGATCTAAAAAATATTGAAAAATATAAAGGAGATAGAAAAAATGCTGAAAATCAGCAAAGTACATCTGAAAAGACCAAAGCTTTGGAGTCCGGGAAAAATGCTGAAAGGGTTAAACTTAGTGCTATTAAAGGCTATAAAAATTATTTTGTTTCCAATGGTACCACCTATGATATTTTAATTGACCCAATAAGGAGGTTTGGTGTTGGTGGTCGTCTGATATTCAATGACTTACTTGAAAATAATATCCTGACTTTTTCAGGGTATCTGAGGCCTTCTACGCCTTTGCTAAAGAATTTTGATTATACTATTAATTACGGTAATTATACGAAAAAACTCGACTGGGTGTTTGAGTACAAAAAACGTTCTATAAACATTGAAAGCGTTGATGAATCAAATATTTATATTTTCAGGGCTTTGAAGATGTTTTTGACTGAAGAGAACCCTTATCTGCTCAGGCGTTTGATTTCTCAGAATTTTAGTGCTGCAGGCATTTATCCCATTAGTCAAAATTTAAAAATATCAGTTTCAGCTAATATGCTTAAAACCACGGATATAGAATATGATATTTTTGATATTTCCAAAAGTAGGGATAATCTGAATCAGTTATTTTTAAATCCTAAGTTTGATCTGGTTTATGACAAAACGCGGCTTGCAGATTCCAAAGGTTTTGAAATAGGAACCAAAGGGATTTTTTCTTATCAAAAATTTAAGAATATTGGAGATAACAGGTTTGATTTCAATAAACTAAATATCGATATTAGGCATTATCAACCTTTGGTGAAAGGTCTTTTGGCAGCGGGAAGAATAAATTATGGACGATCAACAGGAAATGCACCTAAGTTTACTTTTATTGGAGGGGCAGAAAACTGGCTTAACCGGTCAATATATGACGCCGAAACCATGATTCCCGGAAAAGAAGGAGATATGAGGGATATTCTGTTCTATAATTTTGCCGGAAACCTGAGAGGGTTTGATTTCGCAAGATTGTACGGGAACAATCATTTGTTAACGAATATTGAGTTAAGGGCTTACATGTCGGAATACTTTCCGAGAAGCTCCATGACCAGCTCAATTTTAAGAAGTTTGCAATTGGTTGCTTTCTCTGATATCGGTACTGCCTGGAATGGTTCTGCTGGTCCATTTTCAAAGCAAAACAGCTTAAACACTATCGTTCTTGGTGATAATAATAGTCCTTTTTTTGCTGAAGTTACCAACTTTAAAAACCCATTTCTGGCAAGCCTGGGATTTGGTGCCAGAACCACCATATTAGGTGTCTTGGTGAAGTTTGATTACGCAGTTGGTCGTGAAGATAAAGAATTTAATAGTCCCAAATTCTACATTTCAGTAGGAAAAGACTTCTGATTTACGCCGTTTTTGATAGCTTTTCAATTCTATTTTTAGCTATCCATTTTCTCCTTTTTTTGTTGATTTATATCAATTGTGATACCCTTAAATCACAATTATTCCCGGTTTTGGCATAGTTTTAGATATGTAAAAAATAGCTAAAATTTGGAAAAAACTAAAGAATATTCCAAAGGTCATTTGAAAATCATGAAATACTAATAAAGATTTAATTTATTTAATATCAATAAAATAGATCTGGCAACTTACCCGCTTGATAATTTAAAATTTTCCTGAATATTGATTGGCATAGTTTTGGATGCCTTGTCATGGTGAATAGGATTATTGTATCCATTTCATATCTATTGCAAAAAAGCGAAATGAAATTAGGATTTTAGAATGAATAGAATTTTTTACCCACTTCGGAGAATTTATGAACTTGAGCATGTTTGTCTTGATTCAAAATCAAAACATGATGTTTCAATTGATATTTTTTCTGATGATGTTGACACTTCATCAACAGGGTTAAATTCTGGCTGGAACGTAATCAGGAATAGTGAACCAAAAAGTGAAAAAGAATTGAATATTCAGGTACCAAAGAAAAGGGTGATTTCTTTGTTTAAAAACGAATCTATGAAACAGCTCTCCTTAAATTTTTTAACATTAACTTCCTTTGTATTTAGGTTATTGCATTTAGTTAACCCGAATTTCATAAAAGGAAATAACTCCGGTGTAAATTCCGGTAGTTTTAGGTCTTATGGTTTCATAGGAAATGCTCTTGCATTTTTGCTGATGTTTTCGAGTAGCTTTACAAAAGCAGCTGATGTGGATTTGGCCCTAAAACAAAGTGTAAGCATTTCTCAGCCATCAATTGGCAATTCAATCACATACACCGTGTGGTTGGTAAACCAGGGCACCAATGCTGCTACAAATATTCAGATTCAGGATGTAGTTCCTATGACCGGTCTTAACACTATCAACGGTACAGTGAGTGGAGGTATCTGGTCTTATAATTCAGTTACAGGAGTTGGAAGTTGGTTTATCAATTCCCTTGCCGGGGGAGATTCCTTAAGTCTTACATTAACAGGTACTGTTTTTGGAAGAGGTGTATTTTTTAATACAGCCGAGATACAGAGCAGTCCGGATTATGATATTGATTCCCAGCCGGGTAATGCTGATTTAACAGAGGATGATATTGCCTCCTCCTGTTTTTCAGTTCCTATACATTGGTACCCCGGAGATGAGTACCTCGTTGAAGTTCCCGCACCTTATACTTTAGGGTCCGGGATTGTTTGGTATAGAAATGGTATCGCAATAAATGCTTCTACACCAGAAGCTACCATTAATCCTGACAGTACACTCACCATCAAAGGAGTTGGTGATTATTCATTTACAACTACGCTTACCACTTGTCCAGCTACAGGGTGTTGTGCTATTATGGTCGAAGAAGGCCCCCGATTTGACCTTGCTATGGTTAAAAGGAGCTCGGTTTCAACTGTAGTTGCGGGAAATAACATTACTTTTTATTTTGATGTATATAATCAGGGTAACCAAAATGCCACTCAAATCCAAATTTCAGACTATATTCCTTCAGGTTTGACCCTGGCAGATACAAACTGGGTGAGTGCAGGTGGAATCGCTACATTGAAAAATACAATCGATAGCCTTGTCGCTGGTGATACTATCTCAAGGTCTATTACATTTTCTGTTTCTGCGGCTTATTCCGGTAGTTTGACCAACTCAGCTGAGATATCTTCTGCAACTGGCCCTGCTCGCGAAGCGATTTCTGATTGGGATTCTGATCTTGACAATAATCCTTCCAATGACAGTACATCGGTTGATGATATGATTACCCAAAACGGTAAATTGGGAGGTGACGAAGATGATTTTGATATTTCAAACGTAACGGTTTCTGCAGCTCCTGTTTTTGACCTTGCATTATCCAAAACCCGTGCTTCGGCCGGTACAGTATATCCGGGAATGGGTATTACTTTCAACTTAAATTTATATAATCAGGGTACAGTCAATGCTACACAAATAGCTCTGACAGATTACATTCCGGCTGGTTTAATGCTCAACGACACCGCCTGGACTCAGGTGGGAAGTTTGGCAACTTATAACAATCCAAACCTATCCCTCATTTCTGGGGCTAATGTCACCATACCAATCTCATTTATAGTGAGTCCATCTTTTGTGGGGGGAAGCATCACCAACCGAGCTGAGATTAGCGGTAACAAGGGTTCATCTGGTGAGGATGTTACAGATTTTGATTCCACTCCGGATAATATTGTTGGAAACGATAATAATACGCTGGATAATAATATTCTGGAAAATGGAAAACTTGGAGGTGATGAAGATGATTCAGATTTCGAGACATTTACTGTAACTGCTTATGGTACGGTGGGCGATTTGGTATGGAACGATATCAATAAAAACGGATTACAGGATGTAGGAGAATCCGGTTTACCAAGCGTTGCAGTCACCTTGCAGACTTCAACCGGAACATTTGTGGCCTCAACAACCACAAATGCAAGTGGAAATTATCAGTTTAGTAATTTGGTGCCCGGTAATTACAGGATTGTAGTGGGAATACCATTTGGTTATTTAGGTTCAGCTGCTAATGTAGGAGCCAATGACGCAATTGATAGTGATATTGACCCTACAACCGGAATTTCCAATACATTTACGATTACCTCTGGAGCTATATTCAATACAGTAGATGCTGCACTTTATCTTTTGGTTTGTCCTACAATTCAGACGATTTCTGCAACTGATAATGATATATGTAATGGAGGAAGTACTGTATTGACAGCCACTTCTTCAGACGGTACAGGTATTCAATGGTATCTTGCTCCTACAGGAGGTACAATGGCATATGCTACTAACAGCGGACAAAGTTTGACACTTAGCCCAACTGCTTCAACTGTTTATTATGCCCAGTTGGATTCTGTTCCGCCTACTTGTCCAAATAACAGAACTGCAATCTCGATAAATGTTAATCCTAGACCACTGACTCCTGTGAGCACACCATCGGTTCAAATTTGTGATACTGAAACTGCTAATCTTTCTGCATATATAACCAATGGTACGACCACTGTTGGTGGTGTATTTGAATGGCATACAGGAAATACATCTTCATCGCCTTTGGTGTCGACACCGTCAGCCGTTGGTGCAGGAACCTACTATTTGTTTGAAAGGTCAGGTGCCGGATGTTACAGTGATCCTTCAACTACTACAATTACAGAAATTAGCTGTTTGAAAGTAGCTGATATATCATTAATTAAAACTGCAGACCGTAGAATTGTGATTTTAGGGGATGTAATTCAATACACAGTAAATGTTTCTAATGCTGGACCTGATACAGCCACAAATGTAGTATTGAGAGATATTCTTCCTGATGGTTTGTCGTTTGACTCAAGTCCAACTTTTGCAAATAATAATGATACTTTAACCATGACAGTTCCGTCAATCGCACCGGGACAAACGTTGACATATACTTATAATACACTGGTTTCAACTGAAGGAAATATTATTAATATAACCTGTAGTGCATTTAAGAAATAGAGATTTTGATATTATTAATATTTCTTCC
>WBZP01002409.1_pt1 | contig 21550 bp, 20 predicted proteins | sample 5204301 | NCBI WGS metagenome assembly WBZP01 (sample SAMN12412401, study PRJNA552823) | activated sludge metagenome | isolation source: activated sludge from nitrification reactor of wastewater treatment plant... | place: USA: Pennsylvania | collected 2017
GTGATCAGGAAATATATCAATAAAACAATGGTGAACATCCAGCCCAACCCTGCAGCAAATTCCACTACTGTTTCATTCAGTGCAGAAAAAGAAGGAGAGGTTACCATCAGGGTAATTGATGCAATCGGGAAATCAGTCATGGTTAATACACAGAAAGTATATAAGGGTAACAATGCTGTTCTGTTAAACAATCTCTCCAGGTTTAATGATGGCGTTTACACTGTACAGCTGATTATTAACGGAGAAGTAGTTACAAAAAAGCTGATCATTCAGAATTGATAATATAATTAACCGATAATGGTTAAGTGCACTTGCAGAAAGCAGGTGCACTTTTTTTATGTCCATGATGAAGGCCATGATAATTACTCATGACCTTTTGGTTAATTTTGCCGCAGATGTATACAACCAAAAAATCACTGGGCCAGCACTTCCTGAAAGATGAATCCATCATCAGGCGGATAGTAGAGGTGTTGAATGAGCAGTCTTATACCAAGCTGCTGGAAGTTGGACCCGGCACCGGGGCTTTAACCAAACATTTACTGGATATTCCGGGAGTTGATTTCAAAGCTGTTGAACTGGATGATGAAAAAGTAACTTACCTGCAGAAACACTACCCCGTTTTAGCCGGAAAGATCATTCATCATAGCTTCCTGGATATTGAAAAGCCCTTTGAAGGAGCTTTTACTGTAATCGGGAATTTTCCATATAATATTTCCACCCAGATCCTTTTCAAACTGCTAGAATGGAAGGATGAAGTGCCGGTTATTATCGGAATGTTTCAAAAAGAAGTGGCTGAGCGTGCAGCGTCTGGACCCGGTTCGAAGGTCTATGGTGTGCTCAGCGCTCTAATTCAGGCATATTATAAGGTAGAATACCTTTTTGATGTGCCGCCCGGTAGTTTTAACCCGCCACCCAAGGTAATGAGTGGCGTGATCAGGCTTACAAGAAAGCAGGAAACACTGGCGGTAAAGTCCGACAGGGCATATTGGGTATTGGTAAAAACAGCTTTTAACCAGCGCCGAAAGACATTGCGGAACGCTGTAAAAGCCTTATTTACGCCTGATGTGCTACAGGAAGAAATCTTTAACTTGCGGGCCGAAGCATTGAGCATAGAAGACTTTGCCTCTTTAACCTATAAAATGAAATGATATGAGAGTAATTGTTGCTATTTTATGTGTATGCCTGGCGGCAAGTTGCGCCAACCCGAGATATGCATACAGCCCATCAGCGCATAACATGCCGGTATTGACGGAAAAAAACGATTCTAAAATCGCAGTGGCATACTCTACCAATGCGGATGCAAATGCGAGTGATAATAAATACGACAGGAACCGTTCTAACGGGTTCGACGTACAGGGTGCTTATGCCATCACCAATCATTTCGCTGTACAGGCAAGTTATTTTGGCCGCAGCGAAGCCTCCTATTTGAGGGGAGAGTATTTCGACAGCAGTGCCATAAAATATAAAAGAAACCTGTTCGAATTTGGTGTTGGTGGTTATACCCCGATAGACAGAAAAGGCAAGATACATTTCCAGGCATTCGCCGGGGTTGGATTTGGGAAGTTCACGATTGACGAAAAGGGACGGGATGATGCAGGGCTGTTATACAGCCGTTACCATCATTCAAACATAACCAAGTTTTATGTGGAGCCTGCCATTACTTTTAAAAGCAAGGAAATTTTTGCGGCATCCCTCTCAACACGTTTCAGTGTGATCAAGTTCGGCAGTATCAAAACAAATTACCTGCAAAATGAAAAGGAGAGTTTCGATCTTGACAGTATCGGAAGAAATGCGATCGTATTCTTTGAACCTGCATTTGTGAACTCTTTCGGAATAAATTCACTTCCCGGGTTAAGAATAGAATATCAACTGGGGTTAAGCCTGCTGATGAGTCAGACCATTGTTGATTACAGGCCTTTCAATTTCTCAATCGGTCTCGTTTTCGATATTCCAAAACTGATAAAGGGAGCAAAGGGCAAAGACGACTAGTAGCCGGCTTACAATATTCAGAAAGGGATTCTGTGAAGGGACTTGCTCCCCGGTGCAGAATCCCTTTTTATTAATGCTGAAAACCGATGTCGATGTTAAGCATTCCTTTAAACCGTACCCAATAATTTGTAATTTCGCCGGGTTAACAGGCCGCTTGCTTAAACTGTTGGCTGCCCCAAAATTTTTTCTATGAGTTTTTCTCCAAAACAGAAAGTAAGGATCGTTACCGCCGCTGCTTTATTCGACGGCCACGATGCTGCGATCAACATTATGCGGCGTATTCTGCAAAGCAAAGGGGCCGAGATCATACATCTTGGCCACAACAGGAGCGTAGCAGATATAGTAGAATGTGCTATTGAAGAAGATGTGCAGGGGATTGCCATTACCAGCTACCAGGGTGGTCACGTAGAATTTTTTAAATACATGAAAGACCTGCTTGAGGAAAACGGCTGTGGTCATATCAAAATATTTGGCGGAGGCGGAGGAACGATCCTTCCTGCTGAAATTGAAGAACTACATCAATATGGTATCACCAGGATATATAGCCCGGATGATGGTCGCCACATGGGACTCGAAGGAATGATTGAAGATGTAATCAAACAGTGCGATTTTCCGGTTAACGGAAATTTTGAGATTAAGGGCGACTTAAAACTTGGAGAAGCAAGGGATATCAGGAAAATAGCACGTAGTATTTCCAATGTCGAAAACGGAAACCCGGAGGCAAATAAAGCAATCCGGATAGACAATCCGAATAAAGAGGCCAAAAGCCCGGTGCTTGGTATTACGGGAACCGGCGGAGCAGGAAAGAGCAGTGTAACAGATGAGATTGTAAGGAGGTTTCTGAATACTTATCCTGATAAAACCATCGCAGTTATTTCTGTTGATCCGAGCAAGAAAAAAACCGGCGGCGCTTTACTGGGAGACAGGATCCGCATGAATGCCATTTCATCACCACGTGCTTACATGCGAAGTCTAGCCACAAGGGAAAGCGATAAAGCACTGAGTAAATATGTGCAGGAAGCAATCGATATCTGTAAAGAGGCCGGTTATGATTTTATTATCCTGGAAAGTGCAGGCGTTGGACAAAGCGATGCTTCCATTCTTGATTACTGTAACCTGAGCATGTATGTAATGACACCGGAATACGGAGCACCCTCACAACTGGAAAAAATAAACATGCTTGATTATGCAGATGTGGTTTGCGTAAACAAGTTTGATAAAGCCGGTGCGCTGGATGCCCTGCATGATGTTCGTAAACAATACAAACGAAACCATGGTTTATGGAATGCCAAAGATGAAGAGCTGCCTGTGGTTGGAACAATAGCTGCTCAATTCAATGATACGGGTGTGAATGAATTGTTTGAGAGGCTGATGGAAAAAGTGGAATCTAAAACAGGGGTAACATTTCACGGGCATGTTGAACATCATGCTCACGCTAAGGACACCAGCAACCAGTCTACCATTATACCACCCAACCGGGTAAGGTATTTATCAGAAATAGCTGAAGCGATCAGCAATTACGATACTTATGTTCAGGAGCAGGCTGAAATAGCCAGGAAATTATACCAACTAAAAGGATCAGCAGCAATACTTAAAAACGATGCAACAGACGCATTGCATAAAAAGATTGCAGAGCTCGAAGAGCAGCTTACCCCGGAATCAAAAAAACTGGTAAGTGGCTGGGCGGCCATGCAGGAGCGTTATAGCAAAGAATTTTATGAATTCCAGGTAAGGGATAAAGTGATCAGGCAACCGCTTACTTATAAAAGTTTATCAGGAACAATCGTTCACAAAGTAATTCTTCCAAAATACCACGATTGGGGAGATATCCTCAAATGGCAGATGCAGGAAAATGTGCCCGGTGAATTTCCTTTTACAGCAGGAGTATTTCCATTGAAACGTGAAGGGGAAGATCCAACAAGGATGTTCGCAGGAGAAGGCGGACCGGAAAGAACGAACAAACGGTTTCACTATGTGAGTCTCGGGCAACCGGCAAAAAGGCTTAGTACTGCTTTCGACAGTGTAACATTATATGGCGAAGACCCGGCTTACAGGCCCGATATATATGGTAAAGTAGGAAACAGTGGTGTAAGTATCGCTACAGTAGATGACGCAAAAAAACTATACAGTGGTTTTGATCTTTGTGATCCGAAAACATCTGTAAGTATGACCATTAATGGCCCGGCGCCGATTATCCTGGCTTTCTTTATGAATGCCGCTATCGATCAGCAATGTGAAAAATACATCATTGAAAACGGATTGAAAGATGAAGTAAACCGTTTAATTGAAGCAAAGTATAATATTAACGATCTCCCGAGATATACAGGAGTAGATGGAAAACCGGTTGTGCCGGAAACTGGTGAATTGAAAGGAGGACTGCCTGAAGGTAATAATGGTTTAGGGTTAAGGCTTCTTGGATTAAGCGGAAGCGATGTGTTGCCTGGAGATGTATACCAGCAGATAAAAGCGAAGGCTTTGGCAACCGTAAGAGGAACTGTACAGGCAGATATTCTTAAAGAAGACCAGGCGCAGAACACCTGTATATTCTCAACTGAATTTGCCCTGAAACTGATGGGAGATGTTCAGCAGTATTTTATCAATAACAATGTTCAGAATTTTTACAGTGTAAGCATCAGTGGTTATCATATAGCAGAAGCCGGTGCAAACCCGATATCGCAACTGGCATTTACATTGGCAAACGGATTCACTTATGTTGAATATTACCTGAGCCGCGGAATGCATATTGATGATTTTGCACCAAACCTTTCATTCTTCTTCAGTAACGGAATGGATCCTGAGTATAGTGTCATTGGTCGTGTGGCACGTCGCATCTGGGCAAAAGCGATGAAGCATAAATACAAAGCCAACAGCAGGAGCCAGAAACTAAAATATCACATACAAACGAGTGGAAGAAGTCTTCATGCACAGGAGATTGACTTCAATGATATACGAACCACTTTGCAGGCATTGTATGCCATCTACGACAACTGTAATTCACTTCACACCAATGCTTACGATGAAGCGATTACTACACCAACAGAAGAAAGTGTTCGCAGGGCCATGGCAATACAACTGATCATCAACAGGGAACTTGGAACAGCGAAGAATGAAAATCCAAACCAGGGATCATTCTTAATAGAAGAGCTTACCGACCTTGTTGAAGATGCTGTAATGGCTGAGTTCAACCGTATTACTGAACGTGGGGGTGTACTTGGTGCCATGGAACGTATGTACCAACGTAACAAGATACAGGAAGAAAGCCTTTATTACGAAACATTGAAACATACCGGCGAATACCCGATCGTGGGTGTAAATACTTTCCTGAGTAAGCAGGGATCACCAACGATTCTTCCTTCTGAAGTAATCCGGTCTACTACAGCAGAAAAAGAAAACCAGATCAATGCGCTGGAAGCTTTCAAACAACGGCATGCAGAAATGAATAGCGAAATGCTCAAACGCTTACAGCAGGTAGCAGTCAATAATGGAAATCTTTTTGAAGAACTTATGGAAACAGTTAAGTACTGTTCACTGGGGCAGATCACCAACGCACTGTATAGTGTGGGAGGTCAATACAGAAGGAATATGTAATTTTTATAATTGATGTTGAAACCCGGAATTATAACTGATTCCGGGTTTTGTATTAATGAAACGATGTGATCAATGTTATGATACCTGTTTCAAACCATTCATGAAAGTTTTTACTCCATTCATGACAAAAAACTGACAATTCTTTTTTGTCACTTATAGATTTGCACTTCAAACCAAAAACAGGAAAATGAAAAAGTTTTTTACCCTATTGACAATGTTGATGATTGGTATCATGGGAACGGAAGCACAAACAATTACAGGAATGGTCAGGGATGACCAGGGAAAAGGATTAAGTGGGGCATCTGTGTCACTTAAAAAAGCGAAAGATTCCAGCCTCGTTAAACTGGCTGTAAGCGATCAATCAGGCAAATACCAGTTCAATAATATTCCAACCGGTAATTATTTCGTAAGTATATCACATGTTGGATCTGTTTCAAAAAATTCCGGCGCAGTTGAAGTAAGCGGGAACGGAGAAGTTACCATTCCCGAGATATCTATTACAAAAACCTCTTCTAACCTCAAAGCGGTAGTGGTTAATTCAAAAAAACCGATGGTAGAAGTGAAAGCCGACAAAACGATACTGAATGTTGAAGGCAGTATCAATGCCGTTGGACAGGATGCTCTGGAATTATTGCGCAAGGCGCCGGGCGTGCTGCTCGACAAAGATGATAATATCAGCCTCAGCGGAAAGAACGGTGTTCAGATTTATGTAGATGGGAAGCCTACTCCATTATCAGGTACAGACCTGACGGCTTTTCTTAAAACAATTCAATCATCACAGGTTGAATCGATTGAGATTATCACCAATCCTTCTGCGAAATATGAAGCCGCCGGTAATGCGGGTATCATCAATATCAAACTAAAGAAAAATAAATCTTTCGGTACAAACGGATCGGTAAATGCAGGATATGCTGTCGGTATTTTTCCGAAGTACAATGCAGGTGTTTCACTGAATCATCGTAACAAAAAGATAAATGTGTTCAGCAATTATAATTACAACTGGAACCGCTCTGAAAATAATTTTAATTTATTCAGAAATGTGGCTGATACAGTTTTTGACCAGCGCTCCCTGATGATGAACAGGAATCAATCTCACGGGTTTAAAGCAGGCATCGACTATTTCGCAAGCAAAAGAAGTACCATCGGTTTGATGTTTAACGGGAATTTTATGCGGAATAGTTTCGCCAATAACTCCAAAACAAATATTTCTTATGAGCCAACAAACACGCTTGTAAAAATCCTGGAGGCGAGAAATACCAATGCCATGAAACGTGATAATGCAAATTTTAACCTGAATTACCGTTACGCTGATACTGCAGGCCGTGAGTTGAATATTGATGCTGATTATGGTCTCTTCAGGATCAAAGGAGATCAGCTACAGCCCAATTATTATTACACGGCTTCCGGGAATTATCTGTATGATATCGTTTATAATATGCTTGCACCTACAGATATAGACATTTACAGTCTGAAAGTAGATTATGAACAAAATCTCAAAAAAGGACGCCTGGGTTTTGGAGGAAAGATATCATTTGTAAACAGTGGTAACGACTTTCAGCGGTATAATGTATATGGTAATATTAAAGACCTTGATAAAGACAGGAGCAACAATTTTGATTATAAAGAAAATATCAATGCCGGTTATATAAATTATAACAAACAGTTTAAAGGAATCATGGTTCAGGCGGGTATAAGGGTTGAAAATACGAATAGTGAGGGAAGGAGCAGGGGCTTACGAAAAGTAAATAATGTGTACGTTTCATATGATTCCGCTTTCAACAGGCATTATACAGATGTTTTTCCGAGTGTAGCTGTTACGTTTAATAAAAACCCGATGATGCAGTGGGGAATCAGTTATAGTCGCCGTATTGACAGGCCGGCTTACCAGGACCTGAACCCATTCGAATTCAAGCTTGATGAATATACATTCCAAAAAGGTAATACGGAACTTACGCCTCAATATACCAATACAATCAGCATTACCAATACATACAAGTACAAATTAACGACAGCTCTTTCCTATAGCCATGTGAATGATGTATTTGCCCAGTTGGTGGATGTGGTTGAAGTATCCAAAAGTTATATCTCCAAAAAGAATATTGCAACACAGGATATTGCAAGCCTCAACATCAGCTATCCATTTCAACGCAAGTGGTATGGCATGTTTGTGAATTTTAATGGTTATTATTCACACTACAAATCAGATAGTCTAGGGGTAAACAGGAGAGTTAATGTGGATGCTACAGCATTCAACCTGTATATGCAGCATTCTGCAAAACTGGGGAAAGGATTTACAGCTGAAGTAAGCGGATTTTACAATTCACCATCTCTCTGGGGTGGAACTTTCAAGAGCAAGGAAATGTGGTCTGTTGATGCCGGTCTGCAAAAATCTTTATGGAAGAATAAAGCCAACCTGAAGATTTCTGTCAGTGATGTTTTCCATACACTTAAATTTTCCGGCGTAAGCCAATATGCCGGGCAATACACAAAGGCAAGCGGTAGTTTTGAAAGCCGCCAGTTGAAGATAAACTTCACCTACCGTTTTGGGAATACCCAGGTGAAAGCCGCACGCCAGCGCAAGAGTGGTGCGGATGATGAAAGTAAGCGTGTAGGAAGCCAGGGCGGGGGGTTAAGCAACTAAGAATTACTGCAGCCCGGTTAAAATAATCAGCTTCAGTTAAAATTCTTATCATGCCTACATGGCGGGAACTTCTTTTAGAGCCGGTTTGTTTGTATACCACTTTTTTCTTGATAAAAAAGTGGAGCAAAAAATCAAGGCTGCATAAAAAAGCCTAAAAACCGGATTTACAGGCTAAAGGAAAACAAGTTCCAGCATTTGAATAAAACCCGGCAGCTGTGCGACTTACAAACTAAGAACAATTCACAACGAAGGATCATGTGTTTTCCTTCTTAACGCCTTCCAATCCGGTTTTCTTAACGGCCTTTTTATGAGGCCGAAGAAAAGGAAGTTTCTCCGGACAAAAGCAACCAAGAAACACTTTATGAAAATAAATGAGGCTCCTGTAAGGGAGCCTCTTGTTTTATATAATTATACCGTTCAGTAGTTCTGAAATTCCGATTAATAAATCCAGTGGTCAGCGAGCCGCCAGTTGCGATTAGCTTATTTATCTTCGAAGCAGGTTTTTCATAGGATATTGGATTTAACGGGGCTGGATTTTTATCCTGGCCCTTTTTTATACCAGTTCTTCGCAATAATACCCGGCACTTAATACAGCCTGTTCAATACTTTCTGTTGTGGCAATGCTGGAAACTACCCGTAAAATATTATCGGTATCCTGGAGATCAACATTCCACTCAATAACATCTGGATGCATATCCAGTGATGGTTCAATATCCTGTATGCGCCTGCTGTCGTTAAGATTGGTTTTGAAAACGTGTATATACATAAAGTCGGGTTTAAGCGGGGTGCTATTGTTGCAGCAGTTTCCTATTCTGCTGCAGGATCGTTGCCGGTATTGCTGCGCATTTTCCATCCACCGCAACGGTTACGCCATTCATTTTTGAACTGCTCTCTTTCTTCGGGCGTCATCTGTGCAAGCTTTTGCTGCATTTCCATCCACTTTTGTTTTTTATGATGACCTCCCCAACCGCCACCTCTGAATCCGCCAAATAGTATCTTACTTAAAATAAGGATACCCAGTGCCTGCCATAGCGTTACTGTTTTTACGCCGATTACAGCAGGCAAAATCGCATTCCATAATCCCATTACAATTGCTCCAAACAGAAAGGTTGCAGCTATAATGATGGGAATAAACAACCATTTTCTTTTTCCAAATCTCTGTGTCATGATAATTTTCTTTTAATAATTTAATAGTTCGTTTTTTAATACGCTTAGTCTTTCTCTCAGGTGAAGGACTGCATACCGTTTGCGGCTGATGAGCGTTGCTACCGGAATTCCGCTCTGTTCCTGCATATCTTTAAATGCAATGCCTTCTATCTCATTTTGTACAAATGCTTCCCTTTGTTCAGCAGGCAACTCATCCAATGCAGCTTGCAGTTCTTCCCAGAATAAACTGCGCAGGTATTCAGTTTCAGGCGTTTTATCGTCTGCCAGCAGAAATTCCTTCCATTCAAAAAGTCCGTCGTCAGTTTGTTGATAGTTTAATACATCATCAGCCAGGGGGAGTTTGTGCTTCCTGTAATTATCAGTGATTTTGTTCCGGGCTACAGTATAAAGCCAGTTGCTGACCTGCTCAATTGGTTCATTATTGCCTGCCAGTTGATAAAATACGTCCTGCAAAATGTCTTCAGCATCCTGGGTGTTTTTCACCCGCAGCTTTATGAATCCCAATAACTGCCTGCGGAAAGATTTGATAATCCCGGTAATTGTATTATTCCTTTCTCCAGTCATTGCTAATTGTATCGGTTGCACATCTTCCATTGATAGTATGAAAGACGATTGGTGCAAAGGAATGTTTTAACATTGAAAAAAAATTTTAAATGTTGAAAACTAGCCGCTTAAATGTATTGCCATAACTGAAAACGATCCTACCTTAGCAGCGGTTTTTCATAGGATATTGGATTTTAAAACGGGGCTGGATTTTTATCCTGGCCCTTTTTTTATTCCTGCACTCAGCATGCCCCAGCTTTCTCCCTTTCGGTAAATCTATACAACCCGGATGCGGTTATTTCAGTCAGTTAACAGGAAGGTTCAAAACTATTTTTTGGCAGTATTCGCGTATTTTTACTATTATTACCGTAATTTCCACATTTTATGATAGCGCTTACTGCATATGTCATTCATTTCTCAACTAAACCAGGATCCAAACACTAAAATCATTGCAATGATTATAGAGGCAACCATAAAACTCGAATACCTGGATCAAACGAAGCCATTGATAGTCAAAATGATACACATAGATCCGGTCCGGTATTTTTTTATCAGGGAGGATGAACCAACCGAGTTCCTGGCTGGGGCCACACTCGAATTAACCTATGAATCAGGAATTTTTCGGTTGAGTTCGTTTGCCGGCGAAATCCGTACTCCGGGGATTGATTCGGATAAAGTAAACACTATTACTGAAGCCTTGATCAGGGATTCGCTTTTTTGGAATAATGGATAAAGGGTATCCTGTGCCCATGCAAGGGTGGTTATGATATTTACAAGCTGCTAAGAAAAACAAAAAACAATGGCAGCTTTGATCTTATCAAATCAAAATATCATAAATTTCTGATTGAAAGTACACCCGTTAAATATACCATTATGGCAAAAAAAGTAAAAAGACTAAAGAAAAAAGCTCCGGTAAAAAAAACAGCTAAAAAATCACCGGTAAAAAAGGTAGCCAAAAAAGCCGCCGCTAAAAAAGCAGTTAAGAAAACCGCTAAAAAAGCTGCAAAGAAAGTTGCAAAAAAAATTGCGCCCAAAAAAGCAGTAAAGAAGGCTGCTAAAAAAGCTGCTCCTAAAAAGGCAGTTAAGAAAGCAGCAAAAAAAGTTTCGAAGAAAGTTGTAAAAAAAATCACGCCTAAAAAAGCAGTAAAGAAGGCAACTAAAAAAGCTGCTCCTAAAAAGGCAGTTAAGAAAGCAGCAAAAAAATCTCCGGCTAAAAAAGTTGTAAAAGCAGCAATTCCTGAACCAGTACCTCAACCTCAACAAATAGAAGTACAGTTTCCTGCTGCTGAAACACCGGACAATCCTCCTACAATGCACGGAAACAACGAATCAGCATAAGCGGAAATTCTGTAAAAAGATGGATGCCATTTACATACGTTGTCAGTATGCAAATGGCATTTTTATTTTGATGAATTATAAACAGGTTGACTAATTTTGATCGTCATTAAAAATAAATCTGTCAGTATGAATATGAAGTATATCAGACCAGTTGCTGTTGCAATCAGTTTTCTTTTTATTTCTTTTCAAAGCAATGCATGGGGATTGTTGGGACATCGTATTATTGGGGAAATAGCCGATACTTATCTTACCAAAAAGGCAAAGAAGGAAGTGTATGAAATACTGGGCAATGAGTCTGTAGCCATGTCAAGTAACTGGGCAGATTTTATCAAATCAAACCCGGCTTACAATTATCTCTATAACTGGCATTTTATAAACCTTGATGCTGGACTTACTAAGGAGCAGGTTGAGGCATACCTGGCTTCAGACACTGCCGTTGACGCTTACACGAAAGTGAATTTCCTGGTTACAGAATTAAAGAACAGGCAATTGCCAGCTGAAACAAAGAGAATGTATCTTAAATTACTGATACATATAGTTGGCGATTTACACCAACCCCTGCATGTAGGAAGGGCTCAAGACCTCGGAGGCAATAAAATTAAAGTTCTCTGGTTCAGGGATTCAAGTAACCTCCACCAGGTTTGGGATGAACGATTGATAAATTTTCAGCAACTCAGTTATACGGAATATGCGAAGGCAATAAATTATACAACTACAGAACTTGTAAGCCAGTGGCAACAGGAGCCAATGAGTGCCTGGATTTCCCAATCTTATTTACTGGCTCAAAAGATTTACGCAGATATTCAGCATCCTGATCAGAAACTGGATTATAAATATAATTATGAATACCTGGGTATACTGAACCAACAGTTGCTGCAGGGGGGCGTGCATCTTGCAGGTCTTTTGAATGAGATATTCGGTTGATAACTACTCAAGAATCTCGAACAACAATACCTGCGATTTTTCAAAGGGGCTGAAATTATTATCGGCAACAAACAGTAATGTGTTGTGCCCGTTCGGGAGTTTCGGACCAAAACTAACTCCTTCTATATTGTCTATATATATACCAAGGCTGTCCATGTTTAATAATAGTTTTTTTTCAGCCGCTTTAAAATTGCTGTTTTTCAGGGTAGGAATATCTTTTATATCAGTGGCGGCAGAAAGATCAGTTTCATAAACTTTTATGGTACATGCAGTTCTCCCGGTAGAGTAAGAACGTTCGATCACCAATAATTTATTTTCCCCGATGGATAATATATCAGGTACGCCATTGATGAAATATGCTGTTGACGGAGATGGCGGATAAGCTACTGCATCAAGTTTATAAGCGTACTGGTTTGTATTTTTTTTACTGGCAACATCAAACTTCAGGATGCGTATATATGCATTGTTTTCCAGCGTATCAGCCCTTGGCCCATCCTGGTATAGCGGCTCTTCCACATTTACAAAAAGCGACCTATAATTATCGGCAAAGCTCATTCCTTCAAATACACCGTTTTGCCTCGGCCCCATTTCCTTATCAGTCATGTGTACATTTTCGGGGAGCGGGAAGCTATCCATAAATTTTCCATCTGATCCAATAACCCTTATAGAAGGATCAGCTATTACTTTTTCATTATCCCGTACAATTCTTTCTCCTTCATTAGACCATATAAAATTTTTCATGATTGGATTGTAACGCATAGCTTCCGGATCGGGAGTATTATACTTATCCTGTTTGTTGTTTGGATATGTTCTTCCATCCGGTTGCAGCAGGTAATTCATAGCAGTAAAACTGACACTGTCAATTTTGTCAGCTGAAAAATGAATTTTCGCAGTGTAGAACCTGGCCGGGTTAATAGCACTTCTATCATCACATATAAAGTAATAGCGGTTCTGAACTGCATCATAGTCTATCCCTGATAATCCACCTACAGTAGTGTTCCCGTATGTAAAGCCATAGGGAATATCATATTCACTGATGAAGCGCAATGATTTTGGGGCGGATTGTTTCTGTGTAACCGTTATTTTACCGGGACTGCAGGAAACAAAAACTGATAAACTGAGAATAATAGCATGCAGCCTGAGAGACTTTATTTTCATGAAATAAAGTTAAGCCTGAATTAGGCCGCAAAACAAAAAACCTGTTCATGTAGAACAGGTTTTAAAGTAGATGTGTGCTTGAACGTCTAGATTAGTGATCTGGCATTCAAAATAATATTGGATCAATCTCTTTAAGATGAAGCGGCTGTGGGGCGTCGCTTCAAATGGTATATTGATTTTCCAGGATATCTGAGATTGGAAATTGGATTGTATCTTTTGGCTTTTCTATTCGTTTTTATGTTTTCAGCAGTTGTATCAGTTTTTGAGAATGAATTACCGGAGCCCGTTAAAAATGGAATCCGGATATCAAAAAAACCGATCAACAGCACGATACATGCAATAGTGGTCAGGATAATGAAGGTTATCATACGTTAGGATTTTAAAGTTCCCTTATAAACACAATAATCAAGCCAATAAACGCAGTTTCCGCAATATTGTTGCGGGTAATTTTCCGGTAATTCTGCAAAAAACTGAAAATCAAACCTGTGCGTAAAAATATTTTTTTGTGGATTACCCCGGGAGGCGAGTAAAAATACTTTACAGCATTGTTAGGAGCCAGCCCGGAATCGATTAATTTGAGAGAAATTTCGATATTAAATGAAAATATTCTTTCATGTGTTGTCTTATTGCATGATCCTGGCAACCTTTTCCTGTGCAAGAGGCCCCTATGCTTCCAGTAACAAAAAATACAGGCAACAGGCAAGGTCTTTCGCCAAACAGATCAGGGAGGAGCCCATGGATTCCCTGGTGGCTGATTCATTAAAATTGGCTTCTGACTGGGTTGGAACGGTAAACTTTAACCTGAGAAAACCTAATTACATCATCATACATCATACTGCACAGAACAGCTGTGCCCAAACACTTAATACATTTACCAGTGAAAAAACACAGGTGAGTGCTCACTATATCATTTGTAAAGATGGAACGCTTCATCATATACTCAATAACTACCTGAGGGCCTGGCATGCCGGCGCCGGGAAATGGGGCAACGAAACAGATATCAATTCTGCTTCCATCGGTATTGAAATTGATAATAATGGTTCTGAGCCTTTTTCAGAAGCACAACTGAATGTGTTGCTGGCATTACTGGAAACGCTGAAGAAAAAATACAATATCCCGGCTTCAAATTTTATTGGTCATGCGGATATAGCTCCATCAAGAAAAGTTGATCCCAATGTAAATTTTCCCTGGAAGCGATTGGCGGAAAAGGGATATGGAAACTGGTATGATGATACAACCAATATTGCATTACCTGTGGGGTTTGATCTACTTTCAGCTTTGCGGATCATTGGGTATGATATTTCTAACCCGGTAGCCGCCATCCAGGCATTCAGAAGGCATTTTCTTCAATCTGAAATAAACGGTGAATTAAATGAGCCGGAAAAGAAAGTGCTGTATATGGTTATGAAGAAGTTTATGTAAATGTTTTTTGCTTTTTGAAAATCATACGGGGCCTCCTGAAGAATCTGCATAAAAATAAAATACAACCAAGGGCAATCAGGAACAGGATTCCTGAAACCGGTTTTCCTGTCAGGACTACTGTTTAAGATCTTTGCAGAGCTCCCTTAAACTGATTTCTTCCAGTATCATTCTTTTAGAATCGGTTTGCACATCAAACCATTTTACCAGGCGGATCATACCTCCGGATATTTCTATGCCTGTAATATCTCCATCACTGAAACAGCAACATCCTGTGTTGAAATAAGATGGTTTAAGTGATGTTGCGGGTGTATTCAGAGGAATGTTATTTGACGGATGATCAAAATACCTGCCCGAAGCAAATACAGGGCTGTGTGTATGCCCGGTTACAAGCAGCAGGTTTTCCTGCATGCTGCTCCATTCATACATCATGATGTTATGCCTGTTCCGCAATGAAAAATCTTTGCTGGGTGAATTCACATTAATCCTGAGATACCGCTGCAACGGCATCCATATATGAGCTACGATCCATGTACTGATAACATTGTTATCACTCATAAGATCTCCCTGGTGGCCATGAGTAAGGAAAATGTCCATAAGGTTATTGGTACTTGTATCCCTTATCAGTATTCCTTCATATACGGGCAAAGGCATTTTAAAATAATCTTTCAGTAAAAAATTTACATCCAGTTTATTCTTCCAGATAATATCATGATTACCGAATGTTTTGTAATAGTGCTGTGGTTGAAAAGCGGCTTCTGCAGCAAAACAATCTTTGTTTGCATGCAGTATCTGTGGTGCGGTAAACTTCCACAATTCTTCACTATCGCCAAGGTTGATAAATGAAAATCCTTTTGCATGATAATATGTAAGCGCCTGCACATAATTCTGTTCGCATACGGCAAAATCATCGGCGCCTGACCTGTTTCCTTTATGCTGATCGCTGAAAATGATAAAATCCGACTGTAAAAGATCAACCTGTATTATTTTGATCCTGGAACTCTTTTGCTTCCGCCTGCTGTCATAGAGCCTGCCAAGGGATTTGAAAATCACTTCTTTTTTGGGAGAAGCGGAGAGGTGGTTGCCTATCCATGTAAGAGGTCTTTTTAATAAACGCTGCAATAATTTACGCATGAGCATTTACTTGGCGGTGGCAAAATACTTCCCTATAACCGGAAGCTTTGGTAATTCGTTTCTTTCCACTTTTGATAAGAACCAGCAATACAGAAAAACCAAAGCTGTAGCTGAAACAAGATCAACAGTTCCTGAACTGCTGAATGATATGATGGCCTTGTGTATGAAGAAAAGCAGTACCACAATTACGATATATGCTACCAGTTTTTTCCACGCATAAGGGATCCTGTAATGTTTCTGCCCCCACACGTACGATATAACCATCATGCTGCCATAGCAGGCAAAAGTGGCCCAGGCGCATGCCATGTAACTAAAGTGTGGAATGAAAATGTAATTGATGACCAGTGTTACAATAGCTCCAATAATTGTAACCCATGCACCATACATGGTTTTGTTGGTGAGTTTATACCAGATTGACAAATTGTAATAAATCCCAAGGAACATATTGGCCAACAGCAGAATCGGTACCACTTTCAATCCCTTCCACAATTCTTCGTTCCTGATAAAATATTTCCAGGTGTTAAGGTACAGGGCAACCACAAGAAACATAATTGTGATGGTGATGACAAAAAATTTCATCACCCTTGCATAGGTACGTTGTGGGTTATTGCCATCTGCCTGTTTAAAAAAGAAAGGTTCCGCACCCATCCTGAATGCCTGTATAAAAAGGGATATCAGTATGGATAATTTATAACAGGCGCTGTAAATGCCAACTTCATTCCGGGCGGCTTCCAACGAAGAAACAGGCGCCCACCAGTTGAGCATAATCCTGTCGAATGTTTCATTGATCATACCGCCTAAACCCGCAATAATCAGCGGTAACGAATAAATGATCATTTGTTTCCAAAGGGTTGCATTGAACTTCCACTTAAATGAAAATAATTCTTTCGACAACAACAGGAGTGTAAATGCTGAGCCAATCAGGTTGGCAATAATCACATAACCCACGCCATAATCTTTCCTGTAAAAAGAAGCGATAAAGCTTTGAGGATTTTTTGCAAGTATTTTCGGACAAACCGATATAAAGAAATAAGTCAAAGCAATTGTGAGCAGGATGCTTGCAATCCGGATCATGGCAAATTTCCCTGGCCTGCCTTCCTGCCGGAGTTTTGCAAACGGAAGTGTTGAAAGCGTATCCAGCGCAATGATGATCGTGCTGTAGGTGATGAATTCCGGATGTTCATCCAGTTTTAATAAATGTGCCAGGCTGCTGTTTGCTAAAAGCAGTATTCCGGCCAGCAAAAAAGTAGAACCAAAAATTGAAATACTTGCAGTATTGTACAGGTCATCTTTAAATTTCGCATCCCTGCTAAACCGGAAATATCCTGTTTCAATGCCATAGGTGAATATCACATTCAAAAATGGAATGGCAGCATAAACAAGGCTCATCTCGCCATATCCTGAACCGGAAAGTTTGGCGGTGAGGTAAGGGGTTAGTAAATAATTCAGGAAGCGGGCGGCAATAGAACTGGCGCCATACCAGATCGTTTGCCCCGCCAGTTTTTTTATGTTGCTCAAATTCGCAAATGATTTGTGTTCAAAAGTAACTGGTTAATAGGCAATATGAAAATTTGAAATGATTTCAGTTTTGAGAAGCAATGCCGGGTTAATGCTTATCAAAGCCCGGACTGAAAATTCCAACACTACCCGATGGGGCGTACATCATATCTCTTACAAAACTACTATCGGTTAATGTATAGATGAAATATACAAGTTGATTTTTTTCGAGATTGGTAAGCGGTATCCTGTTCCGTAATGAACTATCGAGTGTTGGTTGTTCCATAACAATGCCTGAACGGTAGTGTTCTATTACCTGGGGAATGCTGAATATTCTTCCGTCATGCATATAGGGAAATGTGAGCTGGGCATTTCGAAGACTCGGAACCCTGAACTTTAAAGAGTCGCTGCTTTGCTGTGTTATCCGTTGCCTGCCGATATCATTGAAACGGTTTAGTGTAAGTCCGTTGTTTCTGAAACTATTGTCTGTGAACAAAGGCTCCTTATGGCAACTGGCGCATTTTGCCTTGAATACCATATACCCTTTCTCTTCAAAAGGTGAGAATTTTGTTTCACCCCGCATTACTTTATCATATTTACTGTTGGCGCTGATCAGGCTGCCGGTGAACTGTGCAAGCGCCTTGAGCATGCGCTGGCTGTTGATGGTAGCATCACCAAATGCGGCTTTGAACATTCTTTTATAGGAAGTATCTTTCTTCAGTTTAAAAATTACACTGTCGAGGGATTCGCCCATTTCATTGGAGGCAGTTAATGGCGACAGTGGTTGCACTTCTATATGATTTACGCCCCCATCCCAATGAAGATCTGTACGCCATAAGAGGTTAAACAGGCCGGGAGCATTGCGTGTACTTAATGAATTATGCACACCATGGCTGAGGTCGTGATCGAAAGTGGCAAAGGCTGCAAATTGCTGGTGACAACTGGCGCAACTTACTTCGCCGTCTTTACTCAGCTTTCCATCATAAAATAATTTTTTCCCCAGTAAAAATCCCTGTTCAGTGAGTTTGTTATTCGCAAATATATCAGAGGGTGGGGCAGGCCATCCTGCAGGTAATTTTAGCTGCATAGGTTTGGGGCCATAAGGGCCATAGCCATCATCTTTTGTTGCGCTGATGAGCATCACTGCAGCTACTGCAAAAAACAGGACTGATATAAGTACTTTTATCTTCAACAGTTATTGAATACTTTTTACTGAAAACAGGTATTTGAAATTGGCGGCCAGCTTTAAAGCCGGGGCGCCGGTGATCATGCACATGGGAAGGTCGGCGATTTTATTATCTGTGTCTCCATGCCAGAAATGATCGAGATTCATTTCAATGACAAGTTCCGTAGTGGAGTCATTTTTTATTGATAATAATTGATCGGATCCGAACGGCAGGTTTATTTTTGTGGCCACATTGTTAGCGCCTTTGTAACCGCCGATATGATATTCGAGGCGTTGAAGATCGGCTGTTGATGCAGGAGATGAACCCTCCAGCTTAAACATGACATAGCCGCTGTTCCAGGTCCAGAACATATCGTTCATGGGATCAAGAGCGCCGGTTTGAGCGCCGCTGCAGTTACGGATACTGTCTACGCCGAGCAGAAATTGTATCGCATCGTAATTTCCTGCAGGAACGGAAATGTCGAAACTGTTTGTTTCACTGGCTGAATTCACGAGAAAATACTCTTCAAGCTTTTTATCCTTCCCGTTTCCAGAGAGAACAAGATTACTTACATAGTATTTGAGTTTGCTGATGCTGTATTGTTCTCCAAAATGATTGCTGTAAAGAGAATCTCTCAATACAATTGGTTTTCCGTTTGCCGTATTGATGAATGTTATTTTAAGTGTTCCTGTGCCGTCCGGCAATTTTTTTTCTCCCGGCATAAAAGAACACAACAGCAGGCTTAAGGAGGCTCCCATTAAAAGCATCATAAATAGCGGCTGGCGGAGTTGTAATTTTTTACTCATCATGGCGGATTCTTTTTCTTCCCTGTTTAATAGTTGCTTTTATCTTTTTGCTGTTAAGGCGGCTTTCTTTTGAAAGCTTTGTAGGTTTAGTAGCTTTTCTTTTTTTCCGTACAACCAATGCCCTTGCCACGAGGTCATTCATTTTTTTGATCACGAGGGCCTTATTACCGAGTTGGGTCCGGTCGGCCTGGCTTTTAACCAGCAACATTCCTTCCGCATTTATTTTAGCGGCCAGTTTTTGACTGATAAGTTCTTTTTCTTCAGCACTAAATAAAGCAGAGGTATCTATATTCCAATATCCTTCTACCATGGTTTCAACTTTATTCACGTGCTGACCACCTTTTCCCCCGCTTCGGGCCGTTTTAAACAGTATTTCCGTAGATATATCGGGCATTTCCCCAAAATTACCAATAAAACCACTGATTTTGAATCGTCTAAACCCATTAGTAAGGTTAATATTTCGGTAAGCCGGAAAAATTCTACATTTTTGCATCAAACCTTAACCGTATGTTCCGAGGGATTCACCATGCATTGACAGAACGCAAAAGACAGCACAGGAAGTCTTTTGCCGTGCTCGTTGATCCCGACAAAGTGAATGACAACAGCCTCGAAGAGCTGGTTAGCCTTTGTGTAGATGCCAGGGTTGATTATTTATTGGTTGGAGGCAGTCTTGTCATATCCAATTACCTGGATGAAGCAGTTCAGCTTATTAAAAACAACTGTGATATCCCGGTGATTCTTTTCCCGGGCAGTCCTTCGCAGGTAAGTAAATATGCAGACGCTTTATTATACCTTTCCCTTATAAGTGGCCGTAACCCGGAATTGCTGATTGGCCAGCATGTAATATCAGCTCCTGTGGTTAAGCAGAGCGGACTTGAGATCATGCCTACCGGTTATATGGTTATTGACGGGGGGGCTCCCACAACGGTTTCCTATATAAGCAATGCCAGCCCGTTGCCTTCCGATAAAAATGAAATTGCCATGTGTACGGCCATGGCCGGTGAAATGCTCGGTATGAAACTTATTTATATGGATGCCGGCAGTGGCGCCAAGAGGGCCATTTCAGAATCGATGATTGAAAAAGTTGCCGGCTGTATTGATGTTCCCCTGATTATTGGGGGCGGTATTACCAACCCGGAAAAAGCATATCTCAATTGTAAAGCAGGCGCCGATGTAATCGTAGTAGGCAATGCTATTGAAAAAGACCCGGCACTCATCCGGGAAATGGCTGCAGCAGTACACAGTGTTCCGCTGAAAGTGTAACAGTTATTTTTTCATATTTATTATCTAACTTGAATACAAATACATCCGGTTATAGCTATTGGAAGTGAACTTTTGTTTGTTATAACTCAAATACCCTGCTTGCAGATTGATCCAAAACAGGTTGTCAATATCCAATTAAAAAAGTCATTAGCTCAACAGGATTATAATTCAGTTATCATTAATCTATTGGAAAATGACACAATGCAAATCCGGTTTACTCTTCCTGGTTGTTTCTTTTTTGTGGCTTAACTGTATTTCGCAGGCGCCCGTTATCAATTCTTTCAGCCCCCTTTCGGGAACTATAGGCAGTTCAGTAACTATTACCGGATCTGGTTTTGATGCTACAGCAGCCAATAATATTGTATTTTTTGGTGCAGTGAAAGCCGATGTTATTGCAGCTTCTGTCAATTCTCTTACTGTACATGTTCCTGCAGGAGCTACTTATCAACCGATTTCTGTAAATACAAATGGTTTGATAGCATATTCTGCTTTGCCATTTAATGTTATTTTTCCGAATGGCACTCCGCTAACAAATAATTCATTTCCCTTTGCTACGGGTATAGGGCAAACATATCCCATTGCTCCTTTAAAGCTCATGCCATCCGATTTTGATAGCGATGGTAAAACAGATCTGCTGCTCACAACAAAACCGGATTCCATTTCTATATGCCGGAACACGGGTTCAGGAAACTCTGTAACCATTGGAAAGGATATTGGATTTTATACCGGGATGTCTACGACTTGTTATTCAATAGCAGATTTTGACGGAGATGGTAGGCCTGATATAGCAATTGTAAACACAGTTTATGGCAATATCAAAGTGCTAAGGAACAGCAGCAGCCCTGGAATTATTTCATTTGATCCCCCGGTAACAGTAGCAACATCAACAACATATCCCCAATTCGTGGCTTCCGGTG
>WBZP01001724.1_pt2 | contig 21535 bp, 20 predicted proteins | sample 5204301 | NCBI WGS metagenome assembly WBZP01 (sample SAMN12412401, study PRJNA552823) | activated sludge metagenome | isolation source: activated sludge from nitrification reactor of wastewater treatment plant... | place: USA: Pennsylvania | collected 2017
GTTTGCGTGACGCGCCGGGAAGTTTGCGTGACGCGCCGGGAAGTTTGCGTGACGCGCCGGGAAATTTGCGTGACGCGCCAACAGGTCGCTCCAACAATTGGGCGGCTCGCTCCAACAACGCGGCGGCTCGGCGGAATAACGGGGCGCGTCGGCGGAGTAACGGGGCGCGTCGGCGGAATAACTGGGCGCGTCGGCGGAGCGGCCTTCTACCGGGTGAGGGTGACCTAGGGTTGGGTGGGTGGCGAAGGCGGTGACGGACGGCGGCGAGGGTCCGGAGACGGACGGCGCCACTGAGTCGGGCCTTGGTGAGGCTCCCAAGGTGGAGCCGGGGTTGACCAGGGTTCGCGAAATTCTGTCGGCTGCGGTCGAGGCGCTCGGAGGGCAAGAGCGGGCCGGTCAGATCCAGATGGCCGAGGCCGTGGCTCAGTCATTTGCCGATCGTGAGCACCTCCTCGTTCAAGCAGGGACTGGCACTGGCAAGTCGCTCGGCTACCTAGTCCCGGCGCTGCTTCACGACGACCGCGTAGTGGTGGCCACGGCTACTTTGGCGCTCCAGCACCAACTCGTTGAGCGCGATGTGCCGGCGCTGGTCAAGGCGGTAGCGCCGATGCTGGAGTCCGCGCCGTCGTACGCCGTGCTCAAGGGGCGATCCAACTATGCCTGCCTGCATCGAGTCCGCGAAGGGGTGCCTGACGATCAAGGCCTGCTCGTCGATCTGCCTCAGGGGTCGATGGGTGCCGAGGTGGTGGCACTTCGCGAGTGGGTTGAGGAGCAGGCCAAGAATGACGGCACCGGCGAGAAGGATGCGGCGCCCAAACACACCGAACGCGTGTGGCGACAGGTTTCGGTCAACCACCGCGAGTGCCTGGGCGCGCTGAAATGTCCTTATGCCGCTGAGTGCTTCGCCGAGCGGGCCCGTGAGCGAGCCCAACATTCGCAATTGATCATCACCAACCACTCGTTGTTGGCGATCGACGCGATCGAAGGCGTCCCCATGATCCCGGAGTACGACGTGGTCGTGGTTGACGAAGCCCACGAACTAGTCGCCCGCGTGACCCAGGCAGCCACCGACGAACTCAGTGTCCCCGAAGTCGACCGCACGGCTCGACGGGCGGCTCGTCACGTCGAGGGCACCGAAGCCGATGACCTAGCCGATGCCGCGGACGCGCTCCGCGACGCAATTGACCTCTGTCCGCAGGGCCGACTGGATCCACTTCCGATCGATCTGGCTGACGCGTTGGTTTTGGTTCGTGACGCGGCCCGCGCGCTTGTTAGTGCCTTCCCCAAAGATCTCGGCGATGACGCCGGGGCCACCCAGGCCAAAGGGTGGGCGCAAGAGGTGTTCAAGACTGCGGAACGGATGGCAGCCGGACTGGCTACCGACGTCGTCTGGGTCGCCCAGCGGGACCGCAATCGGGGCGGCGACTTCCTCTGCGTGGCGCCACTTGAGGTCTGGGGGCCGATGCGCGAGCGGTTGCTTAGCGAGAAGACCGTCGTACTCACCTCAGCCACTCTCAAACTCGGCGGCGACTTCGAGGCCGTAGCCACGACGCTCGGACTCAAGGCTGCGGAGCGGGACTTGACGGATCCGCAAGAGGAGCAACTGCCCTGGCGAGCCATCGACGTTGGCTCGCCGTTCGACTATGCCAAGCAAGCAATTCTCTATGTCGCCAAGCACTTGCCGGCTCCAGGGCGTGATGGTCTGGTGCAGGCTCAACTCGACGAGATCGTGTCGCTGGTGGACGCAGCCAACGGTCGCACCCTGGGACTCTTCTCCTCACGGCGAGCGGCGGAAGCAGCGGCCGAGGAAGTGCGGGAGCGGCTTCCGCACCTGACCACGCTCGCCCAAGGGGATGCGCAGTTGCCGGAGTTGGCGCGGCAGTTCGTCAGCGATCCACACACCTGTTTGTTCGGCACGCTGTCGTTGTGGCAGGGACTCGATGTGCCGGGGGAGACCTGCCAGTTGGTGATCATCGATCGGATTCCGTTCCCGCGCCCCGATGACCCGCTGATGTCTGCGCGCGCCAAAGCCGCCGACCGGGCTGGACGCAACGGATTCATGAGCGTGTCCGCTACACACGCGGCCCTGCTGCTGGCCCAAGGCTCAGGCCGCCTGATTCGTACGACGAGCGACCGTGGTGTGGTCGCGATCCTCGATCCGAGGCTGGTCACTGCCCGCTACGGCTCGTTCCTCAAGGCCTCGTTGCCGCCGATGTGGACCACGACCGACCCAGCCGTCGTACGTCAGGCGCTGGAGCGGTTGGCAGCGGCCGCGACCACACTCGACTAGGCACCGCGACTAAGCAATATGGCGGCGCCGGGGGTGACGCAGCGGGAGCGACATCAAGTCATCGCCAACAAACACCTGGCCGCTATAGCCCTTCTTCGCATTGCGCTTCCACTGCCCGTCGCTCATCAACTTCGGGTCGGCTGGGACCAGGTGGGTGAGCACCAGACGGTCGACCTGGGCTTGTTCGGCCAACGGCCCAAGGTCGCGTACGTCGGTATGTGAACGCAACAGGTGTTGCAACAACGAGGGATCCAGGCCGAGGAAGTTCACATAGAAGTTGAAGTCGATCACCTCGTGAACCAGCATGTCGGCGCCCTGTGCCAACCGCACGACGTTGGCCGACTTGGCGGTATCGCCAGAGAAGACCACCGAGCCCTCTTCTGAATCGAAACGGAAGGCGTAGGAAGGGTAGACCGGTCCATGCGGCACCAACACCGCAGTCACCTTCACGAAGCCGTCGTCCATCACCACAAATGGCTCCATGTCGGGGGCACGGTTGGTCCAGTCCGCACCCACTTCGGCCGGCGGCATCAAGTCATGAATCTCAAACAGTGAGTTTGGATCCGGGATGCCGGCGCGGCGCATGAAGAGGTTGGTGGAGTAGGCGTATGAGGCCATCTGAAAGTTGTAGAGATCGGTCATTCCCGGAGTGGCGAGATCGGGCGCGATCGTCGGCAGGGTTGGGTCATCGGCAGGGGGCAGCCCTCCGGCACGCCCGGGTCCGTAGACCTGGACTTTGCGCTGGCCGCCGCTGGGTGGCAAAACGCCATCGTTGGAGTCATTGACGCCAAACCCTGGCAGCGCCACGAAATCGTAGAAGTTGATCACGTGGTCGGCATGCAGGTGCGTGACAAAGATGCCGCGCAGATTCTTGAAGGCAAGACGAGCTTGGGCGTACTGCGTCACGGCGCCACGTCCGCAGTCCACGACGTAGACGCGATCACCGATCACGAGTGCACTGGCAATCCCAGCTCGGTCGATCTCAGGAGGCGGCCCGCCGGCAACACCGAGAAGCACCACTCGACTGGTGTGGCGGTGTCGCAACAGCGGCTTCGGGACCGCTTGTGCCTCCGCGCTGGTGAGCAGAGTCCCTGTGGCTGCGGCGGCGAGCCCAGCGCCGCCAAGGCCCAGCAGTCCGCGCCGACTGAACTCGGCCTCAGAGATTTCGTTGGGAACACACATGGCGCCTCCTCAACCACAAGTGAGCTAGATCACATGATGGAGTTGACGCTAGGCCTGTGAGCGCAGGTCGGCAAGGGACAAACCGCCCCTAAGTCAGTTGAGTTCGGCATAACTCCTGGCGATGGCCGCACCCAGTCGGGCGTTGCTTCGGACTAATGCGATGTTGGCCACCAAAGAGCGGCCGTCGGTCAGTTCGACGATCCGACCCAGGAGGTAGGGCGTGATGTCCTTGCCCTTGATCCCTTGGGAGTCGGCGTCGCAGAGCGCCCGCTCGATGATCGAGTCAATCTCGGCGTGCGGCACCTCGTCGGCTTCGGGGATCGGGTTGGCCACGCTGACTGCGCCAGCCAGACCGAGGTCCCACTTGGCCTTCATCAGCGCGGCGATCTCTTCGGGGGTGTCGCAGCGCAGGGGGACCTCGAAGCCGCTGGTTCGGGTAAAGAAGGCCGGAAACTCCTGAGTTTGGTATCCCACGACCGGCACGCCCAGGGTCTCCAGTCGCTCGAGAGTGAGCCCGATATCCAGGATCGACTTGACCCCAGCGCTGATCACGCAGACATCGGTCTGGCTGAGCTCGGTGAGGTCGGCGCTCTCGTCGTACGACGTGGGCGCGCCGCGATGCACTCCGCCCAACCCGCCGGTGACGAAGACCCGGATCCCAGCCAGGGCGGCTAGACGCATGGTGGCGGCCACAGTGGTGGCACCGTGTTCGGCGCGCGCAACCACATAGGGGAGGTCGCGGATGCTGACCTTGCGTACGTCGGGACTGGAGCCCAACAACTCAAGCTCGGCGTCGGTCAGCCCGATCCGCGGCACCCCATCGAGGATTGCGATGGTGGCCGGGGTGGCTCCACCGTCGCGGATGATCTGCTCGACTTCGCGAGCCATGGCCACGTTGTCGGGATAGGGCATCCCGTGGCTGATGATCGTGCTCTCCAACGCCACAACAGGTTGACCAGCCGCAAGTGCATCAGCGACCTCGGGGGTGAACTTCATGCGTGCTCCAACAGGTGGGGAGTCAGGTCAGGGTTGACGGCGCCGACTACCTCGACGGTGAGCCGCGCGCCTCTGGCGGCGTAGGTCGCTGCTGTCGTCGGCAGGTCGCCGCGAAGAATACGGTGGAGATAGGCAGCCAACATCGCATCTCCGGCGCCAGTGACATCGGCAACGGCGTCAGTGTGATCCGCGGCAATCTCAACTCGGGTGCCATCGTGGTGGTGGAGCACCGAACCGTCGCGGCCCTCGCGCAGCCAGACCCGCTCCACTCCTCGATCGAAGGCAAAGCGCAGCGCCGAATTCACCTGATCGGTATCGGCAAAGGCCAGCAACTCGTCATGGTTGGGGGTAAAGGTGTGCAGTGGCAGCGGCGAGAGGGATCTGAGCCGGACGGCCTTGGCGACGCTGACTGGGTCAAGCAGCGCGTTGGCGCATGCGGTGCGACTCAAGTCCAGGCATCGCTCGATGGTGTCGATGCGCAGATTGCCGTCGATCACCACCCAGTCTTGATCGTCGAACCAGATCGGGTCGATCTGATCGGGCGAGATCGAGTCGGTGGCAGCCATGTCGGCCACCCCGATCACCAGATCGCCGCCGTCGTCGAGCACGGCCGCGTAGGTGCCGGTCTGGGCAGCGCTAAGGCGTCGCGTGGTGACGGGGAGGCCGAGCAGGCTGTCGTGGACGACTTGACCGGCGGCGTCGTCGGCGTACGACGTGATCAGACTGCACGCGACGTCGAGTCTGCCGAGGTTCTCGGCGACGTTGCGGGCCACACCGCCAGGGGTGTGGCGGGTGGACCCGGGGTTGCTGGTCTCTAGGGCTGGGCGAAGTTGAGTGCGCGCGATCAGATCAAGGTTTGAGCCGCCGATCACCAACACCATGCGGACATCATGCCCGGTTGGCGGCGCGTTTGAGGCCGGCGTAGGTCAGACGCGACGGAGCACGGCGGTGACCTTGCCCAGGATGGTTGCGTAGGTGCCGTCGATCGGGTCGTAGGCCTCGTTGTGCGGCATCAGCCACACCTTGCCGTCACGACGTTGCAGCGTCTTCACTGTGGCCTCACCGTCGAGCAATGCAGCCACGATTTCGCCGTTCTCGGCGGTCGGTTGTTGACGCACGACGACGTAGTCGCCGTTGCAGATCGCAGCGTCGATCATGGAGTCGCCGGAGACCTCGAGAAGGAAGAGGGTGCCGTCGCCCACGAGCGTGCGGGGGAGTGGGAAGACATCTTCGACCCGCTCCTCAGCCAAGATCGGACCACCGGCGGCAATCCGTCCGACCATCGGCACATAGGTGGCTGCGGGCGCAGTGTCGCCGACCCCAGTCGGATCGAAGGCATCCTCATCGGACTCGGCCATTGCGCGGCGCGCTGCCATGAGTTCGGGCAAGAACACTTCAAGGGCGCGTGGACGGTTGGGGTCGCGGCGGATGAAGCCCTTGCCCTCCAGAACCCGGAGTTGGTGGGCCACCGAAGAAGATGAGGCCAACCCGACGTGTTCGCCAATCTCGCGGATGCTCGGCGGATAGCCGCGCTTTTCGATCGAATCACGCAGCACGTTGAGGATGCGCTGCTGGCGAGCGGTGAGCCCGGTGGCGTCGGGGGCGGCATCGGGAAGTTCGTGCACCGTGCCGGTCTCGTCGCTGCTCATGATCGCCCTCTCGTCGCCGGTTTGATGAGACCACGCTAAAGGAATAGCGGGCCGCGTTCAAACATTTGTTCGAACCGGTGTGTCGCCGCTATCTGGCCGTGAGGTGCGTCGTGATTGACTCCGACTATGGCGCAGCGATTGGTTCATCACGAGGTTGCAGTTGTCACCGGAGCGGCGCGAGGCATCGGCCGCGCGATTGCTCAGGATTTGATCAAGCGCGGGTATTCGGTGGTGATCACCGATATCGATGAGGTCGGCGTGGCGGCGACGGCCGAATTGATCGGTGCGGTGGCATCGATGGCTCACGACGTACGTGACCCTCGGGCCCATGAGCGCGTCGCTGCGGCCGCTGCAGCGCATGGGCCGTTGACCGTGTGGGTCAACAATGCGGGAGTTGGTTACGACGGGACGCTGCGGGATCTGACTGATCAGCGCGCGGAGGCGCTCGTCGATATCAACTTCAAGGGGCCGATGTGGGGGATGCGGGCTGCGCTCGGTGCGTTTGGGCCGCAAGGTGGCGACATCCTCAACATGGCATCGCTGTCCGGGCACGGGCCCGTGCCGGGTTTGAGTGTCTACGCCGCCACGAAGGCCGCCGTGGTGTCGCTGTCGGCGAGTGTGAACTGTGAGACAGACCGCAAGGTGAGAGTGCACGCGTTCTGCCCTGATGGAGTGGACACCCAACTCGTTGACGATATGAACCAAGACGGCCAAGCGCGGGCACTGATCGCCAGCGGAGGACGGCTGCTGACGCCCCAGGAGGCCGCGGAGGCGGCCGTCGACATGATTGGGACCAGACGCGTGGTCCGCACAGTGCCGGCCTGGCGTGGCGGAATGATGAGGTTGTCGAATCTCGCCCCGGGTCCGCTGATGGCGCTGGAGCCAGTGATGCGGCTTGAGGGCAAACTGCGGATGCGGTTTGGGCGGGGGAAGTGAGTCACTCTGGTAGCCAAAAGTCACAAGTGAACTTGTGACTTTCTTACTTCACCTGGCAGATCTGCCAGGTGAAGTAAGAAACTGCCAGGTGAAGTGAGCGCCTCTGTTCGGCGCCACCACTGCCGCCTTAGGGGCAACAAAGTCACAAGTGAACTTGTGACTTTTGTATACAGAAGTGACTGGCGCGACACCCACCCTCCATCGAACAAACGTTCGGCGTGTCTCTTGCGCCCATTCGAACAGATGCTCTAATCTCGTACATGTGTTCGATCGAACGTCTGATCGGGTCATCTGCGCAGCTAGGTAGGTAGCGGGTCCTGAGGGCCGCTCATCAGAAACTGTCGGTGGTCGCGAATAGACATTGCTTCGACACAAAGTCGACACCCGATTCGCGGTCACGGTGGCTGCGATCTTCCCCCGGAGGTCACCGATGAGCAGCATCACTGTCCACTCAGGCTTCGCGCCGAGCCGCGCTGGCTTCACTCGTCCGCGTTCGGAGTCGGCGTTGCGCCTGACGACCCGCGGACGCCTCGTTCTGGTCGTCCTCTTCACGGTGCTCGTGCTCTCGGTGATGGCGCTTCGTGGTGGCTTGGCCGTGGCCAGCCTTCAGAGCGGGGCTCCTGAGCCGGTGCGAGTGATCCAGGTTCAGCCTGGCGACACTCTCTATGCGATCGCTGGCAGCCTGGCCAAGCCGGGCGAGGTGCGCGACATGGTGCACCGAATCCAGCAACTCAACTCACTGCCCGATGACGGCAGTCTTGAGGTTGGCATGCAGTTGGCGGTGCCGCGCGACTGAGGAGCGCGCCTGTCGATTAAAGACCACCGGTGACTCTCCTCGACCCAGGGTCAACGGCGGAAAGTGCGGGAGCGGCCCACGGGCCGCTCCCGCCTCACGTGAAGGGGTAGGTTGCCCTGCGTGAATCGCCTCACCAAAGCCACCACCGCACTCGCCGCTAAGACTTCGAGGATCGCGGCTGCGGCCTACGTCGCGACCGCTGCGATTGATGCGTGGTTTGCCGGGGCCGAGGCGCCAGACGCAAAGCGGATCCGCCTGATCACCAAATCCGCGTTGATGCCGTTGCTAGCCCTGGCCTCAAGACCAGCACCGGCGAAGTTGTTTGCTGCCCAAGGGTTCTCCTGGGGTGGAGATGTGGCACTGCTCGCCGACGGTGAAGCCGCGTTCCTTGGCGGCGCCGGATCGTTCGGGATTGCTCACGGTGCGTATTGGAGTCTGTGGCGTGAGCGCCGGGATCGCTCGCGCTCACTGTGGTCACGGCCTTCGACCAAGGTGCTGGCGGCCGGCGTCGGGGCGGCCGCGCCGGTGATTGCGATCGCCTCCGGTCGGAAGGATCCGGTGCTCGGTGGGGCGGTGGCGGCGTACTCCGTCGCTCTGACTGCGGTGGCTGCACAAGCCCTCGCCTTGTCCGATGAGGTCGATCCCCAAGCTCGACGTTTGATTGGTGCCGGAGCACTGGCCTTCCTAGCCTCAGACACCATTCTCGGTGCCAACATGTTCGTCCTGCCCCAGCGCTCAGCAGTAGCTGAGCGCGCTGTGATGGCTACCTACACGATTGCTCAAGGCCTCCTGGCCGCAGGAGTACGTCGGCTCTGAGTCGATTCAGCGACGCCGTTTGCCACCCGACGGCGGACGCTGCTCAACTGCAGTGCTCGCGCGCTTTCCGCCCTTGACTCGTGGCCCCATGGCTCGAACCTTCCAGGCATGCATGCCCAAGACGATCGCCAAGAAGGCACACAACACCGCCCCCAAAACGGCGGCGATGGCCCACACCCAGGCCGAACCACCCTCCTGTGGTGCAGTGCGGACCAAAGGAATCGCCGTCCAGACCAGCCAAGCCCATAGCCCCAGACAGGCGACTGCTCCCGCAATCGGCGGAAGCAGTCGGCGCAGCACAGGTTTCACTGCGCCATTGTCGCCCGCGCGTTCGGGGAGTAGGCACGCGCCACGCTGACCTTGGGATGCGGTGAGGATTTTGTCGGCGTGTCCGGTCTTGCGGAGTCCCAGAACGACAGTTACGGTTACCACTACATCTAGTAGTTACACCGGTGTAGTTCTCCACATCTAGTTCCCCAGAATCCGACGTGTTGTCCACACCATGCCGCTAGTTGTCCCCAGCAGGTGACCGTTCCTATCCACAGGATCGGCGCGATGGCGAACGTTTTCGTCGGTGCTGGGTGTTGTGATCCACAAGTGCCAGATCAGCGGAGAGGAGACCTAGCGATGCACTGCCCGTTCTGCCGCAGCAGTGACACGCGGGTGCTCGACTCCCGTGTGGCCGATGATGGTTCGGCGATTCGACGACGGCGCACCTGCCCGTCGTGCGAGAAGCGGTTCACCACCGTCGAGCAGATGCAATTGATGGTGCTGAAGCGCAGCGGCTCCACCGAGCCGTTCAATCGCGACAAAGCCATTGCCGGCGTGCGCAAAGCGTGCAAGGGCCGCCCCGTCTCCGAGCACGATCTCGATCGGCTGGGTCAGGTGGTTGAGGATGCGCTGCGCGCGCAGGGCTGGGCTGAGGTTCCCTCCCACCAGGTCGGTACCACGATCTTGGATCCGTTGCGCGACCTTGACCCCGTGGCCTACCTCCGGTTTGCCAGCATCTACAAGTCCTTCGACTCAGCCGAGGACTTCGAGGCAGAGATCGCGATGCTTCGCGACTGCCAGCCTCAGCCGGTTCCGACCGGCTGACCCACAGTCAGCCCGGCGCGTAGTGGGGAAGCTGCGCGCTGGGCCACCAACACCAATCGCAATCAATTCACAGCAGGGGAAGAAGGATCGAGATGACCGAAACGGTGGCCGGACGTAGCCGAGCCAAGGCCAAGGGGCTGCGCATCGAGCGCGTCTTCTCGACCGAGGGCGTGCACCCGTACGACGAGATCACCTGGGAGCGTCGTGACGTCGTCCAGACCAACTGGAAGACCGGCGCCACCGTCTTTGAGCAGAAGGGGGTGGAGTTCCCCGACTTCTGGAGCATCAACGCCTCCACGATCGTGACCACGAAGTATTTCCGCGGGGCCGTTGGCACCGAGGTGCGCGAGTGGAGCCTCAAGCAGTTGATCGACCGCGTGGTGAAGACCTACCGCGCAGCTGGTGAGGAGCACGGCTACTTCGCCAGCCCGGCGGACGCCCAGGTCTTCGAGGAGGAGCTCACCTACCTCTTGGTCAACCAGTACTTCTCGTTCAACTCACCCGTGTGGTTCAACGTGGGCACCCAGAGCCCCCAGCAGGTGAGCGCCTGCTTCATCTTGTCGGTCGACGACTCGATGGACTCGATCCTGAACTGGTACAAGGAAGAGGGCTTCATCTTCAAGGGCGGCTCCGGTGCCGGTCTGAACTTGTCGCGGATCCGGTCCTCGAAGGAGTTGCTCTCCAGCGGGGGCACCGCGAGTGGTCCGGTCTCCTTCATGCGTGGGGCTGACGCCTCGGCGGGCACGATCAAGTCCGGTGGCGCCACCCGTCGCGCCGCCAAGATGGTGGTGCTCGACGTGGACCACCCAGACATCGAAGAGTTCGTGATGACCAAGGCGCGGGAGGAAGACAAGATCCGCGCCCTGCGTGACGCCGGCTTTGACATGGACCTGGGCGGCACCGACATCACCTCAGTGCAATACCAGAACGCCAACAACTCCGTGCGCGTCTCTGACGAGTTCATGCGTGCGGTGGAGGAGGGCACTTCGTTCGGTCTGCGAGCGCGCAGCACCGGTGAGGTGATCGAGACCGTTGACGCGCGTGAGTTGTTCAAGAAGATCAGCCAGGCCGCCTGGGAGTGCGCCGACCCAGGTCTGCAGTACGACGACACGATCAACGCCTGGCACACCAACCCCGAGACCGGCCGGATCACCGCATCCAACCCCTGCTCGGAATACATGAGCCTCGACAACTCCTCCTGCAACCTGGCGTCGCTGAACCTGCTGAAGTTCCTGACCGATGACGACACCTTCGACGCCAAGCGGTTCGCCCAGGCAGTGGAGTTGATCATCACCGCGATGGACATCTCCATCTGCTTCGCCGACTTCCCGACCGAGTCGATCGGCAAGACCACGATCGACTACCGCCAGTTGGGCATCGGCTACGCCAACCTCGGCGCGCTGCTGATGGCGATGGGTCTGGGCTACGACTCCGACGGCGGTCGGGCCATGGCGGCCACGATCACCTCGCTGATGACCGGCACCTCCTACAAGCGCAGCGCCGAGTTGGCCGCTGTTGTGGGACCCTACGCTGGCTACGCCCGCAACGCTGACGCCCACAAGCGGGTGATGCGCAAGCACCAGTCCGCCAACGACGACGTGCGCCCGCTCCATGTCGCCGACGCTGCGGTGCACAAGTTGGCCATCCAGGCATGGGCCGACGTAGTGGCTCTGGGTGAGAAGAACGGCTTCCGCAACGCCCAGGCCTCGGTGCTGGCCCCGACCGGGACCATCGGCTTCATGATGGACTGCGACACCACCGGCATCGAGCCTGACTTCTCGCTGGTCAAGTTCAAGAAGTTGGTCGGCGGCGGGTCGATGCAGATCGTCAACCAGACGATTCCGCGGGCGCTGAAGAAGTTGGGCTACCAGCCCGAGCAGATCGAGGCGATCGTCGAGTTCATTGCCGAGCACGGTCACGTGATCGACGCGCCTGGGCTCAAGACCGAGCACTACGACATCTTCGACACCGCCATGGGTGCTCGTGCGCTCAAGCCGATGGGCCACGTGCGGATGATGGCGGCCTGCCAGCCGTTCCTGTCTGGAGCGATCTCCAAGACCGTGAACTTGCCGGAGTCGGCGACCGTCGAAGAGATCGAAGACATCTACCTGCAGTCGTGGAAGCTGGGTCTGAAGGCGACCGCTGTCTATCGCGACAACTGCAAGGTCGGACAGCCGTTGTCCGATGGCGGCAAGACCGCCACCGACGCGGCCGCTGACAAGGCTGCGGCTGCGGTGGAGATCGTCGAGAAGATCGTGCAGAAGCCGTTCCGCAAGCGTCTGCCCAAGTCGCGGGCGTCGCTCACCACGAGCTTCACCGTGGGTGGGGCCGAGGGCTACATGACCTCAGGTGCGCACGATGACGGCGAACTCGGCGAGGTGTTCCTCAAGCTGGGCAAGCAGGGTTCGACCCTGGCCGGTGTCATGGACGCGTTCTCGATCGCAGTTTCGATTGGCCTGCAGTACGGCGTACCCCTGGAGACCTACGTCTCCAAGTTCACCAACCTGCGGTTCGAGCCCGCCGGACTGACCGACGACCCCGACATCCGGATGGCGCAGTCGCTGATGGACTACGTCTTCCGTCGGTTGGCGCTGGACTACATGTCCTTCGAGGAGCGCTCGATGCTGGGCATCTACTCCGCCGAGGAGCGGCAACGGCACCTCGAGACTGGCTCCTACGAGCCGATCCTCGAAGAGACCGGCTCTGCTGAGGAGTTGATCAGCCACGAGGTGCACGCCATCGAAGCCGCACCGGTCGAGGCGGAGGTGGCCAAGCCGGCTCCGGCCCAGGCCCACACCACCGCAGAGTTGCTGGAGAAGATCAGCGGCACTGCCGTGGACTCACCGCTGTGCTTCACCTGTGGCACCAAGATGCGCCCCGCCGGTAGCTGCTTCGTCTGCGAAGGCTGCGGCAGCACCAGCGGTTGCAGCTGATCCAGATCACATATGCAAGAGGGGGTGGCCACCAGGCCACCCCCTCTTGTTGTGCCGTGCTGGCACGACCTATGTGATGTTGATTAGCCGCAGTTGATGCTCCAGTTGCCGTAGCTCTTGATCACCACGACCGATTCGCCGCCCTTGAACTCTGCAGTTCCGGACCAGGAGTCGATCTCGTTGACGGCCAGGTTCATCATGTAGGGCTCGCCGAACTGCTCGACGATGAAGTTGCTGCTGCCCTTGTAGTTGGTCTGGCAGGTGGCGGCGTCGGCGTCTCGGATGAACACCGCAGCACCCTTGCCGGACTGGTTGGCGGCCATCTTCGGAGCCCGGTTGAGCGACGACAACTTCAAGGTCCAACTACCGGTGCCAGCGATCTTCACTCCGGCAGCCTTGTCGGCGTAGCTCATCACCCCGTAGGCGAACTTCGCCGGAGGTGCGCCAGGACCGGCAAAGGCTGAGTCACCTGATGGAGTGCCAGCCTTGCTGACGATTCCGACGGTCAAAATGGCGCCAGCCTTCTCGGAGAAGCTGAGCACACCCGCGCTGGCGTTGGCTGGGATCTTGACGAGTTTGTCACCGCTACCGGTCACTGTGATGGTGTCGAAGTCGGGGTAGCTCGAGCTCGTCTTGGTTCCTGAGTCTGTGCCACCCGACCCATCAGAGGTGGGTTCGGTGACGGTGGGCTCGTCGTTCTTGCTGGCCGCCCGCATGAAGAAGATCCCGATTGCCACGATTGCTCCCACCAGGAGCAGGGCTGCGATGGCTGCTACCCAGATCAGCGCCTTCTTTGACGACTTCGGGGTGGCCGCCGGTGTGGTGTAGGGGTTGTTGGTGGCGGCGTACGGCGCAGATGCGGTGTAGTCCGGAGCGTTCGGCGCTACCGGGGGTGTCGCGGACTGCTGGATCTGCTCGTAGGGCTGGGCCGTCTCAAACGATTGGGCCGTCTCAAACGACTGCACCGGTTGGGCCGGTTGCTGCGGCTGGGCTGGCTGAATCGGCTGGGCTGGCTCGATCGGTTGGGCTGGCTCGATCGGTTGGGTTGCCTGCGGTGCCGGATTCGGCGCGGCAGGCGCCATCGGGGCTGTGTGGGCGGTCCATGAGGAACCGTTCCAGTACCGCTGTTGACCCGGTACTTGCGGGTCTGGGTACCACGCTGCTGGTGGCATGGTCATGTTGTTTCTCCTGATCCTGCTCGAGCCCGAGCTTCGGCAATCCAAGCTGACACCATTGTGTCGTCCAAGGCGGCTCCCAAGAATTCCTGGGTGGCCTCGGCATCTGCGGCGATCTGCGCGGCCGGTGGAATCACGGTCGCAATCACCTCGGCGTTGTAGCGCAATCGCTTGCTAGCTTTTCTGACGTCGTGCTGGTCGCCGCTCTCGGTTCGGACGTGCTCGACGCGGCTGCGCTCTTGATCGAGTACGACGGCCGCCGCGGCCACCGCGTCCACGCTGCCCGCAACTCCCCAGTCCCCCATGCAGAGCGGGCCCAGGTCGACGAGCAGGTCGGCTGTCTCCGGTGATGAGGCCACAAGCAAGGCGTCTGCGAGCACGGGTGCTCGATCGGCGGCCATCAGCGAGCGCCACTGGGGGAGATCGGCAGGTGGGTTGGTTTCGAGAAGTTCGGTGATCACATCGAGATCACGCAAGCGGCTGATTGACCGACCCAAGTGCTGCAGTCGGCGGCGGAGTTTGGGCGCGTGGGCGGGCAGGTGATCACGCCAGCCGCCCAGGACGCTGCGCAATCGACGGCAACGCACGCGGGCGATGTGGACGTTCTCCGGTTCGGCCAAGTCGCTGAGGGCTACGCGGAGTTCGTCGTACTGCTGGGCCAGCCAGGGGCGCAGCAACTCGGCAACTGTTGGCGAACTCACCTGCCTATCCTCACCCATCGTCGCGGTGGTCGCATTGACGGACCGCAGTCTGGCCTCGGCGCGTCGCCACAAACGGTGCGAGTTGGACTTTTACACTCAGCCGCATGGCCACCTCGACGCGTCGCTACCGGACCACCTCTCGGATGTATGTCGCTGGCGTTTTGTTGGTGGTGGCCGCCTTGGCGGTCGGCGCTGCTGCCTACCTGGGCTCACCTGCGCTGCTCACAGTGGCGGGGGCCGGCGCGGTTGTGCTCGGCGCGATCGCCGTTCGCTTGATCTACGCCGATCTCCTCGACACCCGCTTTGCGGCCGCGAGTGACCGCGCCAGCCAGGCTCGCGCCTATCGCGCGTTGGCGAGCAAGCGCGCCGAAGAGACCCAGACCGTGGTCGACGGACTGACTGGTCGGCTCACCGAGGCTCAAGAGCACGTAGCCGAACTCAGCGCCACTGTTGACGGCCTGCAGGTAGAGGTGGTGGAGACGGCGAAGGCGCACCACGAGGCTATGCAGCGCGCAGAGGCCGCCGAAGCCGCCACCCTCGTCGAGCGCGATCGCGCCGAGAGGGCTGAGCACATCGCGGCGAAGGCAGAGGCGCAAGCCATCGAAGCCGGGGCCAAGGTTGAAGAGTCCGTACGTCGGATTGTCGACCTCGAAGCTCAGGTCACCGAACAGCAGGCCGCGCTCTCGATGCGCGAGCGGCACACCGCCTGAGTTTCAGGCGCTAGCGGCCACGTCGTCAGGAACAACTCGAACTGAGCCCTGTGTGGCGATGCAGAACGGCCACACCTGCAGCCCCCGATTGCGCGCCGTGAGCAGGGTCTTCTCGGCCCACACCTGATCGAACTGCGAGAGCCCACCGCTACCGGGTCGAGACAACAAGAACGCCAGGCTCTCACCCGGCTCGATCAGAGCCGCGATCGCGTCGATGAGGTGCTCCAGTTGGGCCCGCATCGGGAGTCGGTCACAGTCGGCTACCTCGGTCAGGCTCCGGACCGGCCGTCCCTGAGCGTCGAGCAAGACGAACCAGAGGCTCGTCGTAGCAAATCCCCACGGGCCCATCAGGCCCGCCCAGAGTGCTTGCAGTTCGCTTTGATTGGTGATTCTCGCTGGTGTCTCCATCACCTCAGCGTGCCCGCAGAATGTCGGTTGTGCGGGTTATCCACAGGGCAATTTCTGCCCCTGGGGCTCGGGATAGGTCAGTCGCCGTACAACGCAGGAACGGCCTCCACGATCCGCAGCGCAGAGCCAGGGCCGCGAGTAGTCACCGTGCCGCGCACGGCTCGCCAAGGTCCGCTGTTGACGCGGTAGGTAGCGCCCCAGGTGATGTCGACCGAGGTGCGCACGGTGACGCCTGCGTCGCGGTAGCGGTAGGTGATCTGCTTGGCCGGGTACGCCGCGCCAGGGGTCCGGGTCGCGGCCACCGTGCCATCGCCGTGGCGCCAGGTGAACTGCTGCGGCCGGATCCGCAGTGTGACTCGCTGGCCGAGCAGTTGAACGCTGCGAGTCAGCGACCCTTGATTGACATAGAAGATCGTGTCGAAGTTGACCAGCGTCCGCCGACCAGGCTGCGTCACAGCGCGAGGGCGGGGGAGTGACACCCGCCGAAAAGCGGCCAGCACCATCGCTGCGGTCACGGTCGGCGGTCGGGCTGTTGAGTTCTTCGGTGGGCCGGTGAGGCAGAGGACCTTGGGAGCCGATGCCCATGTGCTCTGGGTCTTCACCCAACGGGTGTACGCCGTCCGGCCGGCCGGGCAGGGGTTTGTTTGTCGCACTGAGTAGCGAACTTCTCGCAAGTCGCGCACAGGTCTTGCGTGACGCGGCTTTCTCGACTTCGCCCATACGTGGAACACGCTGCCACCGCTCGATACCCCAGCATCCTCCGCGAAGACGGGCGGTATGAACCCGAGGATGAGCAAGAGTGCGACCCCGATTGCAGGCCTCATCCGTTGAACCTCAACTGGGTGACTACCCAGCCGCTTTCTCGGCGCGTGACTGTGAACTGGTGGGGATCGGATCCGATCCCTTCGAATCGTTCAGGATCTGCTCCCTGGCTCGCGAACACGGTTTGCGGCGGAACTTCGACATCGGCCACGACCAAGAATGTGTGATCAGGACCGGCCGAGTCGACAGATACGTCCAAAATCACAAGATCGCTGGTTTTCACGCGGCCACCCGCCTTACGCAATTTGTCAAGGCTTTTCGCGATACCCATGCAGGCCTCGCAGCCAGGGTCGGAAGCGGTGACTAGAGGACGGGCATCCAGCGTGCGGCTGGCGTAGCTCATTACGGCCACGTAGTACTCCACAAACGCCTTGGCGGCTTTGCGGGACGAACCCTGAGCCTCCGGCGGTAGTTCTGGTGCTGTGGGAGCAGAGGGGGTTGCTGAGGGCGACGGGGTCAGAGGCGGTGGGGTTGGTGGGTCGGTACCGCAGCCGGGGAGGCCGAGTAGCCCGATGGCTACGGCCAGCATGATCCGACGCATCTCGACTCCTGGGTGGGTGACCACCCCGAGTCTGCCCAATCCAGACGCCTCGCCGAAACCCCGCAACCACAGTTTGTGGATCGCGCAATGCGACACTGAGCCCGGTCTGCGACTCAGCAGAAACAGGCGTCACACGGGGCTCAATAGTTGCGGCACCAGCGAGGAGTTCGACACATGGCGAGGACAAACGGGCACAGGTGGCGTCCGTGGATGGCGCTGGGATTCCTCCTGGTGGCGATCTGGGCAATCGGCCCGTGGGCGTTGGCTCTCCTGCTCCCGGCGCTGCTCATGCGCCACCAGATCGGGCGGCCCAGTGGCCGCAGCATCGCGGCTGTGATCGTGCTCTGCGTCGCCGGTGCGGTGTTGGCGATGACTCAACCTCCTGGCTCACTGCCGATCCCGCCGGGGGCTGGCTGGCTCACCACCCCGTCGTACGACGGCAGACCCGCCAACGCCGAACCCCTCAACGCCAAGAACCCCCCGCAGAACCCACACTTGGCGGCCAATCCGTTCAACAGCATGCACAACGACGCCTGGGCCACCGATGCCTACCCAGGGCCCGGGCCGACCGGGAGCAACCCACAGGTCGACTCGGCCTTCTATGGCATCTTGGAGTGCGCCACCCTCACCTTTGACAGCCAAGGCCGTTTGGTCGGCCTCTGTGGCGACATCTCCGGGCCCAGCCTGCACCTGATCGATCCCGACACCTTGCAGATCACCAAGTCTCAGCCGCTCCCCGAGCGCAAACCGTCCAAGGAGTCACGGCTGCAGGATCTTTGTGGCGGCGCCTACTTCTACCTCGACAACGAAGACCGTGCCGTCGTCGCCACGACTGACGCCAAGGTGGCGATGTTCGACACGGCCACGTTGAAGCCTGTGGGGAGTTATCCGGTTCCGGTTCCCGAGGGCGACTGTCTGATCGCCTTGTTGCCCGACTGGCAGGGCCGCACTTGGTATGCGACCCGCCACGGCCAAGTGGGCTGGGTGATCCCGAAGACCGGTCGTCATGGGGAGTTCCGGGTCAAGGGGACGATCGCCAATTCGTTGGCGGCAGATGACAGTGGTCTTTATGTGGTGTCGGATCGGGCGCTGATCCGGTTCCGCACCAACGTGGCGCGGCCGAAGCGGGAGTGGAGCACACCCTATGACCGTGGGTTCGTGCGCAAGACCGGACAGTTGAGCCAAGGATCGGGGACCACTCCGACCCTGCTGCAAGGCGGCAAGATCGCGATCACCGACAACGCCGATCCGCGGATGCGGGTGTTGGTGTTGGACCGTCGTACGGGCAAGGTGACCTGCGAAGTGCCCGTGCTGAAGAAGGGCGCGTCGGCCACCGAGAACTCACTCGTCGCGGTCGGTCAGAGCCTGTATGTGGAGAACAACTTCGGATATGCGGGGCCATGGACGACGATGCTGGGCCGGAGCACGTCGGGTGGGGTGGCCAAGGTCGACACTGCGAAGTGCGAGGTGGCCTGGACGGCACCCATCGCTGCGCCGACCTCAGTTCCCAAGGCCTCGATCAAGTCCGGACTGCTCTATGTCTATGAGAAGCGGGCCAATGCGTGGGGCGTGAACGCGTGGTACCTCACCGCCCTCGACTTGCGCACCGGAGCGCGAGCCTTCCGAGTGCGAACCGGCATTGGCACGCTCTTCAACAACCACTACGCGGCGATCACGTTGGGGCCCGACGGCTCGGCGTACGTCGCGACGTTGGCCGGTCTGGTCCGGGTTCGCGACGGCCAGTAGCGGATCCTGGAGGGCGGTGTGAGCGGGTCGCGCGTGGCGCCTGCACAGAACTGTCGGCGGACCGTGCTTGGCTGTGCCAGTGCCCCACCGAGACCTGCTGACCGCCCCACCCGACCACCTCCGCGTCGCCCGTGAGGCCGACCTCGACTTCGTCACCGAGCGGCTGGCCATCGGCGGCGATCTCGACCCGTTTGAGCCCAAAGCTCGTCGTCAGGTGCGCGAAATTGTCGACCTCGGGATCACCCATGTGCTCGACGTTCGTTTGGAATGGACCGATCACGACGTGTGGGAGACGGTGCCAGGAGTGTCCTATCGCTGGGACGGCATCGATGATGCCGGTCAGCAGGTGCCGGCAGAGTGGTTCGACCGGATCGTCACCTGGGCGTTGGGGGCGCTCCAAGACCCCGATGCACGGGTCTTGGCGCACTGTCACATGGGGATCAACCGGGGGCCCAGTGCAGCGTTCGCGATCCTGCTGGCGCTAGGGCTGGATCCGGTTGAAGCATTGAGTCGAATTCGGTCGGTCAGGTCGATCGCCTATGTCGCCTATGCCGAAGATGCCTTGGCCTGGCACCACCTCTGCACCAATGCGCCGGCCGAAGAACGCTTCGACGACCTGCGCCGCGTGTCAGCGTGGCGCCGACGGCACCGCCTCGATCTTGCCGCGGTGATCCGTCGCAAACGGCGTCCACGAGCCTGAGACACTGCTCTGCGTGAGCATCGGTGAGGAGCGTTATCGACAGACGCGTCGCAACGCAATCTCGGCGTTTGTGGCTTCTTCGACTGTGGCCTGGGGAATCTGGGTCTTCACCTCGTTCACCGACCACGGATTCGACCCCTATGTGCCCTGGCCATTGCTGATCATGCTGGGCAGCGGATGGCATCTGGTCCAGGTGATCCGACTCCGGCGAGGAATCATCGAGGTTCAGGAACGTCGCGGACCGCTTCGTCGGCGTCGACGACGATGAGATCGCTGATCGCCGGGCTGCTCGTCGTACTCTGCGGGTGCGCGGCGCCCACGTCAGCGCCTGATTCCACAACGTCTAGCTCTGTGGCGCCGACCTCCACACCTGTGGAATCTGTCGGCAAAGTGGTCACAGTGGTGTGGGTCGACGATGGCGACACTGTCGATGTGCGGTTGCGCAACGGGCGCCGAGTGCGGGTGCGAATGCTCGGGCTGAACTCTCCTGAACACAACCCCCAACGCAGCGAGTGCGGTGGGCCGGCGGCTACGGAGGCACTACGCCAACTGCTGCCGATTGGCAGTCGGGTGCGCCTGGTGACGGACTCGAGCCAGTTTGCGTGGGACCGCTACGGCCGCCTGCTGCGCTTTGTCGAGTATCCCCGCGCCGGGCGTTGGCGCGACGCCGGCCGATGGCAACTGCGGCATGGGCATGCGGAGGTCTATGTCTGGGGACGACAACCGGTGCAGCGCTACGAAACCTATCTGCAGGCCCAGCGCCGAGCCCAGCGTCAGGGGCTTGGACTGTGGCGTTGCCCTAGATAACGCCAGCGGCTCGGGCCGCCTCTGCATAGCTGCGCGCCAGTGAATCGATGGTTTCGTGGGCATTGAGCCCTGATGGGTTGGGGACTACCCAGAGTGAGACCTCAGCGGGCCAGCCGTCTGGGATGTCGGTTTGGGCCCCTGCGCTCGCCGTACGTCGGCCGAAGGCGGCGCGGTAGGCCGTAATCCCCGCCACCGCAACCACCTCCGGTCGGTGGGCGGCGACAAACTCGATCAGCCGTTGCCCACCTGCTCGTAGCTCAGAGGGCTTGAGTTCGTCGGCGCGAACCGTTGCTCGCCTGACCAGGTTGGTGATCCCTAAGCCGCGCGCCACAAAGGCTTCACGGTCGGCCGCCGTCATACCTGCGCGGGGGTCGATGCGTGTCGTGGTGATCCCGGCCGCAGCAAGCGCCGGATAGAAGCGATTGGCCGGATGCGCAAAATGCGTCTGCACCGCAGCGGTCCACAACCCAGGGTTGATCCCGACAAAAAGCAGTCGCAGTCCCGGGCCAACGAGATCCGGCACCTCACCCCCTTCAAACGACCGCAGTTCCTCACGGGTGAACGAGACGGTGTTGGTTCTGGGTTCGCCGGCCACCCGCGCAACGTTGCCACAACGATCGGTGGTTTCGTCACAGCCGCTTTGTAGGGCGCTGGGTTGGTGGTCGAGCAGCCCCCGGGGGTGGCGTACGACGGGGAGACAGGGACGGATGAGGTTGGTCGTCGAGCAGCCGCCGGAGGTGGCGTACGACGAGACGACGGCTGGTGGGGGGCCGTGGTTTCGACGGGCTCAACCGACGGCAGGTGGCCGTGGTTTCGACGGGCTCAACCGACGGCGTGGGGGCCGTGGTTTCGATGGGCTTAACCGACGGCTCCCTGGGGTTTGTGGTCGTCGAGCAGCCGCCGGGGGCGGCGTACGACGAGACGACGGCTGGTGGGGGGTCGTGGTTTCGACGGGCTCAACCGACGGCGTGGGGGGTCGTGGTTTCGATGGGCTCAACCGACGGCAGGGGGCCGTGGTTTCGATGGGCTCAACCGACGGCAGCGGGCCGTGGTTTCGACGGGCTCAACCGACGGCTGCTGGGGTTGGTCGTCGAGCAGCCGCCGGAGGTGGCGTACGACGAGACGGCTGGTGGGGGTCGTGGTTTCGATGGGCTCAACCGACGGCTGCTGGGGTTGGTCGTCGAGCAGCCGCCGGAGGTGGCGTACGACGAGACGACGGCTGGTGGGGGTCG
>WBZP01000312.1_pt1 | contig 21526 bp, 18 predicted proteins | sample 5204301 | NCBI WGS metagenome assembly WBZP01 (sample SAMN12412401, study PRJNA552823) | activated sludge metagenome | isolation source: activated sludge from nitrification reactor of wastewater treatment plant... | place: USA: Pennsylvania | collected 2017
ATACAGGGGATAAACGCAGGATCATAAAAGGTGCTATCTTAACCATCGTAGATGAATGCAGCAAAGCACTCACCGGAGTGGGCGCAACCATGGCACCCAGCAGCCAGTTACTGAATGGTATCTGTGCTCCTTTAACGAGGGCTCCCATACCTAATAATGCAAGCGGTATCAGTACACCTGAAGCAGAACCATTGGCCATCAGGTTACTGAATGTTGCCGCACCATACCCGTTATATGCTATAAAAAAGATTGCAGCCAGTATGACTAAACCGCCTGCCTGGTTCATCCAGAGTGCGGTTAATGCATTCCTGACCGACTCAGGGTCTTTCCTGAACCCTATAAACAGGAATGATGCCAATGTGGTGAGTTCAAAAAACAGGTAAAAATATTCCAGGTCATCTGCAGAAACAACCATGTTCATTGCAGCAATAAAAAAGAACATCACTGAAAGGAAATATTTCTTCCTGGAAAGGCTGCAGTCCTCTTCCTCCATATACCGGGTTGCATAAAACGCAATGATGCCGCTGATAATATTTATGATCAGGTACATAAAAACAGCCAGCTTATCTACCATGAACTGCATGCTGTGGCTGGATGGCAGTACCCGGAGCAGGTAAAACAAAAGGGCCAGTTGCAACGCACTCAGTATTCCAATTTTCCAGTTCTTCAATCTGAGGGCGATCCATCCGAAATAGATCAGTAAAAGGATATCAAAACCTGCAACTACTTTATTGAGGTATTGCGGAACAGCGAAATAATAAGGCTGATCTATATTAATGAAGAGGTAAACTGAAATGGCTGATAATGACAAAGCAGATATGATAACAATAAACTTTGTTGTTTTCCAGGGTAAGATCAATAATATAAGCCCTGTAATAACCGGAAAAATGAATAAACTTAAGATGACAGGGATCATTTACCTGAATTTATAGTATTACCAAGCGGTAACAATATTAAACTGAAATCTCAGATCATGAAATGATGGTCATCACAACGGCATATGACATAACTTATGAAATGACATGAATCACATTCAGCTCAATTTGTTCTTGATGCGATTCAACCTGTAATAGCGTATACTTCTTTAAGAGCAGGTAAGAATATATTCAAAAAAGTATGATAGGATGATTCCAGGTTTGTTAGTGCCGCTTCACTGATGCTGGTTCCCAAACCCCAGTTATACCCTGTTATCGCTATTGTATAAGCTTCCGGTTTTTTTTGATACAACTCATGGGCCAGGTATAAAATAGTTCCGGGAGATTGTGCATGTGATGAGAAATAATAATGGTTTACCGGCGGGCATGGTTTGATATCAAATCCATGAGGCAATACATCATGAGTGGCATCTGCAAACAATACTATATCAAAATTACTGACCAACTGTGCATCCTCAACCTGTAACTGGTAACGGTATTCCAGGCAAAGCTGATCAGGCCCTTTGCTATTCACCATATCAACAAACTGCCAGCCGAGCCCGTCATCATTACGGCCGCAGTTTCCAATTCCTATTAACAGGATAGACAGCTTATCCGTTCTTATATTTTTCATTGATCAAATCTCCGTTATGATTATACAACTCGGCTTTCAGAGGCATTTTACCCATGGCTTGTGTGGCACAGCTTAGGCAGGGGTCATAAGCCCTGATGGCAACTTCCACCTGGTTTAACATGCCTTCTGTAATATTACCACTATTGCTGATCACATTACTGGCAACCCATTTTACTGCTTGATTCATGGCATCATTGTTATGGGTGGTGGATACGATGAGGTTGCAGCGGGTAATCATTCCTTTCTCATCCACTTCATAATGATGGGTTAAGGTGCCACGCGGCGCTTCAATGATTCCGATACCTTTCAACCGGGGCGTTCCACTTCTAACAAGATCGTTGCCGAGCAGTTCAGGATCATTGAGCAGTAATTTCATTTCTTCTGCACAATGTAATACTTCTATCAGCCTGGCCCAATGCGAATACAAAGTACTGTTATTGACTTTATTACCGGTGAATGCAATAAATTCCTGTCTTTCCTTTTCAGCCAGCGGAGTTGTGATAAAACTACACATGTTGATACGCGCAAGCGGGCCTACTCGGTTCCAACCATTTTCCCTCCCGATTTTTTTCAGATAAGGAAATTTCATATACGACCATTGAGCCACTGCTTCTGAAAAATATTCTTCGTAAAGGTCTGTTGAAATATCGTCTAATGTGATATTTCCCTCACTGTCAATTGCCCGAAGTTTACCATCATACAGGTCTAGCCCGCCGGCATTATTTACCATACCGAGGTGTCCGGATGGAAATGCTGCAAATTCATCCATTAATTTCCTGTTTTTTTCATGGTAATCTTTCATGAATTGGATGATGGCCAGCGACCATTCGATCATGGTATCTATATTCTCAATCTGTTTTCCGTCCAAAAAATAATCCCGTTCCTGCATGGTAAACGTTTTGTGGACACCTCCGGGAACAGCCAGGATACCATGGATCCTTTTACCGGCAACTGCTTTAATGATCTCCTGTCCGAATTTTCGCATGGTTATCCCTTTAACAGCAAGGTCCCTGTTTTCAACTGCAACTGCTACCACATTTCTTTTTTCCACCGGTGCGTCCATGCCAAACAGTAAGTCCGGGGATGCCAGGTAAAAAAAGTGCAGGGCATGGGATTGAAATACCTGGCCGTAATGCATGAGGCGGCGGAGTTTTGTAGCGGCAGGTGAAAGGTCTTTAGGGTCAACGCCAGCAATCTGGTCTATTGCTTTGGCAGCAGCCAGGTGATGGCTTACCGGACAGATACCGCAAAGCCTTTGCACCAGAACAGGTGCTTCCCAATACGGATGCCCCTGAATAAACCTTTCGAATCCCCTGAATTCCACGATATGAAAAAAAGAATCTTTCACCTGACCGTATTCGTCCAGGTGTATGGTAACCCTGCCATGGCCCTCTACCCTTGTTACCGGATCGATAGTTATTTTCCTGGTCATAATAATTTTAATTAATCATATTTAAATTCACTATAAAGAATAGAATATGCTTCCCCCCAAAGCAGGTTCTTAACTGCTTTCCAGATGTGGTTGGCATCGGGCGGGCAACCGGGTATATAATAATCAATTTTTACAATTTCATTACAAGCGTATACGCGGTCCAGTAATTTGGGCAGGTCTTCATGGTAAGGAACTATATGGTTACCCGGCTCATTGGTAACCGAATTAAGGTAAGCTTCTTCCAGGCATTCACTTAGTGGTATTGTATTCCTCATTGTTGGCAAGCCTCCCCAAACGGCACACTCACCCAATGCTACCAGTATGTCGCAATGTTCCCTGAACAGCCGGAGTGTTTCAATATTCTCCGCATTACAGCAACCGCCTTCAATGATACCCAGGTGGCAGCGTGTAGAAAATCGTTTTATATCTGTAAGCGGTGATTTATCAAATGTAACCAGCTCTACCATATCAAGCAGTTCCGTATCTATATCAAGCAACGACATATGGCAGCCAAAGCAACCGGCTAAAGATATGGTTGCAATTTTTTTCTTTCCCATTTCGGAAATTCTTTTTCTAACGATGCTCTCATTACTGTTATAATCCTTTTGCTCAGATTGCAAGTCGAATTTCCGGTCGCCAAAAGGTTTTGGCATAATATCCGATTTAACAATGATTGCCCCCGTTGGGCATAGCTGCATGGCCTGCAAAGCCTGTTCTTCAGATAACCGGGCCTCCTGCTGGTAATCAATACCTACATATGTTTCATTGCCCCTGTTCAGGTAATTGAATACGCTTTTCCCATCTGCGGTCTTCACTTCCACCACACAACGCATGCACTTAATGCACCGGTTATGTTCCATAACCATACGGGTTGGCTTAAAGTCGATAAGGCGGTCTTTAAACAAATGCTGAAAACGCGTAGAAGAGATTCCCAATTCATACCCCATATGCTGGAGGTCGCAGTTGCCGCTTTTTTCACAAGCCGGGCATATATGGTTACCTTCTGCAAACATCATTTCAACTATTGCTTTTCGTGTATCCTTCAATGTTTCCGTATTAACCTCAACCTCCATACCCTCCATCACCCTTTCTGTACAGGCCGGACCCGCTTTTCCGTTTATCCTGCAGGTGCATACCCTGCATGTTCCCAAAGGCGGTTCAATATGTTCGTAATAACAAAGTGAAGGAATGAAAATCCCGTTTTCTTTTGCTACTGTAACCAGGTTCCTGCCTTCTTCTGCCCTGATAAGCTTTCCATCTATTTTAATTTCAACAAATTTTGACATGTTTATCAGGTTTTATATTTCTCGTAATCTTTTGTGGCGGCTTCCATATCGAACTTCAGGTTAAGTCCGTTAAACTCTTTATCCAGTTTCGCTTCAAAATAATCATAGAATTTTTCGATGGCCAATATCAGGCTTGACGTTGATGTTTTACCCAGGCCGCACCTGCTTGTATCTCTCATGATGGCACCCCAGCTTCTTATTTCCTCCAGGTCTTTTTCATTGGCAAGCCCGGTATCAAGCCTTTCCATTTTACGTTGAATGATAAAACTTCCTGCCCTGCATGGTGTACATACTCCGCATGATTCCTTCTTGAAGAATTCCGAAAAATTCAGCAATATTTTAACCAGGTCTCTTTGCCTGTTAAAGATCATGAATGAGCCGCCGCAACGGATATCTTTTCTTGACAGCAAGTCGAGCATGGAGATACGCCTGTATTTCTCCTTCATGGATATACATTCTCCCGAAGGGCCGGATACCTGGATATAATAAGGGTCTTCTGCTTCGCACAGTTCAAGCAATTCAGCCACCGTCATTCCCCATTCAATTTCGTATATGCCTGGCCGTTTGCAATCACCGGAAACACTTATCAGTTTGGTTCCGGGAGATCCCGGTATACCGATTTTCAGGTAGGCTGCTGCTCCCATCTCAATGATCCGGGCAGCGGCACAAAAAGTTTCCACATTATTGATAACTGTAGGCAATTGCATGTATCCCCTTTCCACCGGGAAAAACCATTTGGTCCTGGGTTCCCCCCTTTTACCTTCCAGTGATTCAAGCAGGGCGGTTTCTTCGCCGCAAACATATGAGCCAGCCCCAACCTGTATCCTGATTTCAAAATCAAAGCCGTTTATTCCTGCACAATCTTTACCAAGCAGCCCTTTCTCTTTATATTCTTTTATCACATCTTCCAGGATATGCTTCAGCCACCTGTATTCCGCACGCAGGTAAATGATGCCGTATTGGGCGCCAACAGTGTATCCGCAGATCATCATGCCTTCAATCAAAGAAGCCGCCTGGGTACATATCAGCACCCTGTCTTTAAATGTTCCCGGTTCCCCTTCATCAGCATTACATATAACATATTTTGGAGCAGCCGGCTGCAGCATAGCTGATTGCCATTTTTTCCATGTGGGAAAATTGGCACCACCCCTTCCGGCCAGTTGGGATTGCTTCAATGTTTCAATCACAGCCGCAGCTCCTGTCTCTTTTGCTTTTGCTATAGCACTGCCGGCTATAAAATGCCTGAAGAAAACAGATTTATTGTCTGGGGGTGTATAGCGTATATGGGTTTCCGGCAGATCGCATATGGAAGCAGGTGATGCCCCGTTCCTTAATGCTGTGATGATATCTTTCACCTTAATGGCATTCAGGTTAGTGAACGGGTAAAAATTTATCAGTGCTGCAGGCTCCTGGTCGCTTAAACCAATACAGGGAGTAAGAAAAAGTGCAAAAGTACCTGTGCGGTCAACATGGCCAGCCATAACGCCCGTCTCCCTTTCAAACGATTCCCTGATGCGGTCAAACCCTTTGGTTTCTGAAATAATACTGTTGTTGAGGTAAATAACAAACTTTGCAGTAGGTTTTCGATGAAAAAAATGATAGAATGAAACCACACCCTCCACTTCTATGTTTGCCAAATTGAACTGCAATGCCAGGGTACTAATATCGGAATCACTGATGTATCCGTTTGTATCCTGAAGTTTCCATAATTCGTCAAGTAATTTTTCCCTGCTTTCCGTTTCCGTTCTTCGAGGCTTATTATCCATATCAGTTACGGCCATAGTATACTATTTATCATGCCAATTTAAGTATTTATGAATGGGAATAAAATGATTATAGTCATCCCTGTACCTGACTTACCTTATCTTATTAAAGTTATGCCTGTGTTAATATTGCTTTTAATAAAAGGAGCTTTCATGAAACAAAAAATCATTATGGCCATAATAATATTTATGGCTTGTTTATCTGCCAACGCCCATCCCGGCCATGGAGATGCCGGGGGTTTTACCATAACACATTATCTTATTGAACCGGAGCATTTGTTTACCGGTATTTGCCTGTTAGCATTGCTGGTTTCTGTAACAGGAACTATTTTAGGGAAAAGAAAAAAACGTTATCAAGAACAGGCAAACCTGTAAAAGTGCAAAAGATACATTTCAGCTTTCAGCAGTTGAAAAAACGAATGAAATATTCAAATCAATCAACAAATAACTAAACAACATGTGTGCAACCTGCGGATGTGAAACCGGAACCCAAGCCACTTATCATGAACACGGCACCCATAGCCATGATGGCCATCATCATCATCATCATCATGAAAAGACGGTGGTAGAAGTTGAACAGGATATACTGTATCAAAACAATATGCTTGCATCCAGGAACCGTGGATACCTGGAAGCAAAGAATATACTTGCCATCAACCTGGTGAGTTCTCCCGGATCGGGCAAGACAACGCTTCTTGAAAAAACATTAAACGCTCTTAAACATACAATGGATTTTGCTGTGATAGAAGGCGACCAGCAAACAAACCTTGATGCCGACAGGATTCATGCAACCGGTACAAAAGTTGTTCAGATCAATACAGGAAAAGGCTGCCACCTGGACGCCCATATGGTTATGCATGCATTAAAAGACATGCAAATAAAAGACCATTCCATACTGTTCATCGAAAATGTAGGCAACCTGGTTTGCCCAGCCATGTTTGATCTTGGAGAAAATGAAAGAGTTGTTATTATGAGTGTAACAGAAGGGGAAGACAAGCCGTTGAAATATCCTGAAATGTTTCATACATCAACTTTATGCATCATCAATAAGGCCGACCTGTTACCCTATGTTCCATTCAATCTGGAAAAAGCGATAGCATACGCAAAACAGGTAAACCATAAACTACAGGTAATTGTTTTGAGTTGCCAAACAGGAGAAGGCTTACAGGACTGGTATAACTGGCTTCATGCTAAAATAGCAACTCCCGTATCTGCATGAAACCAAGAAGCGTAAACATGAAAACCTACCACATACATATCAAGGGGCTGGTTCAGGGTGTGGGTTTCAGGCCTTATGTTTCCGGTAAGGCAAAAGCGGCGGGATTAAAAGGCATTGTTTACAATTCGAACGATGGTGTACATATTGAAATAAATGCCGGAGAGAATGAAGCCCGGTCTTTTTACAACGATGTAATCACGTATCCTCCTTCCAATGCCATTATTATTTCTCATTCCATCAGGCAAACGCACCTGAAAGAATATGACAATTTCACTATTACTACCGGTGAAGAAAAAACGCAACCGGACCTGCTTATACCACCCGACTATGCTTTATGCAACAATTGCAGGAATGAAATAACTGATAAAAAAAACAGGCGCCACCTGTATCCGTTCACCACCTGCCTGCACTGCGGCCCACGGTATTCTATTATAAGTGAATTACCGTATGAAAGAATCAACACTACCATGGCAGCATTGACCATGTGCAGTGATTGTAAAAATGAATATGAAGATATCCTGGACCGGAGATATTTCAGCCAGACGAATTCCTGTAAAAACTGTGCCATTCCATTGCACTTGTATGATAAAACAGGTTCCGAATTGAGCGATGATCCTGCAGCAATATTCAACCTGTTGCAAACAGCCCTGCAGGCTGGCGCCATCATTGCCGTAAAAGGCATCGGGGGTTACCTCCTGGTTTGCGATGCCTGCAATGAAAAAGCTATATATACTTTAAGGCAACGTAAACAACGCCCTGCAAAACCTTTCGCAGTTCTGTATGAGAATATTTCAATGGCAGTAAAGGATGTAAATATTACCATTGAGGAAAAAAAGTTACTGGAAAGTAAAGAAGCCCCAATTGTTCTTTGCCCTGTAAATAAAATCCCGGCGAGTGGAATCATTTCAGATGCCATTGCACCCGGCCTCGGTAAAATCGGGGTCATGCTCCCCTGTTCACCTTTGTTGCTGATCATTTCGCAAACATTTGAAAAACCCCTGGTGGCTACCAGCGCCAATCTAAGCGGCTCTCCCGTAATTTATAAGGATGCGGATGCACTGTTGAAACTGCCGGGCATTGCAGACCTCATACTCAGTTTCGACAGGGAAATAGTGGTACCGGAAGATGACAGTGTGATGCAGGTTAATGCAACAGGCGGCAAGATAATTTTACGCCGGAGCAGGGGGCTTTCTCCCAACTATTTTCCCCTGCCATTTACTAACCTCAACGAATGTACGCTGGCAATGGGCGCCGACCTGAAGAGTGCATTTGCCTTACAAAACCGCGACACGCTGTATGTGAGCCAGTATCTTGGAAACCAGGAAAATATAGATTCGCAACAAGCTTTTACTAAAACAGCCGGCCACCTGCTGAACCTGCTGCAGGCTACACCAGGTGTGTTGCTGGCCGACAAACATCCGGGTTACCATGTTACACAACATGCAAAAGACCTGGCAATAAAATATGAACTGCCACTTAAAGAGATACAGCATCATAAGGCACATTTTGCTGCAGTGCTTGCTGAAAACGGATTACTGGAGAGTGATAAGCCGGTGTTGGGCATCATTTGGGACGGTGCTGGTTTTGGCGATGACAAACAGGTATGGGGTGGTGAATGCATGATCTTTGAAAACAAAGACATACAGCGGCTGGCGCATCTTGACTATTTTCCCCAGTTATTAGGCGATAAGATGAGCCGGGAACCAAGGCTATCTGCATTAAGCCTCCTTAAAAGATTTCCCGGTAAACTTACCATGCTCAAACCACATTTTTCAGAAACAGAATGGAAATTTTATCATCAACTGGTTAGTCAGCCGGCATCATTGCTAACAAGCAGCATGGGCAGGCTGATAGATGCCATTGCTGCACTTACATGCACCTGCCAGGTAAATACATTTGAAGGTGAAGCAGCCATGAAACTTGAATCACTGGCCAGGAATTGTGCTGAACCGGTAACAATACCATACCCGGTTACGCTGGAGAAGAACAGGTTAAACATATCCATGATGCTGTTTCAAATAACTGAAGATATTAATGATGGCATTGCGGCAGGTTATATAGCTAAAAAGTTTTTTTATTCCCTCGCCTGTGCAGTGGGTACGGTAAGTGAACAAACAGGCATTGACAGCATTGCATTCAGTGGTGGTGTATTCCAGAATGCCCTGTTAACTGACATGATCATTGCACAATATTCAAACAACAAACAATTATACTGGCATCAGCAATTAAGCCCCAATGATGAATGCATCGGTTTCGGGCAGCTGGCATGCTACCACACAATGAAACTGCAGGAAAACGAAACCCAACTTAAAACCGGTGAACAATATCAACCGGTTCTTACATAAAAACTAAATTGTACCATGTGCCTGGCAATACCCGGAAAGATAATATCGATAAACAACCTTACTGATACGGTTTTCAGAACAGGGAAAGTGTCTTTTGACGGCATTCTGAAAGATGTGAACCTGAGTATGGTCAGTGAAGCAGAAACGGGCGATTATGTGCTTGTTCATGCCGGGGTTGCCATCAGCAGGATTGATGAAGAAGAAGCGAAGCTAACCCTGAACTACCTGCAGCTTACCGGAGGCCTGGCTGATCTGGGGGAAGACGATAAGCAACAACAATAACAGTAAACTGGTCATTCATGAAATACCTTTCGGAATACAGGAACCCCGCCCTGGCCAATGAGTACCTTAAAAGGATACACGAAGTGGTTACTAGGCCCTGGAACCTGATGGAGATATGTGGAGGACAGACACATAGCCTGGTAAAAAACGGGATACCGGCGTTGTTGCCGTATCAGGTAAACATGCTGCATGGCCCGGGATGCCCGGTATGTGTAACCAGCATGCATACCATTGATGAAGCCATTTATATTGCTGCACAGGAAAAAGTGATTTTCTGCTCATTCGGGGATATGCTTCGTGTACCCGGCTCTGTTAGCAGCTTACTTCAACTAAAATCAACCGGTGCGGATATCCGTATACTTTATTCACCGCTGGAAGCAGTGGAAATAGCCCGGCAGAACCCCGAATATGAAGTGGTATTCTTTGCTGTTGGTTTTGAAACCACCGCACCTGCCAATGCGTTAAGCGTGATTCAGGCTGATAAAATGGGGATAGACAATTACAGCATCCTGGCTTCCCATGTACTCGTACCACCGGCCATGGAAGCTTTACTGGGCGACCCCGAAAACAGCATACATGCATTCCTTGCCGCGGGACATGTTTGCAGCATCATGGGTATTGATGAATACTACCCGATATCTGAAAAATATAAAATACCTGTTATTGTTACCGGATTTGAACCGCTTGACCTTCTGCAAGGCATCCTGATGGCTGTAACCCAACTGGAAAAAGGCGAATATAAAGTGGAAAACCAGTACGCCCGGGCGGTTCAGCGGGAAGGAAACAGGTTAGCCAGGAATTCGATGCAGGAAGTTTTTGAAATAAAAGACCGCACATGGCGGGGCATCGGCCCCATTGTAAACAGTGGGCTGGAACTGAATGACCGGTATAAGAAATATAATGCCAGGCTGAAATTCAAACCGGCCATTCCGGTTGCTGAAGAAAACAGGCACTGCATTAGCGGGGATATTATGAAAGGTTTAAAAAAACCCGTACAGTGCCCTAATTTCGGTACTGCCTGCAACCCGGAACATCCATTGGGCGCACCAATGGTAAGCAGTGAAGGCGCCTGTGCGGCCTATTATCATTACAGTAATACAAATAACAATTAGCAAGATGATTTCATGCCCGATGCCAACATTTGATTTTGATATAATAACACCCGGACACGGAAGCGGTGGCATGCTTACACACCGTTTGCTTCAAAGCGGCGTGTTTGACATATTCAGGAACGACCTGCTGGGGCAGCAGCATGACGGTGCCTCTTTTGAAATAAGCGGAAAAATTGCGTTTAGCACCGACAGTTATGTTGTAACCCCCATTTTCTTTCCCGGCGGTAACATAGGCGACCTGGCTGTTAACGGTACGGTAAATGACCTGGCCATGTGCGGAGCCAGCGCAAAATACCTGTCGCTATCATTTATTCTTGAAGAGGGATTACAGATGGATGAACTTTGGAAAATCATGGTAAGTATCAAAGAGGCTGCTGATAAAGCAGGTGTAATGATCGTTACCGGTGATACAAAAGTGGTGGAAAAGGGAAAAGGCGACAAGATATTCATCAACACGTCGGGTATCGGTGTCATTCACCCCGGTGCCGACATACATCATAACAACATACGCCCGGGCGATAAGATCATCATCAGCGGAAGATTGGCCACCCATGGTGTAACCATCATGAGTTTGCGCAAAGGGCTTGAATTTGAAACTGAATTAAAAAGCGACACCACCTGTCTTGGGCATACGGTAAAGAAACTGCTTGATATTTTCGGTACGGATATCAAATTCCTGAGAGACCCTACCCGTGGCGGACTTGCCTCTGTACTGAATGAAATCGCCGACCTTACAAAACTGGAATACCTGCTTCACCAGGATGCCATTGTCCTGGATCCCCAGGTTGAAGCCGCCTGTGAACTGCTTGGGCTTGACCCTTTATATATTGCCAATGAAGGTATTTTCGTTTCTGTAATAAAAAAGGAAAAAGCCGGCGCCTTCCTGGAAGAACTTAAAAAAGACATCAATGGCATCCACGCCATGGAGATCGGCGAAGTAAAATCTGAAAACCCCGGAAAAGTGATCCTGCAAAGCAGCATCGGCGGAAAACGGGCCGTTGGTTTCTTACCCGGCGAACAGTTACCCAGGATATGCTGACAAAACCAATACTAACATTAAGGAGTACACGATAATTACCGGTGCAGGGCGATGGCTATACCGGCAGCCAATACCGCATTCCGGTGAATGAGTGCTATATTCGCTTCCAGGCTCTCGCCTTTTGAATGTGAAGCGATATATTTAAGCAGGAAAGGCGTAACTTCTTTGCCGGTAACTTTTTGTATGGCAGCTTCCTTCAGTGCCTGCTGTATATACACTTCAATGAGCCCGGGAGCCACTTCCAGTTCGGGCGGCAGCGGGTTTGCCACCAAAACTGAACCATTAAGCCCCAGCCTCCATTTTACTGCCAGCAGGGCCGCTATTTCTCCGGGATCATTTAACCGTAACGGTGAAGGGAAACCGCTGCGGCCTGAATAAAAACTCGGAAACTCATCCTGCCCGTATGTAACCACCGGGATGCCTTTGGTTTCCAGGTATTCAAGTGTTAGCCCAATATCAAGAATAGATTTAACGCCTGCAGAAACAACGGCCACATTGGTTTGCCCCATCTCTGTAAGGTCTGCAGAAATATCCATGGTAGTTTCTGCCCCGCGGTGAACCCCGCCAATTCCGCCTGTTGCAAACACCTTGATACCGGCCATGGATGCGATACGCATGGTTGCCGCCACCGTGGTTGCGCCGGGCAGTTTCTTTGCAATCACATAAGGCATGTCACGCAGGCTAACCTTCCATACATTTTTCTCTTTCCCAAGAAAATCAATTTCTTTCCTGCCGAGCCCCACCATACACTTGCCGTCCATGATAGCGATCGTAGCCGGTACAGCTCCTTCATTTCGTATGGCTGCTTCAACCGATAAGGCCGTTTCCACATTCTTTGGCCAGGGCATTCCGTGCGAAATGATGGTAGATTCAAGGGCAACAACCGGTTTATTTAATTCTAAAGCGGCTACTATTTCCGGGTGGATGGTTACAAGGTCATTATTCATCTGGGTAATATTTCTTTATTGATTTAAATAATTTGTCCATTGTGAAGCCCGGTATAACGGAACCGTGTACCTGCAATGTTTCCATAGCCATCACATGCCCGGCTTGAAGGCATTCGGATGCGCCCGCCCCATGATAATAAGCGGCTATCCATCCGGCCAGGGCAGCATCGCCGGCACCGGTACTGTCAGCCACATCTATACGCGGAACCTGTAACAAATTACGGCCGTCTTTATGGCACATCAGTGATCCATTTTCTCCTTTCCTTAACCATATGTGCTGAACACCCCTTTGCAGCAATTCTTCCAGGCATCCGTCACTGTCTTCATGCTGCCTGTTGCAAACAGCAGGTATTTCATCTTGGTTTGGCGTAATCATGAATACGCCTGAAAGGCCGATACCTGCCAGTTTCCGTGCCTTTGCAACTGATACGGGTTCAATCACAAGCGGAATATTATGATCTCTCGTAAATTGTACAATCCAGTTTATCGCATCCACATCAATATTGGTATCGGTGATAATCATCGCTGCATTTGCCAATTCTGCGGATATCCCCTGCAGGTATGCGGGCGAAATATATTTACTGCATTCGTCGGCACAAGCAGCAACAAATAATGAACCGTCGGCATTCATTATGGAAGCGTACTTACCCGTAGGTTCTTCAACCCGCACCAGCATGGCGGTTGAAACACCTGCCTGCCTGAAACACGCTATCAGCCAATCACCATCACTATCTGTACCCACGGCTGCCACCAACTGTACGGGCACCTGTAACATAGCCAGGTTCCGGGCAATATTTCCGGCTACGCCTCCTGCAAATTTTTGTACGATGGCTGGATTTGATGTTGCTGAAACAACTTTTTCCCTGCAGAAAAACAATTCATCTACCATGATTGTGCCAATACAGATTACCGGAGCTGCCATGCACAAATATATCAATTCATCTTCTCTGGAAAAGAAATATGATATGTGAGGGAAAATATAAGTGAAGTACCTGGAGCGGCAAAAGGGATTCGAACCCTCGGCCCTTAGCTTGGGAAGCTAATGCTCTACCAACTGAGCTACTGCCGCATGTAAATACAGCCATTTCGAAAGCTGCATCTCCATATCAAATTTATTGAAATATTTTTTTGATCCGCAACCTTAACCTGAAAATTAATTCACCTCAATCTCATCAACAAATAGCCAGGCTTTTTCACCTGCACCCGGCTTATCAGCCGGAATAGTTCCATAATTCTTTACAACAACCTTAAGATAACGGCAGGATTTTGGCTGGGGCAGGAATACCACCTGCAGTTTGTCGTCATTAGTAACCTTATATATTATTGTTTCAGGTTGCACCTGGCCAGGAACAGCCGGAGCATCCAGCTGATTCAAAAAACTAACGGCAATTTCAGTTGGCGGATATATCCAGCTAACAGGCTGGCTGAAAGTATGTATGGCAATCCTGGTAACCGTGGTTTGCCTGCCCAGGTCAATGGTTGCATCCAGATTGGTGCCTGAAAACCCGAGGAATTCGGTGGCATTTGCAAGCCCCTTTTCATTTTGCACCGCATTAACCAATGTAAATGCACCATCACCGGGGTAATTCTTTGATGGCTCTGTAGCCAGAGTTATTTGTTTTCCGGTAGCTGAATTGAAAAAGAATTGCTGCCTTATTTCGGTGTTAATTTCCTTACCCAGATGCAATTTTGCCAGGTAAACACCGGATTGCGATACTTCAACAGGTTCCCTGTATTGTTGAAATACAGGGCTATGCTCAAGCCCATATTCAATCAGGGCATCCTGCTGTTTGCTTTCCAGTTTCCAGCGTACGGAGTTATGTTGAAGACCAGGCAATATGGAAGGCTTCAGGTCATAATATGCTTTACTGAAATTTGCCTTCCACAGTTTGTATCGTTTAAATTGCTGTGGTAGCCTTTTCTCAAAATCAGCGGGATCCCTTTTTTCTTTTGGGCTCCAGAGCACTTCACTCAACGCAGCCATTCTTGGGAAGATCATGTATTCCACTTTTGAGGTATTGGTTATATATTCTGTCCAAACATTTGCCTGTGCCCCTAACACATATTTTGCTTCATCAGCGTTTAGTTTTCCAGTCACTGGTTCATATGCGTACACAAGTTCAACGGGATTGTATCCGCCAAAGGTCACCGAGTCTTCTATAAGGCTTTGTTTGTGATCAAAATACAATGGATTGCCGGGAGTCATAATAACCTGGTGACCAAGTTTTGCCGCTTCAATACCGCCCTTTTCTCCTCTCCAGCTCATCACAGTTGCATCAGGAGCCAGGCCACCTTCCAGTATTTCATCCCAACCAATGATTCGCCTGCCTTTTGTGTTCAGGTATTTTTCTATGCGCCTGATAAAATAACTCTGTAACCCTTTTTCATCCTGCAGATTTTTTTCCCTGATCAATTGCTGGCAGAAGGCCGATCTTTTCCAGGCTGCTTTCGGGCATTCATCACCACCAATATGAATATACCTGGAAGGAAAGAGACTCATAACCTCATCGAATACATCCTGTAAAAATTGAAAAGTGTACTCCGAGGGACAGAACACATCTTCAAATGTACCCCAGGTTTCCTGCACCAGTTTTTTCTGGCCGCTAGCCTGCAAATGAAGGCTTAACCGGGATGCCATGCCCTGCGGAATTACAGTAGGCTCATCCGGAAAACAGCTTAGTTGCGGATAGGCGGCAATGGCAGCACTGCAGTGGCCGGGCAATTCAATTTCGGGTATAACGGTGATATACCTTGCTGCGGCATAAGCCACAATATCTTTCACCTGTTCCTGCGTATAATACCCACCGTAATGTTCATTATCGTTGCCATTACCGGGATATCGCCCTACCAGGCTGCCGTTACGCCATGCACCAACTTCGGTCAGTTTCGGGTATTTCTTAATTTCCAAACGCCAGCCCTGGTCGTCTGTAAGGTGCCAGTGAAACGTATTCAGTTTATGAAGGGCGAGGTAATCTATATATTTCTTAATAAAATCTACGGGCATGAAATGACGGGCCGCATCAAGGTGCATACCCCTGTACCCGAATCGAGGCTCATCATTTATTTCCAGGTAAGGTACGTCAAGGGCCTGCTGCCTTTCAACCGGCAGCAATTGAATCAGGGTCTGTACAGCATAAAAAACCCCTTCTTCATTATCGCCGCCAATATAAATCCCTTTGGGGCCGGCTTTCATGATCTAGGCCCCTTTAATTGGATGATCCAGTCGTTCGTAATTCAGGAATATGGCATTGGGGCCATTTTCCTTTTTGGCCACCTGCAAGCTAAAACCATAGTAACGCTGCAGGTAATTATTCAGGTATGCCGCAATTCCTTCCAGGCCCGATCCCTGCAATACGATGCGGGTATGCTTATCCAAATAGGCGGTGCCCTCCAGCATTTTCATTCCTGAAGGTTTTGGAATGATGCTGATATTTTCCTGTGCAGATGACTGTAAGGCTATTAATAAGCTGATCAGTAAAATGGCTCTTTTCATTCTCCGGAATTGTGGTTTTCTACATTAATACCTGTCAAAATTAACGAATGTTGCATGGCTGGAATAATATCACATTCACACCGGAAAGCTCCGGTATTTTTTAGTGCAATGAAAATCCCCGTTTTAAGTACAGCAAAAAATCGTGTCCTGAAATCCCAATGCGTACTTTAAAGAATCTTTAGCAAAACCGGTATCAGCAATGTATTAACTTTATATGCATGAGGCTCCTATTAATTTTGGCACTGATCATAACAAACGGGCTTTATGCCCAGGATGTTCAGGGTTACCGTTTAACAGTAACGGACGGGGCTCATATTCCCGCTTCCTATACACATTCAACTGCTGACATTGCCGGTTATTTCAACACCCATTATCAACCAGGCATTGACAGGCTTTCAGCCATCTATTCCTGGGTTACCAGCAATATCGCCTATAATACCGACAGCATGTATGTGATCAATAATCATAAAGATCCCGAAGCCAGGATTACTGAAGCACTCAGAAGAAGAAAAGGCGTATGTGAGAATTTTGCAGCCGTATTCAATGACATTGCGGTTAAATCCGGTTTCATAAGCAATATCGTAAACGGATATACGAAACAGGCAGGCAGCATCGACCGGAACGGGCATAGCTGGTGTTCCGTTAAGCTGGATGGCAACTGGTTATTTTGCGACCCTACCTGGGATGAAGGCACCCGGGAGGCCAAAAAATGGTTCCTGGTAGCGCCGGATATTTTCATTGAATCACATATGCCTTTCGATCCTATGTGGCAGTTGCTCGGGTACCGGGTAAGCCATAAGGAATTTTACCAGGGAGTCCCCTTTCAGCAGCACAGGAAGCAAACCGTTAACGATGCCGATTCAATTGAAGCCTGGCACAAACTCACTAGGGTTGAACAACTTGAATCGGCTGCTGAAAGAATAGAACAGGCCGGGATCTATAATGAACTGATACGGAACAACCTTCGTTTTACCAGGATGCAGGCTGGAATCATACGCGAAGAGGCGGACATGAACCTGTACAATGAAGCAGTATGTGATTTCAATGAGGCCAATAAGGCCGTCAATGAACTGGTGCAATACCGCAACGACCATTTCATACCGGAAAAACCGGAAGAGGAACTAATAAGCCTGCTTGCCACCGCAGCATCCAGGATCAATGCTTCCTTTAACAAGCTGCATTTGCTGGAGCGATCGGAAAATAACTACCAGTATGACCCGGGATTACTGAAAAACAGGCTGGAAACGCTTTCACGAAAAATGGAAGCTCAGGAAAATTTTGTAAGAAGTTATTATTCAACCAAGGTAACGGAAAGGGATAACCTATTTTACAAATGACAGCAGTCAATGGGTTATGATTTCGCCTTCATCCTGGCAATTGTATTATTTGCCTCTATCAGTTTGAGCTTTAATGAATACAGTTCCGGCTGCGCCGACTTGAGCATGGCTTCTGTTTCCTCATTACTTTTTTGAAGCAACAGAATGTCGGAATCCATCTGTTTGTTACGCATCAGGGATGCTTCCAGGCGTTTGATCAGTTCTGCTTCCCGCTGGTAAAACAGTTCCGTTTCCCTTTGCAAACGCTCTTTGCCTAATTTTTCCCTTTCCAGGAACCCTTCCGTATCCTGCTGTTCTTTTTTCTGTTTCGCCAATGCCCTGGAACGAATAAACCAGGCTGCCGCGAACCCTGTCAGTAAACCGGAAAACAAAAATATCAGTGATTGTGTCAATGGAATAACTTTTCTAATCGGGCTGCAAATTATTTCAATTTGAACATTATTCAGGTATTATTTACCCACGCAGTCAATGAATTGGAACCTAAAAGCGATTTGCAGGTTATATTAAATAAATCTGCCAGTTATTCACATTATTTATCAACTTTTGAACAAATTCAACAAATATGGCTTAATTCTTGTTATTACTACAAGTATATTTAAAATAATATCCTTATTTTAGGTCAGTTTCAAATCCATCTTACATGAAAAAAGCAATTAACGTAACAGCTAACCTGTATGATCCCGGGTTATTAAAAAGCCTGGTAGAAAAATTAGCTTCTTCACAATCAGATTTCGGATATCACGAAGACCCGGTTCCGGAAAACTGGAATGCCCTGAAAACCTGTTGCACCATGGCCCATGTAATGGGTACATTCTCTATACAGAATGATGGTACCGAGAAGCAACAAAATGTTCCTTTTACCAGTTGTTTCCTGTTCACTTGCATAAAGGAAAAATACGGTCTATTCAATCTTGAATGGAGTTCCTCCCTTTCCTGATTCATTTTTTGTTTTACTGTACTGATACCTGCCTGTACAGGCATGATTATGTATGCATAAGCCACTGATAAATATGTAATACAACCCTTCATGGGAAAACAACCCTGTTTTCCTTTTTAACCCTTTTATACAATTTCACTAAGCAACGTTTACGAACTTATAATACATGAAGTGGACGGTATTGGAGTTGAACCAACGACCTCTACGATGTCAACATAGCGCTCTAACCAACTGAGCTAACCGTCCGGCTTACCTGCTATGATACCGTTTGGCAGTACATTCAATAAGCTGTCTTTTCCAAATCAATTACTCACTTAAATCCCATTTTACTTTACAAATACCATTGACTATATTTACAGGGTTAGATTATATTAATCTTTCTGCTACCGGCTTATACGGACCACTAACCTAAATCAAGCACAGTAAAAAGATTAAGAAACAATGCACTTCACTTTTTCATCTGCCCGGGTTGCCAGGAAACTGTACTTGCTGTTTTGTATACTTTTCATACAAATCCAGGCAAGTTCACAATCGGCCATCAAGGGTATTATCAAGTCTGTAAACGGGCAACCGCTATCTCATACAAGTATACAACTTTATACAAAAAGCAGCAATCAGCCGGTTAAATCAACAGAATCGTTACAGGATGGAACTTACCATATAGAAGGTATTGAACCGGGACAATATTACCTGCAATTTTCTTTGGTTGGATTTGAAACCCAAAAAACTGCTTCATTTCCATTACTGCAAAATGTTACTGTAAAAGATGCGGGAATACAATACCTGAAGCAAAACAGTAAACAGTTAGCCGATGTTATAATTGTTTCAAAGAAAAGCCTGGTAGAACAAAAAACAGACAGGCTGGTGATTAATGTAGCCGGAAGCATCACATCTGCAGGCAGCACCGCCCTGGAAGTACTGGAACGCTCGCCCGGCGTAACCGTAAACAGGCAGGATAACAGCATTGCATTATCCGGTAAAAGCGGCGTTGTCATTATGATCAACGGGAGAATGAACTACATGACTCCGGAAGCAGCCATCCAGATGCTGAACGGTTTGAGTGCAAATGCTATAGAAAAAATAGAACTGTTAAGTACCCCTCCTTCTAACCTCGATGCAGAAGGCAATGCAGGATATATAAACATCATTCTAAAGAAAAATGAAAATGAAGGATGGAATGGCTATTATGCCGGTACGTTGGGATATGGCTGGAGCAGCAGCGGCAAAGGTGAAACAGGCAATGCCAGTATCAATATTAATTACAGGAAAAAGAAATGGTACTTTTTTTCAGATTACAGTTACCTGCGTTTTGCACAATCCACTGAACTGGTGGAAGACAGGAACATCCTATTAAATGGGAACTACCTGTTTTCAACAGCCACCACCGATTTCGCCCCGCTAAAAAATAACCATAATGCGAGGCTTGGTTTTGATTACCAGTATTCAAAAAAAATATCAGTGAGCGGTTTGCTTTCGGGATATGTTAACAGGGAAACCTGGAATATGCAGGTAATGTCAACGCTTGCTCCCATGGGCATACCAGATACATTCATCTATATACGTTCAAAACAGGACGACCAGTGGCAACACCTGGGCGCCAACCTTGGTTTTCAGTACAAACCGGGTGATAATGAAACATTCAGCATCAGCGCCGATTACCTCCATTATAATAACAATAGCCCGGTAACATATGATAATGACTGGAAAGACAAGTACCAGGCCCCCATCAGGAAACAATTAATCAGGAGTTCAAAAGAAACGCCCATATCCATTGCAGTAGGCAAAGCCGATTATGCACGCAATATCGGCCAAAGTATAAAAATGGAAACGGGCATCAAATACGTTTATTCCAGGTTCAGCAATAACATTGAGCTGGAAACCCTAACCGGGAACAACTGGGTGAAAGACCCGGAACTAACGGCTAAGTATAAACTAAAAGAATCCATTACCGCGGCATATATCTCTGTTGAAATGAAGATGAACAAGAAAATAACAGCGAAGGCGGGCATAAGGTATGAATATACACGTTCTAACCTGGGAACAGATTCCATTGCAGGCATTGTAGACCGGAAATACGGACAATTTTTCCCAAGCCTGTTCATGTCGTATGCAATCAGTGATAAATCTACCGTAGGAATATCATACAGCAGGCGCATCACGAGGCCCAGTTTTAATCAACTGGCACCGTTCATTGTATTCTCCGACCCATATACCTTTTTTGCCGGAAACCCTGCTTTGCAGCCCGGCATATCAAACAATGTTAAAACAGATTACCGGTATAAAAACCTGCTGGTCACCTGCCAGTATTCGCATGAAGACAGTACCATTGTCCGGTTCCAGTCTAGGGTACAACCGGGTACCAACAGGCAGTATAATATTAGTGAAAACCTGAAAAATCAGAAAATTGCTTCTGTCACTATAGGCGGCTCATTCAATGCCTGTAAATGGTGGACAATGTATATAAATGGTGCAGGCATATGGCAGGAAGTGCAGGCATATAACAACGGTTACCTGAATACGTTTAACCAGCATAGTTTTACGGCTTCAACAACACAGACTTTTACGTTACCCGCCAAATACAGCATAGAGATTTCGGGCAATTATAATTCCGGAAGGTTATGGGGTATTTTCAGGACAAAACCATTTGGTGCTGTAAACGCCGGCTTGCAAAAGAAGTTCAGCAAAAACAACAGCAAACTCAGCCTTGGTTTCGATAATATCTTCAATACGCTGGTATACCGGTACCATGTTGATCTGCCTGAACAAAACCAGCAATTCAACCGGGT
>WBZP01002411.1_pt1 | contig 21524 bp, 13 predicted proteins | sample 5204301 | NCBI WGS metagenome assembly WBZP01 (sample SAMN12412401, study PRJNA552823) | activated sludge metagenome | isolation source: activated sludge from nitrification reactor of wastewater treatment plant... | place: USA: Pennsylvania | collected 2017
CTTCGAGGATGTCGTTGCCGGTGCCGCCGTTCAGGGTATTGACCGCGGTATTGCCGCGCACCAAGTTGTTGAGCGTGTTGCCGGTGCCGTTGATGGCGCCGGTACCCGTCAGGAGCAGGTTCTCGACGTTGGTGGTCAGCGTCAATGTGACACTGGACTGGATGGTGTCGTTGCCGGCGCTCGCGGCTTCGGTGACGACATCGGTGCTGACGTTCACCACGTAGACGTCGTCGCCCAGGCCGCCGACCATGGTGTCGTTGCCGGTGCCGCCATCGAGCGTGTCGTTGCCGTCGCCACCGGTCAGGGTGTTGTTGGCGCTGTTGCCGGTGAGGACATTGTCGAGGGCGTTGCCGGTGGCGTTGATGGCGGTCGTGCCGGTCAGGGTCAGGTTCTCCGCATTGGCCGCGAGGGTGTAGGTGACACTGGACTGGACGAGGTTGGTGCCTTCGCCGGCGAGTTCGGTCACGACGTCAGCCGTGTTGTCGACGACGTAGGTGTCGTTGCCGGCACCGCCGATCATCGTATCGGCCCCGGTGCCGCCGGACAGGGTGTCGTTGCCGGCGCCACCGGTGAGTGTGTTGGCGGCGGTATTGCCGGTCAGCACGTTGTCGAGGGCGTTGCCGGTGCCGTTGATTGCCGTAGTGCCAGTCAAGGTCAGGTTCTCGACATTGGCCGCGAGGGTGTAGGTGACACTGGACTGGACGAGGTCGGTGCCTTCGTTGAGGTTTTCCGTGACGACGTCGGCGGTGTTGTCGACGACATAGGTGTCGTTGCCCGCGCCACCGATCATTGTGTCGGCCCCGGTGCCGCCGGACAGGGTGTTGGCGACACTGTTGCCGGTAAGGGTGTTGTTCAAGGTGTTGCCGGTGCCGTTGATGGTGCTGGTACCGGTCAACACCAGATTCTCGACGTTGTTGCCCAGCGTCAGGGTGACCGAACTGTTGACGGTATCGACCCCTTCGTTGGCGGCCTCGGTTACCACGTCGGAGGTGCTGTCGACGAAATAGGTATCGTCGCCTGCGCCGCCAACCATCGTGTCGTTGCCGGCCCCCCCGTTCAGGGTGTCATTGCCGGCACCACCGGTCAGCGTATTGACCGCGCCGTTGCCGGTCAGGACGTTGTTCAAGGCGTTGCCGGTGCCGTTGATGGCTGTCGTGCCGGTGAGGGTGAGGTTCTCGACGTTGGCCGCGAGGGTGTGGGTGACGCTCGACTGGACCAGATCGGTGCCTTCGTTGGCAAGTTCTGTCACCACGTCGCTGGTGCTGTCGACCACGTAGGTGTCGTCGCCTGTTCCCCCGACCATGGTGTCGTTGCCAGTGCCGCCGTTGAGGGTGTCGTTGCCCGCACCGCCGTTGAGGGTGTCGTTACCGGCCAGCCCGCTGAGGGTGTCGTTGCCGGCTCCGCCATTCAGCGTATCGACACCGGAGGTTCCGGTCAGCGTCAGGTTCTGGACGCTGACCACGAGGTCGAAGATGTCGGAGGCGATCAAATTGCCGGTGTCCTTGGCCGTTACCTTGACGCTGACTGTCCCGAGGGTCGTCGGGGTGCCGCTGAAGGCCCGGGTGGCAGCGTTGAAGGTCAGCCATGACGGTAGCGCCGAACCGTCGGCCAGGGTGGCGGAGTAGCTCAGCGTATCGCCGCTGTCGGGATCGGTAAAGGCATTGGACGGCACAGTGTAGGTAAACGCCGCGCCCTGTGCCGCCGCCTGGTCGCCCAGCGCGGTGGACAACACCGGGGCACGGTTCGGTGCACCGACGGTCATCGTCACGTATTCACCGGCGGCGTAGTTGTAATTGTCCGTACCCCACAGCGTGAGCTGAAGCGTACCGACGTCGCCGGCTCCCGGCGTTCCGTACAGCGTGCGCGTATTGGCGTCGAAGGTCAGCCAGGCGGGCAGCGGCGAACCGTCCCGCATGACGAAGCTGTAGGTAATGGAGTCCCAGGAATCCGGGTCGGTAATGGTGGTGGCCGCGACGGTGTAGCTGAATGTCGAATTGGCACGCGCCTGCAAGGTCGGCAGGTAACTATTCACGGTCGGGGCATGGTTGTTGTTGGCCCGGTCGACGACCGTCTGGATCATCGCCTGATCCCACACCACCCCGTTGGCGAACTCGATGTAATCGATCTTGTGGTCGGCGGCTTCACCATCGATGGTGGTCGTGCCGCCATAGTAGTCATAGAAGCCAATCTGGTCGGACGTTCCCTTGATCTTGAGGAACATATGGGTGCCGTACTTGAACGCCAGCACGTCGTTGTCGGTAATTCCGGCACCGAACAGCAGGGTATCCGCAGCCCCCAGGACATCCGTGGCATCGACGGTGTCCTGGCCGTCGCCGCGGTTGAACACGTAGGTGTCGTCACCCAGGTCGCCGGAGAGGTAATCGTCGCCCAGCCCACCGGTCAGGGTGTTGTTACCCAAATTGCCCCACAGTCCATTGTCCAGATTGTTGCCGGTGGCAGTCAGATCGTCGTAGCCGTCGACCGCCAGGCGTTCGAGGTTGGCACCCAGGGTCCAGCTAACCGTGGAGCGCACCATTTCGTAGCCTTCGTTGGCGTTTTCCACGATGACATCGCCGGCATCATCGATCTCGTAGTAGTCGTCGCCGGCGCCGCCGATCAGCACGTCCTGGCCGACGTCGCCGAACAGGGCATCGGCACCGCCGCCACCGATCAGGGTGTCGTTGCCTTCCATGCCCCAGAGGTTGTTGTCCGCATCGTTGCCGGTGATGACGTTGTCGAGATCGTTGCCGTTGCCGCGATAGATGGTGCCGGTCAGGGTCAGGTTCTCGACATCGTTTTCAAGCCCGTGTAGCGTCTCGAAACTGCGGATTTCGGTGTCGATGCCTTCGTCGTAGAATTCCCGGATACGGTCACCTTCGCTATCGGTGTAGTAGGTATCGTTACCCAGACCACCTGCCGTCCAGTCGTCACCCGCACCACCGTCGAGGATATCGTTACCGCCCTCGCCACTCAGCGAGTCGTCGCCCAGTCCTCCCGAAAGTCGATTGGCCACATCGTTGCCGACCAGGGTGTTGTCGCTGTCGTTGCCAGTACCGTCGATGTTTGCAGTACCCGTCAGGAGGAGCCCCTCGAGATTGTCACCGAGGGTATAGGTCAGACCGATCTCCACCGTATCGAATCCACCACCCGAAGTCTCGATAATCTGGTCGGCCAGGGTATCGAGTACGTAGGTGTCGTTACCGCCCTTGCCTTCGAGAACGTCGATACCGGCACCGCCATCAAGGCGGTTGTTGTAGTCATTCCCGGTTAGCATGTTGGCCAGATCGTTCCCCGTGCCGTCGATATCCCAGCCCTGATCCTCCAGAACCAGATGCTCGACATTGGCAGACAAGACATAGCTTGCACTGGCCCTGACGGTGTCGATGCCTTCGTTGAAATTCTCCTGAACGACATCATTGCTTTGGTCGACGAGATAGGTGTCGTCGCCAAGTCCTCCGGCCAGCGTGTCGGCATCGCTGCCGCCATCGAGAAGATCGTTTCCGGAACCGCCTTCGATGAGGTCGGCGCTTCCGCCACCCCGCAGTTCGTCGTCGCCCGCCAGACCGACAATGTGATTGGTCGCCTCGTTACCATAGATGACATTGGCGTCGTCATTACCCGTGGCGTTGATGTTGTCGTAGCCTTCCAGTTGCAACTTCTCGACATTCGTCGGCAACGTAATGGAAACCCGGCTTTTGATGACATCGTAGCCTTCGCTCGGGGATTCGATCACGACGTCGCCGACATTGTCGACCAGATAGATATCGTCGCCAGCGCCGCCTGACATGCTGTCGCCATCGGTACCGCCATCAAGGGTATCGTTGCCATCGCCGCCCACCAGCGTATCGGCACCACTCTCACCATACAGCGTGTCGTTACCGACACCGCCATCGATCGTGTCGTTTCCTGCGGCGCCGTTGATCGAATCGTTCCCGAGCCCGCCAGCAATGCTGTCGTTACCACCAGTACCGCGTAGATCGTCATCGCCGCTGGTGCCGGAGAACAACCTGGCCTTGATCGCGTCGATATTCCAGATCGTTCCGTCTGCAAACCGTACTTCCTGGAGCGGGCTGTAGTCGCCACCCAGTTCGTCCCACAGGAAGAAGCTGCTGACGGTGATCTTGTCGGTGGTGCCGGCGATGGAGAGTTCCAGCGCACCGCTGCCCCAATAACCATCGTCGACGCGGCGTGCCACGATTTCCGACGTGGCGACCCCGGCCTTGAACTGGAGGACGTTCAACTTGCCAGCGGTGCCGTCACTGCTGACCAGGCGATCCTGGCCATCGCCTTTGCCGAACAGATAGAGGTTGTTGCCTGCTCCTCCCGACAAAGAGTCGTTGCCCCCGCCACCGTCGAGCGTGTCGTCGCCGATACCGCCGTTGAGCGTATCGTCACCCGCGCCGCCGAGCAAGGTATCGCTTCCGTCGTCACCGTTGAGTGTGTCGACCCCGTCGCCGCCATCCAGCGTATCGTTGCCGCTCGCGCCGCCAAGCACATCGTTGCCCAGACCGCCTGTCAGTGTGTCCGCGCCAATCGTTCCGCGCAGAGTATCGTCGCCCGAGGTGCCCGCGTAAAGCATGGCCTTCAGCGTCGCGATATCCCAGATCGTTCCGTCGGCGAATTCGACTTGCTGCACTGGGTTGTAGGATGCTGCCGGGTCGTCGTTGACGAAGAAACCGTTGATGGTGATCTTGTCGGTCGTCCCGGCAATGCTCAACTCCAATCCATGATAGCCCCCCCAATTACCGTCCGCAGCCTGCCTGAACAGAATTTCGGAAGGCAGTACACCCGCCTTGAAGCGGAGGGTATTCAAACGGCCGACGGTAGCGTCACCGACACTGATCTGGTCCTGTCCATCGCCCTTGCCGAACAGGTAAACATTGTTGCCTGTGTTGCCGTACAGGATGTCGTTGCCACGGCCGCCGTCGAGGCTGTCGCTGCCTGCCCCACCCGACAGTTGATCATTGCCAGCGCCGCCGAGCAGCGTATCGTTCCCATCGTCGCCCCACAGCGTATCGTTGCCGTCGCCACCATCCAGCGTATCGTTACCGTTGCCACCGGACAAGTAATCGAGGCCGGCGCCGCCCAGCAGGGTATCGTTGCCGTCTTCGCCATACAGGGCGTCGTTACCGACGCCCGCGTCCAGCAGGTCGTTCCCGCCGGCACCGCTGAGCATGTCCGATCCCGCACCGCCGGTCAGCGTATCGTCGGCCGTAGTCCCGCGCAGGGTGCTGCCGCCGTCGCCGACCGTGAACGCCTTGTCGATCAGGGTGTTCAAGTCCCAGACCGTGCCGTCAGCAAAGGTGACTTGCTGGACCGGATTGTAGGGGCTGCCCGGATCGTCGTTCATGAAGAAACCGGTGATGGTGATCTTGTCCGTTGTCCCGGAGATGCTCAGTTCGAGCGCCCGATTCCCGCCCCAGTACGGGTCGGCAACCTGCGCCACGGTGACTTCCAACGGCAATACCCCGGACTTGAAATGCACAGTTTTGAGGCGGCCGACGGTGTTGTCGTATAAATAGTTGCCAATCCGATCCTGGCCGTCGCCTTTGCCGAACAAGTAGGTATCGTTCCCGCTACTACCTTGCAGAATGTCGTTTCCTGCGCCGCCGTCCAGCGTGTCATCACCCAAACCGCCATCCAGTTGGTCGTTCCCCGTCCCGCCAAGGAGAACATCACTTCCGTCGCCGCCATAGAGCGCATCGTTGCCGTCGCCGCCGGCCAGTACATCGTCACCGCTGCCCGCGTTCAGGGTATCCGCAACGTCCAGACCGACCAGCACGTCGTTGCCGTTGCCCGAGCTCAACGCGTCGTTCGCGGCGGTGCCAACCCTGATATCCGGCACCCCGTGGGTATCGGTCGCAAAGGCGACGGCCAGGCTGCTCCTCAGGCTGTCCAACTGGCCGTTCGCGGCAATGTCGGTCGCCATGCTCACCAGTTGTCCGGCGGCATCCCAGCCTGCGGACGTCAAGCCGGCACCGTATTGCTTCAGGTCCAGGCAATCCGTGAAAGCGCGTACCGGATCGGTCTGACGGAGGTTGTTCAGTTGGATCGTCATGGCCGAGAAGTCGAGCTGAATGCCGTTCTCGTCGATCACCAGGCTGACCGCGTCCAGATAACCTTTGAGTCGCGTCGACATGACCAGTCCGTCATAGGCGGATTGTTTCAAGGCGTCGTAGCTATCCTGCAGCAATTGAACGTGGGTGGCGGTCAGGGTCGGCAGCGCAAAGCTGAATGTGGTGTTTGCGCCGCCAGGTGTCGGGACAAGGCTCTTGATCTGCGTCTGGACGAGCGTACCGTTACCCATGTGGATGCTGCCGTCCGTTGGGAAATTCAGGAAAGTTTGCCCGTTGAAGCGCTCCAGGATGTCCATCATCTGGCTGAACTGGTCGACCTGGGCCTTGACGACGTCGTAGCGTGCTGCACTGACTTGCAGGGTGGACAGGATCAGGGCCTTGTCGTAGCCCGGCGTGCTGGCCAGTTGGACGGCTTCGAGTTCGGCATCGGTAACGCCGGGGAGCTTGTACAGGAGCTTGATGCCCTTGTCCGCGGCCCGTTGTTGCGAGGTCTTGAGGGCGCTGGTGGCGGACCAGTCTTTCAGGAGCTGGTCGAGCTGGCCCAACATCTCGGTTCGCGAGAGCACGGCGAGGTTGTTGGCGTCGCTAACGATGGTCGCGTTGAGGCTGGCTGCTTCCTGGAGGTCGCGGACCGCCCCGGCGCCTTGCATATCGGGCAAGGCCAAGGCTGCTGCGGTCAACGGCACCTGATCGACGAATTCCCGGTAGAAAGGATTTTGTGCAAGATCGAGGTTACCGGTATTGCCAGTTGTGAATTCGCCCAGGTTACCGGTGGTGCCGTTGGTCTTGGTATAAGTCCCGGCGGCGCTTTGGACGTTGCCACCGGTCAGCGGAATATTGGTGGCGGTGCTGGTCAGGCTGATGCTGGCGATGCCGGCATCGGCCAGGCTTTGCATTTCGCCGGTGTCGCTGATGCCGTCCTGGTCGAGGTCGCGCCAGAGGCGGACGTTGGCGAATTGGGCGTCGAGGCTGCTGAATTGGCCATCGTGGTTGCTGTCGAGGTCGGCGAGCGCGGCAAAGCCGCTGGTGGCCTTCTGTCCATTGGAAAGCACGGTGTCGACACCGAAGAGTTCGTTGCCGTTGTCGATGGCGCCGTTTCCGTTCTTGTCGAGGGCAAGGAAGGCATCGTCGCCCTTAAGCCAGCCGGTCCCGGTACGGATGCCGTCACCGTCATGGTCGAAGAGCACCTGTGCGGAAGTGGTTATGCCTACTGTCTCTAAGCCATCGCCATCAAGATCAAGCGCCAAAGGATCGATACGTTGAGTAAAAGCTCGAGACCGCAGATAATAATCACCTGTCAAAACATTAATTAAGGAATTAACTCCGTATGCAAATGCTGCACCAAAAGTCATCCCTTTTGTGAAATTAACTATTTTCGTCCTCATTACGGCCGAAACCCCAAGTTGCTCTAATACTTTCCCAAGCGCACTTTCTTTGCCACCCAAAGAGCTTGTTTTACGAATAGAGTCAAATACAAGCCCTAGACCCTCTATTGGAATTTTAGTGGACCACCCCCACAGGGTTCCTGCGACCCAAGCCGCTGAAACTGCGATGGATTGTGAAATAGCTTGTGCCGCCTCAATATTGTCACCTCTATCTATCGCATCTATCGCTCGCGATATGTGATCACCAACAATCTGTTCCACTGCAGATTTAATTTGAGACGATGGAGTTGGAATTGATGACGGCAATTCACCAGCAACGGTGCGCGATTCTTGATATGTATTTTCCAAGTTGATATCGGTCATTTTTTGCCCCAAAAGAAATTGATTGATTTATGGACTCCAAAAGAAATCACCACTCCTAACAACATTCCAGCAAACCATAAACCAATTGATGTAACTGGTGATCTTAATAACGGAATTACAACCTCGTTGGTAGTTGCCAGCCCATTCGAATATATTTCAAACATGCTGGCCAAGTACCAAATAAATATCAATATTAGGCCGAGATACTCCACTAATGAGTTGTCAGTAAAAATAACGCTGACTCTTAATTTAACCGGTTTTGGCAAAAATAAAAAAAACATCATTCCGACAAATGGCAGCGCACCAAAATAGCTTATAGCCGACGCGCCATAACCAAGCTTCACGCCAAATAATGAAGATGCCATTACGCAAATTAATACAGATGGTACGTAGACCATGGCAGGAAAAAAAATACTAACGATCGCACAAACAAAAATAATCACAGAAACCATATAGAAAATCCCGCAAATCAATATTATTAACTCGGCAATCAAATTTTGATCTTTAAAAACCAGGGCACGGAAAAATTCCTCAAAGCACCAAAGGGGTCAGAGACATTTCCCGCCCCCTCCCGGATATTCCCCATCCCGGTCTCTTTCAAAGATCAAAATGCTTGCAACAAGAAACAGGATTGCTTTCATGCGGCGATCTCCCAGATGAACTGATTTGCCGCCACATCACCAAAGGGTTCAGAGACATTTCCCGTTTTGTCCTCTCGTTTTTTCCATTCCAACCCCATTCAAAATCCAAAATCCCTTTGTCCCGTAGTCGCCCGCATCGGCGTGTCGGCCATTTCGTCCGGCCTGACTGGCCTTCCCCGCCGACCGGAATTGTGGCGTATGCCTAACCGGGTGCAGATCGCCTCCGCAAAACATTCGCTGCCCAGTGGCATGCCCAGTTGCAGGGCCTTATGGATGTCATCGACCGCCTCGGCATCGAGTTCGGTTCGGAACAGCGCCCGGTAGGCTGCCCGTCTTTCTTCGTCATCGGGGCCGAGTTGGCGGTAGAGGAGATGCGGGGTGAGGCGTTCGTCCGCCTGTCCCAGCCCGTTGGCGCGGTAGCTCGACCAGCGGTATTGCGCCGGGTCGGCCACCATCCCCGCCCGCACCGGGTTGAGCTCGATGTAGCGCTGGCACGCCAGCAGATAGCGCTCAGCTTGCACCACGCTGGATTTGTAGCGCCCTTCCCACAGGCTGCCGGTGCGCCGGTAGAAGCGGTTGGCGTACTGGACGTAGCGGCACCCGAGCGATTGAATCAGACGCGACGGGGCGCCCGTTTCCGTCGGTGTCAGCAGCAAATGGACGTGATTGGTCATCAAGGCGTAGGCGTGGATGGCGCAGCCACAAGCGCGAGCCGCCTCTTCCAGCCAATGGAGATAGCAGTGGTAATCTTCATCGGCAAAAAAGCACGGCTCGCGGTTGATGCCGCGCTGAACGATGTGCAGCGGGTAGTCGGCGAGAAGGACGCGGGGGCGGCGGGGCATGGTTATGGGCTCAGTTCAGACAACCAAATGTCTCTGACCCCTTTGGTTTTGTTGGCTCAGAAAATCAAATGTCTCTGACCCCTTTGGTCTGACCCCTTTGGTCTGGACCCCTTTGGTCTGAATTTCATCCGACAAACAGAATGAAAGAAAATAAAATTGATCCGTAAAAGAAATGCAGTAATAAATACAAAATGACATAGGCAATAATTGATGAATGGCTGCATTCATTTGCGTGTGTCAGGAAGTATGGCGCAAGCTCTCTGGGGGGTAATCGGTCGACTTCGAAGAATCCTGGAAATCTATTTCTAACCAGAAGCATCAGGGCTGCGACAAAAATCAGTCCAACCAAAGAGAAAAATACAAAATAATTCTTAAAATCAACGACCCTTGCGCCGATCTGTGAGCCAAGTTGATTTGATAAATAGAAACTTAGAAAATAAAAAATGCCCGGTGAAAAAAATGCGGCGGAAGTTGACTTGAGGTTCAAATAACTAATCCATTTCTCAAGACGCATGTTGCTCCAGTGGATCAAGGCCGATAACAGAAATTGGAAACTGGGGAAATTGGGATCAGGTCTTGCGTTACCGCATATGCCCAATTGTGCTACGGTTCGTTGCAGACTGTGTGCTTGGGCTTAGGCTCTCCATGTTGGTGCACGGTGATTCTGTACTCGCCTGTACCCTGTTGCGGTCGACAGCGAAAAATGGCCAATTTTCAAATGCGCGAACGGTCGCTAGGATTCCGCGATCCATCGCTGTTCACCCAACAATGCGGCGATAAAGCGCAAAACGCCGGGCGTCGATCTGCCCGGCGGCGACGGCGGCGACGAGCGCGCAATCCGGCTCGCGGTCGTGGCGGCAGTCGCGGAAGCGGCACTGGCCGAGGAAGGGGCGGAACTCGCGGAAGGCGTGCTCGATTTCCTGGCGGTCGAGGTGGCCGAGACCGAATTCCTGCAGGCCGGGCGAGTCGATCAGGTGGCTGTCGGCGTCGAGGTGATAGAGCGTGGCGTGCGTCGTCGTGTGCTTGCCGGAATCGAGCGCCTGCGAGATCTCGCGCGTCTTCGCCTGCGCCTCGGGCGCCAGCGCATTGACCAGCGTCGACTTGCCCATTCCCGACTGGCCGACGAGGACGCTGGTGCGCCCCTGCAGTTGCGGGCGCAAGTCTTCGGCGTGGTCGCGCGCCGAGAGTTCGACGATGCGGTAGCCGAGGCCGGCGAACACGGCCAGTTGGTCGCGCGCCGCCGGCAATTTGTCGGTCAGGTCGCACTTGTTGAGGACGATCAGCGGCTCGATTTCCTCGCTTTCGGCGGCGAGCAGAGCGCGCGTGACCAGTTCGTCGGAGAATGCCGGCTCGCTGGCGACGACGATGACGATCTGGTCGACGTTGGCGGCGATATGCTTCTGGCGGACCTCGTTGGAGCGGTAGAGCAGGCTGGTGCGCGGCCGGATGGCCTCGATCACGCCCTGGTCATCCGAGGTGCGCTGGATGTCGACGCGGTCGCCGCAGGCGACCTCGCTGCGCTTGCCGCGCGGGAAGCAGGGCAGCAGGCCGCCGTCGGGAAGCTCGACGACGTACTGGCGGCCATGGGCGGCGACGACGCAGCCTTCCATCAGCGGGCTGTGGCCTGGAGCCTGGCGATGCGCACCACGGCCGGCGGGTGGGAGTCGTAGAACAGCGAATGCAGGGGGTCGGGGGTCAGCGTCGCCGCATTGTCCTCGTAGAGCTTGACCAGCGCCCGGCCGAGAGCGGCCGCCTCCGTCCGCGCGGCGGCGTAGGCATCGGCCTCGAACTCGTGGCGGCGCGAGATCCAGCTCAGCACCGGGGTGAAGGGAAAGGTGAACACGGGCGCGACGAGGAAGAACAGGATCAGCGCCAGCGCCGTGCTTTGCGCCGGGACGCCGAGGCCGGCGTAGAACCAGGGCGCGTCGATCAGTTGGCCGAGCAGCCAGAGGAAGCCGAGCGAGGCGGCGAACATCAGGACGATGCGCTTGAGCACATGGCGGCGGCGGAAGTGTCCCAGTTCGTGGGCGAGCACGGCCTCGACCTCGGGCGGCGCCAGGCGCTCGAGCAGGGTATCGAAGAAGACAATGCGCTTGTTGTTGCCGAAGCCGGTGAAATAGGCGTTGCCGTGGCTGGAGCGCTTCGAGCCGTCCATCACGAAGAGGCCGGAGGAGCGGAAGCCGCAGCGGGACAACAGCGCCTCGATGCGCGACTTCATCTCGCCGTCCGCGAGCGGCGAGAACTTGTTGAACAGCGGCGCGATCCATGTCGGGTAGACGAACAGGATCAGCAGGTTGAAGGCGCTCCAGAAGACCCAGACCCAGAACCACCAGGCGCTGCCCATGACCGCCATCAGCCAGAGCACGGCCAGGATCACCGGGGCGCCGATGACGATGCCGAGCAGCGTGTGCTTGAGCAGGTCGGCGCAGAATAGCGCGAGCGTCATGCGGTTGAATCCATAGCGCGCCTCGATGACGAACTGGCGATGGAGCGCGAAGGGCAGGTCGACGGCCGCCCCGATCGCCATGACGCTGAAGATCAGAGCCAGTCCGTAGACCAGACCGTCGGCACGCGCCGCCCAGAATTCATGCAGCCAGGCCAGCCCGCCGCCGAGCGTCAGGGCAAGCAGCAGCGCCGCATCGACCAGGGTCGTCAGAATGGCCAGCCGGTTGCGGTCGACCGTGTAATCGGCGGCTTTTTGGTGGGCCGCCAGCGAAATGCGCTCGGCGAACCCGGCCGGGACGGCGCCGCGATGCGCGGCGACGCAGCGGATCTGGCGCAGCGTCAGCCACAGGCGCCCGGCAAGGGTCAGGGCGCAAGCGGCAAGAAACAGAAGGGTGAAATCGGCGCTCACGAAACTGGCTGCGAAGCTATGAGAAAATGTTCGTCTTCAAGGTCTTGGACAATTATATGACAGGCAACGCAAACAACCTCGTCTGGCTGGACATGGAAATGACCGGGCTCGATCCGGACGGCGACCGGATCATCGAGATGGCGATGGTGGTGACCAATTCCGAACTGGAACTGGTGGCGGAGTCGCCGTCCTGGGCGGTCCACCAGACCGACGCCGCGCTGGCCGCCATGGACGAATGGAACCAGAAGACGCACGGCCGCTCGGGGCTGATCGACCGGGTCCGGGCGTCGGCGCTGGACGAGGCGGCGGTCGAGTTGCTGGCGCTGGAATTCCTCAAGAAATACTCGACCAAGGGTCATTCGCCGATGTGCGGCAACTCGATTGGCCAGGACCGCCGCTTCATGGCCCGCCACATGCCGACGCTCGAGGGCTTCTTCCACTACCGGAACCTCGATGTCAGCACCCTGAAGGAACTCTGCCGGCGCTGGCGGCCGGAAATCTACAAGGGCTTCAAGAAAAAGGGGCGGCATACGGCGCTGGCCGACATCCACGAGTCGATCGACGAACTCAGGTATTACCGCGAGCACTTCCTTCGAGGTTGAACGCCTGTCGTGATTTGACCGAACGCAACCCCGCCGCGGTCAACGCCGGTAGAGACGGAATTTTTCCTTGCGTTCGCCGGGGCGGTTCCCTTCCCAGATCCGGGTCCACGTTCCGTTCGGAGCGGCGAGATTCCTGCCGCTGCTGCCGGTGACCAGCAGCCAGTCGCATTCCGCGCCGGCGGCCGAGTTCGCCGCGGTCGGTTCGATGCCGATGAAATAGGCGAACGACGCGCGCTGCGTGTCGCTGAGGCCGCGTTCGGCCAGGCAGCCATGGTCGGCGGGGAGCGCCTGGGCGATGGCTTCGGCGACCGGGCGGTAGGTCTTGCCGTAGTCGAACCAGGGCAGGATCAGCGATGTCGCCATCAGCCACAGCGTGGTGAAGCCGAGGGTCCAGTGGGTCAGGCTGCGGTACGGCGAGCGCGGCGCGGTGAAGATCAGCCAGATCCACCAGATCGTGGCCACTACGCCGATGGCGAACGCCGCCGGTTCGAAATGCCCGACGAACCCGGGGCGCAGCACGACCACCCGGGTGGCCAGGCGGGCCGGCCAGCCGAGCGCCATCGCCGACCATGTCACCCAGAGGAGGGCGATGAAGAAACTGAAGGTCGTCATCGCGAACCAGTCGAAGGCGCTGGCCGTGCCGCGGCGCAGGGCCAGGGCGCCGGGCGTGGCGAGCAGGGCCAGCGGCGGCAGCAGGAGCAGGGCGGGAATCTCGCGCGGCCGGAATGCCAGCGCGAGCATCAGCAGCGTCAGGAGCAGGAAGGCCAGGGGCAGCAACTGCGGCGTCGCCGTGATGGCGTGGCGCCGGGTCCACAACGACCATGCCGCGAGCGGCAGCGCCGGGAAGGCGAACCATGGCAGCAGCGACAGGAAGCGGCCGGCGCCGAAGAACGAAAAGGGTGTCCGCAGCGGGACCAGTTCGGTGTTCAGCCAGCCATGGAAGCGCGCGGGTTCGTAGGCGAGCAGCAGCAGCGGCCAGGGCAGGATCAGGATCACCGCCAGCCCCAGGCCGAGGGCAAGAGCGCGCAGGGCCAGCCAGCGATCCGTCGCCAGCCACCAGGCAAGCGGCGCGATCGCCAGCAGCGGCAGGGTCGGGGCAATCCCGGTGCCGAGCAGGCAGGCGGCGACGGCGAGGCCATAGAATATCCCCGCCCGCCACGGCCGGCGGGTCAGCGCGGCAAGCGCGCCGATGGCGCCGCCGTAGGCGGCGACCGCGATCAACATGGGCTGGGCGTCGTGGGCATGGATCAGCAGGCCGACACTGCCGGCGAGCAGGAGCGGGCTGGCGGCGGCGCTCTCCTGTCCGTAGAGCTCGCGCCCGGCGTAGTAGATCCCGACCAGCGCCAGCGTGACCCAGACGCCGCTGGCGAGGCGGATCGCTTCGTGCAGGGGCAACAGCCAGCCCAGCGCCTTGCCGGTCAGGGCGCCGGTCCAGTAGTACAGCGGGGGCTCGTGGAAGGGGCGTCCGGCCAGATCGGGCGACAGCCAGTCGCTGTAGTGGAGCATGTTCCAGGCGGTGCCGATGTGGATCGCGTCCTCGCCCTTCCACGGGTCGCGGGCGAAGAGTCCGGCCAGCACGTAGAACGCCAGCATCGCCGCCAGGGCCCAGCCGGCGGGAGGCAGGCGGATGCCGCGACGGAACAGGGTTGCGAAATCAGCCATGGGCGGAGGAAATTCTCCCAAAAATGAAAAAGGCAGCCCGCCGGCTGCCCTTTCTGTCCCGGCGCATGCCGATCAGGCGGCGGCCTTGCTGCCGCGCAGGGCGCCGAACTTCTGGTTGAACTTCTCGACGCGGCCGGCGGTATCGACGATCTTCTGCTTGCCGGTGTAGAACGGATGGCACTGCGAGCAGACCTCGACATGGATCGCCTTTTTCGTCGTCGACCGGGTCGTGAAGGCGTTGCCGCAGGAGCAGGCAACCTGGATTTCGTTGTAGGCGGGGTGGATGTCGGCTTTCATTTCGTGTCCTTTCGTTGCGCGACCGGCGATTGTGGCCGACCTGGAAAACGCGCAATTATCCTCTAAAAATCACGTGCTTGCAAGACGAATCAGAGACTCAGCCACGCCGCATGGCGTCGAAGAATTCCGCATTGCCCTTGGTCGACTTGACCTTGTCGAGCAGGAATTCCATGGCGGCGAGGTCGTCCATCGGGTAGCAGAGCTTGCGCAGGACCCACATTTTCGAGAGCACGTCGGGCTTGAGCAGCAGTTCCTCGCGGCGGGTGCCGGAGCGGTTGACGTTGATCGCCGGGTACATCCGCTTCTCTGCCATGCGCCGGTCGAGATGGATTTCGGAGTTGCCGGTGCCCTTGAACTCCTCGTAGATCACTTCGTCCATGCGCGAGCCGGTGTCGATCAGCGCCGTGGCGAGGATGGTCAGCGAGCCGCCTTCCTCGATGTTGCGCGCGGCGCCGAAGAAGCGTTTCGGCTTTTGCAGGGCGTTGGCGTCGACGCCGCCGGTCAGCACCTTGCCCGAGGCCGGCTGCACGGTGTTGTAAGCGCGGGCGAGGCGGGTGATCGAGTCGAGCAGGATGACGACATCCTTCTTGTGCTCGACCAGGCGCTTGGCCTTCTCGATGACCATCTCGGCGACCGCGACGTGGCGGGTGGCCGGTTCGTCGAAGGTCGAGGCGACGACCTCGCCCTTGACGGTGCGCGTCATCTCGGTGACTTCTTCCGGGCGCTCGTCGATGAGCAGGACGATGAGGACGACTTCCGGGTGGTTGGCGGTGATGGCGTGGGCGATGTTCTGCAGCATCACCGTCTTGCCGGATTTCGGCGGCGAGACGATCAGCCCGCGCTGGCCGGCGCCGATCGGGGCGATCATGTCGATGACGCGGCTGGTGATGTTCTCGTCGGCCTTGATGTCGCGCTCCAGGCACAGCATGCGTGTCGGGTGCAGCGGCGTCAGGTTCTCGAACATGATCTTGTGCTTGTTCGCCTCGGGCGGGAAGCCGTTGATCGATTCCAGCTTGGTCAGCGCGACGTAGCGTTCGCCGTCCTTCGGGGTGCGGATCTCGCCTTCGATGGTGTCGCCGGTGCGCAGGTTGAAGCGGCGGATCTGCGATGGGGAGACATAGATGTCATCCGGGTTGGAGAGGTAGGACGTGTCCGAGGAGCGGAGGAAGCCGAAGCCGTCCTGCAGCACTTCGAGGGTGCCGTCGCCGTAGATCGTGTCGCCGTTGCGGGCGCGCGCTTTCAGGATGGCGTAGATCAGTTCCTGCTTGCGCATGCGGTTGGCGTTCTCGATGGCGAGTTCGGTGGCCATGTCGAGCAGTTTGCTGACGTGTAAGGTCTTGAGTTCGGAGAGTTGCATGTGTGGGTAGTGTGGCGCTTGGGACGGGCCGGACGAATGCCGGAGGCCGGATGGCGCTGTGGGGTGCTTGCGATGGGGGGAGATCGACGCCGGCTGCAGCCGTTGTGGCGTCTGCCTGAAGGCGCAGAACGCACCTTCAGGCGCAAAGCGTACGGGGATTACAGGTTGCTGTCAATAAAGGCGGCGAGTTGCGACTTCGACAGCGCGCCGACCTTGGTCGCTTCGACGTTGCCGCCCTTGAAGAGCATCAGCGTCGGGATGCCGCGGATGCCGAATTTGGCCGGCGTCGCCTGGTTGTCGTCGATGTTGACCTTGGCCACCTTGAGCTTGCCGGCGTATTCCCGGGCGATGTCGTCGAGGATGGGAGAAATCATCTTGCAGGGCCCGCACCATTCGGCCCAGTAGTCCACCAGAACCGGCTGCTGCGACTGCAGAACCTCGGTTTCGAAGGTGTCATCGGTAACGTAATGGATATGCTCGCTCATGTATTGTCTCGTGGAATGGCAGGATGCCGGTGAGGAAGGTCGGGCGCCGCAAACGGCACCGGGTGATTTCGCCAGATGCTAGCGAAAAAGCGCGGGCAAGGGAAGGGTCAGCGCTGGGGTTTGAGCAAATTGGCCAGTTCGACCGCGGTTTTTACCTTCATCTTGTCGAACAGGTTGGCGCGATGGACCTCGACGGTGCGCATGCTGATGTTCAGTTCGTCGGCAATGACCTTGTTGAACTTGCCGAGCAGGACCAGTTCCATGATCTGGCGTTCGCGCGCGGTCAATGTCGAAAGCCGCGAGTTTACCGAGTCGACCGTGGCGCTGGCCGCGCGCTGCCGGGCATCGAGGTCCATTGCCTCGCGGACGCTGGTGGCGAGGTCGTTGTCGTTGAACGGCTTCTCGAAGAAGTCGAAGGCGCCTTTCTTGAGCGTGGCGACGGCCAGGGGCACGTCGCCGTGGCCGGTCAGGAAGATCACCGGCAGCGTCGAGCCGCGCTCGCGCAGTTGATCAAAACAGTCGAGGCCGCTCATGCCCGACATGCGCATGTCGAGAATCGCGCAGCCGGCCAGTTTCGGCGTCCACTCGGCAAGAAAGGTCTCGGCGCAATCGTAGGTCGTGCATGGTATGCCGCGTGATTTCAACAGCCAGGCCAGCGCATCGCGGATGGCTTCATCGTCGTCGACCAGATGGGCTTGCGGCGCCTTCATGCGGATTCCAGCGGCAGGGTGAAGGTGAATATCGTACCGCTTTCGCCCGCCGCCGTTGCGTTGTCCTCCACCCACAGGCGGCCGCGGTGGAATTCGATGATCGAGCGGCAGATCGACAGGCCGATCCCCATGCCGTCGGGCTTGGTCGAGAAGAACGCGGTGAACAGCTTGTCGCGGACCTCCGGCGCGATGCCGCAGCCATTGTCGGCGATGCTGATGACCACCTCATCGGGGCGGCGCCTGGCGGAGATGCGCAGCACCCGCCGGGCGGCCGGGGTCGCGGACATCGCGTCCATGCCGTTGCGGATCAGGTTGAGCAGCACCTGTTCGAGCATCAGGCGGTCGGCCAGCACCGGCGGCAGCGGCGGCAGATCGCTGACCAACTGCACGCGGCGCTTGCGCGCCTCGGCCTCGACGAAGCCGAGGCAGTCGTCGACGATCTCGGCGAGCGAACACGGGGCGCGCTTCGGCTCGCTCTTCCTGATGAAATCGTGCACACGGCGGATGATGCGGCCGGCGCGCTGGGCTTGGACACCAAGTTTATCGAGCGCCTCGCGGATCTCCCGCGGGTCGAAGGCGTCGGCCGCGAGCAGGTTCAGGCAACCCGTGTTGTAGCTGGCGATGGCCGCCAGCGGCTGGTTCAGTTCGTGCGCCAGCGTCGACGCCATTTCGCCCATGGTCACCAGGCGCGAGGTGAACTGCAACTGTTCCTGCTGCTGGCGCGCCAGTTCCTCGGCGTGCCGGCGCTCGGTGACATCGAGAATCGAGGCCATCCAGCCGGTATGCTGGGCGTTGCCGTCGATCAGCGGCGCCTCGTAAATCAGTGCCTGGAACCGTTTGCCATCCTTGCGCTGGAAGGTGATCTCGAAGCCGTCGGGCGGTGCGTTGCCGGCAAGCACCGCCTGATGCAATTCCAGCGTCTCGTCCAGTTGCTCGGGAATCCAGTAGGGCATCGGCGGATCGCGGCCGACCAGTTCCGCGCTCGTGAATCCGGTCATCCGGCAGAAGGCGGGGTTGACATAGATGATCCGCCCGGTCAGGTCGCGCGCCCGCATGCCGACCGTCAGCGAATCCTCCATCGCCGACCGCAGCGCGTGTTCGGCGCGCAGCGCCTGTTCGGCGTCGGAACGCTTTTTCATCAGGTCGCGAACGATCCACAGGCTCCAGAAGACGCCGGCGGCAAGCACCAGGATGGCGCCCGCCAGCAGGCGCTGCAGCGGATTGCCGGCGCCCTGGTAACTGGTGACGCGGAAACCCAGCCCATGACCCGGGGGGTCGAAAGGCAGTTCGTAGGAAAGACTCGGCGTGCCGCTGACGTTCGACTTGGCGGCGTACTGCGCGCCATTGTCGTCGACCACGACCACCCGGTATTTTTCGGTGAACCACCAGGGCACGAGATTCCCGAGCAGATCCTCGAGCGAATGGATCGCGACCAGCATTCCCGCCACTTCCCTGTCGCCGTAGATCGGCATGACCAGCGCGAAGTGGGCGACATTGCCGCTGAGGAAGAAGGGCTCGCTGTAGATGCGCTTGTTCAGGAGGATGGCGAGTTCGATTGCCTTCTGCGTCGCCGCCGGCCCGAAGGCGTCGACCCCGCTGTCGGCGGGCGTCGTCGCCGGCAGGGCGTCGATTACCCGGCGCTTCGCATCGAACCAGACGATCTGCGAAATGTCGGGGTTGTTCTTCACCATGTGGCTGGCGCGGATGCGGAAGAGCCGCTTCCAGTCGGGCTGGGCGCCGAGGTCGGCGGCGAGTTGCTGCAACTGCTCCTCGCTTCTGGCGAGATGGAAGCGCACGTTCTGTTCCAGCCACAGCACGTCCTTGATCAGGCTGGTGCGTTCCTCCTCGAGTTCGTTCTGGTGCAGCAGCCAGAGCAGGGTGACGACAGCGGCGAGCAACAGCAGCACGCCCAGCTTGGGCAGGGCGAGGAACCAGCGCAGACGGCGGCTGCTGACGGTTGGCGGGAGCGATTGCATGGGCGGATGTTAACCCAGCAGCCGGCGCCTGATCGATCGCCTGGCGAAAAGCGCAGGTCGCCCGGACCCGCGGCGGACATCCTCGATGTGGATAACCACAATTACGCCGGACCTGCTTCTGTCGCAATACTTCCGGCCAGTCGCAGCCAGGAGTTGCGCCCCGTCAACAATTGGAGGAGAAGACATGAAAATTTCGCAACTGCTGATCGGACTGTTCGCCAGCGTCCTGTCGCTGGCGGCCCATGCCGAGGAGCCGATCGTCATCAAGTTTAGCCACGTCGTCGCCATCGACACGCCGAAAGGCAAGGCGGCCGAGATGTTCGCCAAGAAGGCGGCGGAACTGACCAAGGGCAGGGTCAGGGTCGAGGTGTACGCCAATTCGACGCTGTACAAGGACAAGGAAGAAATGGAAGCGCTGCAGTTGGGCGCCGTCCAGATGCTGGCGCCTTCGCTGGCCAAGTTCGGCCCGCTCGGCGTCAAGGAGTTCGAGGTCTTCGACCTGCCGTTCATCTTCAGCAATTACGACGACCTGCACAAGGTCACGACCGGACCCGTCGGCAAGCAATTGTTGGGCAAGCTCGAAAGCAAGGGGATACGCGGCCTGGCATTCTGGGACAACGGTTTCAAGTCCTTTTCGCTGAACACGCCGATCAAGGCCCCGGCCGACCTCAAGGGCAAGAAGATGCGCATCCAGTCATCCAAGGTCCTCGAGGAGCAGATGCGGGCAGTCGGCTCGCTGCCGCAGGTGATGGCATTCTCCGAGGTTTATCAGGCGCTGCAGACGGGTGTGGTCGACGGTACCGAAAACCCGATTTCCAACCTCTACACCCAGAAGATGTATGAGGTTCAGAAGCATCTGACCATTACCGATCATGGTTATCTCGGCTACGCGGTGATCGTCAACAAGAAATTCTGGGACGGCCTGCCGGCGGATATCCGCAAGCAACTGGAAGAGGCGATGGAGCAGGCGACCCGCTACGCCAACCAGATTGCCAAGGTGGAAAACGACGAGTCCCTGGAAAAGGTCAAGAAGAGCGGCAAGACCGCCGTCTATGTGCCGACCAAGGAAGAGCGCCTGGCGTTCAAGAAGGCGATGGTGCCGGTGCACAAGAAGATGGAAGGCCGGATCGGCAAGGAGGTCATCGAGAACGTCTACAAGGATATCGGCTTCAAGCCGGACGCCCTGTAACCCGTCGCTTCAACAGGCATCCGGGGGCCGCGGCCCCCGGTGCGCAAGGGGGAATTCTTCATGATCAACAAGGCACTCAATCACCTCGAAGAGTTGCTGATCACATTTCTGATCGGCGCGGCCACGGTGATTATCTTCGTCTCCGTCGCTCACCGCTACCTGTCCGGGGTGGAAATACCAGGGGTGCAGGACTGGCTGCTGACCCTCGATCTCGGATGGGCCCAGGAGCTCTGCATCATCATGTTCGTCTGGATGGCCAAGTTCGGCGCCGCCTACGGCGTGCGCACCGGCATCCACGTCGGCGTCGACGTGCTGATCAACCGTCTCGACGACCGGATGCGCGGCAAGTTCATCGTTTTCGGCCTGCTGGCCGGCGCCACCTTTACCGGCATTGTCGCTGCCCTCGGAGCGAACTTCGTCTGGGAAAACGGCGCGCATTACGCGTTCTTCAATTTCTTCGGCATCCACGGCGAAGACCTTTACGAAGGGCCGACGACACCCGACCTCGAGTGGCCGACCTGGATCGTCTATAGCGCGATTCCGCTCGGCTCGTCGCTGATGTGCTTCCGCTTCCTGCAGGTCTGCTTTTCCTTCATCCGCACCGGCGAACTGCCGCACCATGACCACGGTCATGTCGATGGCCTCGAGGAAGTCGAACCCCCGGTCGACATCTACAGCATGGCCGACAACCTGCACATGCACGACCTCAAGCATCCGATGGTCGGTGACCGGCGCAGTGGCGAGGACCGTCGCCAGACCGCCGGCGGCAAGCGTACTCCCGAGCGCCGTCAGGGAGAGCGTCGCAATCGGGGTGGCGAAGGAGAGCAGTCATGAACTCACTGGTGATTTTCGGCCTGCTGGCCGTGCTCATGCTGACCGGCATGCCGATCTCGATTTCCCTCGGCCTGACGGTGCTGACCTTCCTGTTCACGATGACCCAGGTGCCGCTCGAATCGGTGGCGCTCAAGCTGTTCACCGGCATCGAGAAGTTCGAGATCATGGCCATCCCGTTCTTCATCCTGGCCGGCAACTTCCTGACCCACGGCGGGGTGGCGAAACGGATGATCAACTTCGCCACGTCGAT
>WBZP01001753.1_pt3 | contig 21518 bp, 21 predicted proteins | sample 5204301 | NCBI WGS metagenome assembly WBZP01 (sample SAMN12412401, study PRJNA552823) | activated sludge metagenome | isolation source: activated sludge from nitrification reactor of wastewater treatment plant... | place: USA: Pennsylvania | collected 2017
ATCGTACATTCAATATTGAACAAAAGCAGAAATGGACAACCTGGCGGGCTGCCGTAAATACCCAGGATGAAAATGAACTTGGCGTGCAGCTATTTAAAGATTTCTTTGCAGCCGCACAGGAAAAACTGGTTCCCGGCGAGCACAAAGTAAAACTGGAAGCCTATCCATGGTGTACTGCTATCAGTCACAGAATGGGACCAATGATTGCATCCGGTGAGTTTACCCTGGTGGTAAGCGGGAAGGAATTTGATATCAACAATGCCGGTATGTGTTTACCGAAAGCAAAAATGAATGATAAAGCTGTTGAGGCCGGTATGCTCAAAGCATTTAATACTTCAAGAAAAAGTTATGGAGAAGGAAAGGCGGCAAGAATCATTGAAGAAAACTGGACAATTGTACGTAACGAGGTTACAGGCATTATCACCAAGCGGATCATTGATGGCATTGTAGCATTTACCAACAACGGTAAGTGCACGTACCAGGTATTTGGGTTTGCACAGGAATATGATGGGCAAAAATTTCTAGACCAGATAATTCTTGAAAATGAATCCGGCTCTAAAGACATTAACTGCGCTTGTCTGCCTAAATAAGCCTCTAAAACATTTTCATGCACAAAGGAGAAAGTCGGGCACATTGTTTAGCGTGTTTGAATTTCCCCTTGCTTTCAATTTGTGATAATTAAACCGCATATATGTCTGTATCTACTATTGCATTGTTTGTAGCCCTGGTTGCCGGTGCAAATGCTTTCTGGGTATTATGCTGGTTCCTGTTAAACTGGAGCAGCGGACTGGGTGCCAAGCTTTCAAAGAAAGCCGGAACAGCCAATGAGAAAACAGACGGCTATATTGAGCAGGGTAAAGAATTTTCGGGGGAGCTCACTCGAAAACTAACCTGGAGAATACTTGTAACCATCGGCGCATTCCTTGTTTACTACTTTACAAAATGATAAATTATCAGGATTCTTTCGAGATGTCTTTTTTGTAAAGAACAGGAAGAATGATCTCTACGATAACACCTTTGCCCTGCTCTGTATTTTTAACCGAAAATGATGCTTTTGCCTGCAGCCTCCTGTTCAACAGGTATATCCTGTCATGAATGATCTGTGTAGCCCGGCTGATATGTTCATTATTAAGAGCCCGGCTGTTTGTTAACCCCTTTCCATTATCTGTAATTGTGATCAGCAACTGGTTGTTTTTATCATGGAAATTAATTTCAAGTAATCCTTTATAATTGATATTGCTAAAACCATGTTCAATACTATTTTCAATGAATGGCTGTAATATCATAGAGGGAATCAGCATTTCATCAGCTTCTATAGAAGGGGCTATATGAATATTATAGTTGAATTTTTCCGGAAAGCGTAGCTGTTGCAGTTCAAGATATTCGCCCAGGAAAACTGTTTCCTCCTCAATGGTTGTATATTCCCTGTAAGAACTTTCCAGGGAAGCTCTCATGATACGGGCAAACCGTGAAATACTTTTTGCCAGGACCACACCGTTGTTTTCCTGTAATGCAGATGACTGCAGGGAAGACAAAGCATTAAAAAAGAAATGAGGATTCATCCTGGCACGGTTAAGCCTTTGTTCTGCTTCCAGTATTTTTTGCCTGCTTTTCAGTGATTGCTGCCGGATGAAAAATGCCAGCACAGTAAGCCCCAATAAACCTGCTAAAGCGAGTAACAGGTAGATTCGTTTTTGCAGCGCCAGTTCACTGATCGTTTTTTCATTTTTTGATTTCTCGTATCGTTGTTCCAGTTCATTTATTTTTTCTGAACGTTTGAGGTTGAAGATGCTGTCTTTGATATGATCATATTTTTTAAAAGCCAGCAGAGCCTTTGGCAGGTTGCCTGCTGCTTCAAATACCTGTACCGCTTCTGAATATATGCGCATAGAAACTACGCTGCCGTGTTCATATTTTTCTGCATAATAAATACTGGTGTCCTGCCAGCGGGTTGCCTCAGTGAATTCCTTCAGATCAATAAGATCCCAGGCTTTTGAAAGATACAGGGAAGCGAGGTTTTTGGGAATGGATTGTTTTCTTGCATAAAACAAAGCTGAGTCCATATTGGCAACAGCTTTTTTTAATTCTCCCCGGTGATAAGAGACGGCTTCAAACACCCTGAATGATTGAATCATTTGTTCGTGATCATTGAAACCGGCCGCGGCTCTTTGTGCTGTTGCAGCAAACATCCAGGCAGAATCGAGTAAGGAACCTCTTTCGGTAAGGGTATATTTATTTTCATACTCAAACGCAAGCCAGTTATAATTGGATGCAGTAGTGATGTCTGGATCAAGCGAAATAATAATGTTCTCAGCTTTTTTGATATAAGCCCAGTTTTTATCATCCTGGTCCTGACGGGTAAATAAATAAACAATGTGTTTAATGGCTTTTACAATATTGCGCAGGTCTTTTTTTGATTCAGCATTTTCAAGCGCTTTGAATGAACACTTCGAAAGGTTTTCATAATCTTCTTTGGCCGTGTAATAATCAGCATAGTTCAGCCATAGAAATATTTCAAGATCCTTTTTACAGGAAGAAACGTTAATTAGTTTTTCCTGCTCCTCGATTTTCTCCAGCATTTTTTCCAGCCGCTTCCGGCGGTAAAGAAACCCGATTTCGATATTGTATGCTGCAGCTGTACAGGGCTCCTGTTTAAACTCCTTGAGTACACGAACCAGGTTATACAGAGTCGTTGAATCATCTTCCGTTTCAGTTTGAATTATACCCGTTTCACTGGTTTTGTTGCAGGTGCAATTGTTTTGTGAACTGGAAGAGTAACCAGTGAGAAGAAGCAACAGCAGGAATAAACAAGGTGCAGACTTTCTTAACTGCATAGGGAAAACAATTTCAGAATAAATATAGGAGAACTATCTCTCTTTAGATACATCATTTCAGCACAAACAAATAAAAAAGCATTCCCAAAAGGAATGCCTGAATTTTATACAGTTTGTAAGGAATCCGTTATGGATGGAAATTATATAATGCATTAACCTCAGTTTGTGAAAGCGCTTTTTTATAAATGCGATAATCATCCATGGCGCCCTCGAACATGGAGTTTATTCCCATGAATACACCCATTACGCCGAATTGCTGGTTCAGTTGACTGCAGAACACCATAGACGTAGCGCTGCCATCATAAGTGCAACTTGTATTTTTTACGCCATTGATATAGAAATCCATGTCATTGGCTCCTCTTACATTTACCACCACATGATACCAGTTGCCAGCTGTAAATACAGCAGGTGTGGTAATGGAATTCCTTGCTGAGCTGCTGTTGTTTGCACTGTTGTTACCAATGCTGAACGACATGGTGCCCGGAGCCACGGCACCCAGTTGAAGCCAGTAACCACTGTAGGTATTGTATTCTCCTCCGTCGGCTTTTACCAGGGTTTGACTAGAGCTTACATCCGTGGCTTTAAACCAAATAGAAACAGAAAAGGGCATGGCAGTTATGAAAGGCTTCGGTGAGGGAGTTACGAGATAGGTCATATTGGATGATCCGCCAAAAATAATGGCCTGATCCGGCCTTCCAAACCTGTCGGCAGTGTATGTAACATTATAGGAGTACGTTGGTACCAGGTTATTACCGCTTTCATCTTCCAGGCTGCCATTAAAACTGTAGTGAAGTACTTTGTCTGCCTGTACGCCTAACTGCTCATCTGTATAATCAACCGGAGGTTCTGTAGTCTTGTCTTTTTTGCATGAACTGAGGATTGCAATGCTGCAGAGAGCCGTCAAAAGAATTTGTTTGATTTTCATAAAATTGATTTTGTTGTTTTATATGGATAATGGGATTTCGATAATTAAAGTATATGTTTTGCTGCTTTCTTAGGGAACAGATTAACAACTGTGCTGCTTTGACCAACAATTGATAAGGCGTGGCCTGAAATAAAAAAACCGCCACAAGGGCGGTTGAATAATTTAGCTTGCCTTTTTATTACACATCAAAGCTTTTGACATCTTTGTGATTTAACAGGAACTGGTTGACCAGGTCGTAATTCCTGTCGGGTGAACTGATCCTGTACAGGTAAACAGCGTCATTGTTATCTTTCACGAGCTTCATGCAGCGGAAAGAAAGATCATGTTTCCGGAAAAAATTTTCAAGATCTTCTTTCAGGAAATCGGCATTACCAGTGGCACGTATTTTATAATCTTTTACCCGATGAAATCCGTTGATAAATCTTTGTACAGGTTCCAGTACAAACAATGCAATTACCACCATAATAGTAACAACAATGGCAACAGGATAATTGTGATAACCGATGGCCATACCAAGCGCTGCAGTAATCCAGATCAGTGCGGCAGTTGTAAGTCCGTTTACAGAAATTCCTTCCTTGAATATCACCCCGGCGCCGATAAAACCGATACCGGTAACAATGTTACTGGCAATGCGATCAGAACTCCCGGCATTGGCTTCTTTTGATAAGATGGTATATAAACAGGCACCTACAGAAATAAGGATCATCGTTCTGAAACCAGCGGGTTTGCTCCTGAATTCCCTTTCCAGGCCAATAACAGCGCCAATAATAAAAGCAACCGAAACCTGGGCCGCTTCTTCCAGGTAAATCGTAATTCCCATAAGCAAATAGATTGAACTCAATAAAGGTAAGCATATTAGCGGCTCACCAAAATATTGAAATACACAGCATGTTATTTATCCTACGGGTTAAGTCTAAGGTCGTAATGAATATAATTTTTAGACTTATAAGTAGATAATACCGTTTGTGCAGTAAGGGCAACTTTCACTTCGGGAACAAAAAACTCTTTTTCCAGTCCGAAGAAATAAATGGCCTGGCCACATGCGATGAACCTGACATGATTGTCGGTGAATTCCTTAATGAGCGGGATATTAGGGTTATCCCTGTTGTATTTTATTTTATACTTCTCATTGTTCAGGAAGGCATAGAGTGCAGATCCGTGAACCACGATCACCATATCGATGTTTTCTTTGGGAACGCCGGCTACCACATGCAGGTTGAGTATTCTTCCAGCCTCCACCAAACCAGCATTCATTTCATCCTGTGCAGTGGAATCGTCTTTAAAGCCAAAGCTGGTTAACTCCATCAGCAACCTGTATTTCATTTTAGGATCGGGTTTCTCATCAATATTCATTACCGGAACCACACCAGAATACTTTCCAGATTTTATGGCCGGTTTTAGCTCCTGGTATTTCGGGTCTTCTATAAATTTTTTTGTAAAAGGATTTATTTTATTAAAGACGATGGAGCCACAATACTGCCTGCAGAGTTCCTGGGCATCTTTGAAGCTAATGCTATCTTCCTTTTGTTTTAAAAGTCTTTCCTTTATTTTAAGATAGCCTTCTTTCACAGCCTTAAGTGCTGAAGTGTCAAGACCCTCCACAGTGTGCAATTGCTCGTTAAAACTTAATTTGCTGAATAAGGATGCAAACCTGTTTGAAAACAGTTCTCCGAATAAACCACTGTTGCCTTTTTCATCTATCCTCGCCAATGCATAGCTTTTATAATTTACAGCTTCCACTTTTGAATCCGAAAGCTTCTGAACCGAATCAATTGCATCTATCGCTTTTACATAATCTCCTGAAAGCAGGTAGTAACGAAAGATGGTTCCGAAATATTTTTCCCTGTCGGCTTCCTGGTAAGTTTTGATCAACTCCTGCGCAAGCACGGGAATACTGTTGCTTAAACGAACTGAGTCATCAAGTGATGATACTGGGAAGTACAACTTCTGTTCTTTCCGGATCGTTGTATCTGTATTTGCCTGTTGTGAAAAAAGGGAAGAAGAAAAAAGGAGCATCCAGATAACGGAGAAGAATATTTTTTTCATGAAGAGTGTCTGATATGACAGATCACTGAAAGTACATTATCGGTCAACATCAGCCAAAATTATAATCAGCTAGTGGCACTTGAAATGATCAAAAGGCTCTTTGCAGTCGTTGCATTGGTATAATGCTTTACAGGCTGTGGAACCAAACTGGCTCAGGAGTTTCGTATTGGAAGAATGACATTGAGGGCATTCTACTATTTCGCCATTACCGCCATTTAATTTACCGGGAGGAGCAATGCCATATAGTTTTAATTTTTGACGGCCTGAATCCGTAATCCAGTCGGTAGTCCAGGCGGGAGAAAGCTTTTGTGTGATCTTTACTTTTTTATAACCCTGTTCGATCAGTTTGAGGCGGATATCGAGATTGATTGCATCCGTAGCTGGGCAACCCGAATAGGTTGGTGTAACGAAGACTTCTATTTCTTCATCGTTCACAATAACATCTCTTACAATTCCCAGGTCGAGAATTGATAACACTGGAATCTCCGGATCGGGAACCTGTTCAAGAATAGACAATATGGTTTCTTTGGTTGTGGTCAACGGTGGATAATGTGTTTGCGCTGTTACCATTCCAAACCGGGATAAGAACGTTGCAGGGTCTGCATTTCTGCAAGGATAAAGCCGAGGTGTTCAGTGTGAACCCCCTGCTTGCCGCCGGTTTGCATATATACCGGTGCAGGGATTTCCAGCGTGGCTTCATCAAAAACTTCCTTTATCTTTTTCAGCCAGGCATCTTTTAGTTCAGAAACATCTATCAATTCATAGGGCACAGGTATAAATAACTCACCAGTATATTCCCACAAAAAGTCGATTGCTTTTTTCATGCGACGGTTACTTTCTTCTGTTCCATCGCCCAGTCTTATCACCCATTCGCTGCTCCATTTAATATGATAGGTTATTTCTTTCAGGGCTTTGGCAGCAATGGCAGCGAGCTGTTCATCATTACAGGATTGTAATTTTTCATACAGTAAGTGTTGGTAAACACTAAAGAAGAATTGTCTCAAAATGGTTTGCGCCCAATCGCCTTTCGGTAATTCTGTAAACAATAAGTTTTTATACTCACGTTCGCCACGCAGGTAGGCGAGACTGTCTTCTGTTTCCGTTGATTTATTATCCTGGTTTACCAGGGATGCGGCATACTGGTAAAAATTTCTCGCCTGGCCCAGCAGGTCAAGAGAGAGATTGGTTATAGCAATATCCTGTTCGAGTATCGGTCCGTGTGCACACCATTCACTGTTCCTGTGAGAAAGAATCTGTGTTGTGTCTGCAAGATGTAAAGTATAATCTATGATCTTACTCATGGTTGAAAGTTGTAAAGTTGGATTTTCCTGTTGCTGCTGTTACATGTGTTTTACTTCTTCGGGAAGATCGTAAAAACTTGGGTGGCGGTAAATTTTGTCTGCGGCCGGTTCGAAGAGGCTTTCAGATTCCGATGGTTCGGAAGCATGGATGTTTTTACTTTCCACTACCCAGATACTTATGCCTTCCTGCCTCCGGGTATATACATCCCGTGCATTTTCAATGGCCATTCTTGCATCGGCAGCATGAAGGCTGCCGGCATGTTTATGATCAAGCCCCTGTTTACTCCTGATGAATACTTCCCAGAGAGGCCAGGCGTGCTCACTGCTTTTGTTGCCGGGAGTTAAAGATTGACCGCCTGTTTGTTCTTCTGGAATATCGCCATAATGGAATTTTCTGATCTGAATTTTCATTGTATGTAATTAATAAATTGAGGAAATGTTGATGTTTGTTAAGCAGCCTGTTGTTTTTCCCTGGCGGCTTTTTTTTCAGCATAAGCCATAGCCGCTTCTCTAACCCAGGCGCCTTCTTCGTGGGCTTTGCGGCGGGCAACCATTCTTTGTTTGTTGCATGGACCGTTTCCTTTTACCACGCTCCAGAATTCATCCCAGTTGATCTCCCCAAAATCATAATGCTGTCTTTCTTCATTCCATTTTAGATCAGGATCCGGTAAAGTCATACCGAGCACTTTTACCTGGAAAGCAATCATATCAACAAAACTCTGCCTGAGTTCATCGTTCGTTTTTCTTTTTATTTTCCATTTGATGCTTTGATCGCTGTTGGTACTTTCACTATCTCTTGGTCCGAACATCATCAGGCTTGGCCACCACCAACGATTAATAGCATCCTGGCACATGGCTTTTTGCTCGGGAGTTCCCCTGCTCAATACCAGTAGAGCCTCAAAACCCTGGCGCTGGTGAAAACTTTCTTCTTTGCAGATGCGTACCATGGCTCTTGAATAAGGTCCGTAAGAAGTACGGCACAACATTACCTGGTTCAGGATGGCAGCTCCATCAACAAGCCAGCCGATAGCACCCATATCAGCCCAGCCAAGCGTAGGGTAATTGAATATGGAAGAATATTTTGCTTTGCCGCTGAGCAGGTCGTCGATCATTTGTTCACGGCTCATACCCAGTGTTTCGGCAGCAGAATATAAATAAAGGCCATGGCCTCCTTCATCCTGAACTTTGGCAATAAGTATTGCTTTCCGCTTCAGGCTTGGGGCCCTGGTTATCCAGTTTCCTTCGGGCAGCATTCCTACTACTTCGCTGTGGGCATGCTGACTGATCTGCCTGAGATTGGTTTTACGGTAAGCATCCGGCATCCAGTCTCTCGGCTCAATCTTGATTTCCTGGTCAATCTTTTCCTGGAATATTTTCTCAAGCTCCTGTACTTGCATATTCTTATAGTTTGTTCAAATGTACAAAAAAACTAACAACTGTTAGTTTTTTTGAAATATTCTGTTCATTTTCTGCTTTTAGGGTTAAATAAAGGGGCTTATATACTCCAGATTGAGTATTTGAATTTCCTTTTAGCCCGGATAGATTTGTTTTTGCAGAAATAAGCTGTGAAAATGACCGAAAAACTTTAAATTTAGGTAGGCTGTTACGATGCCCTGATTTGTACCTGCTTTCACCTCCGAAATTAAAGATTCTGTCTGCTTCCTCTTTTTAACCTGCGCCAGGCCTGCAAAACACCTTGTAGACACTAAAAAATAAACCATTCATAACAAAACTTGCACATTATGAGTACTCAAGTAGAACATTATGTCATAAGGCATACGGCTGGTAGTAAGAATAACCAGGTTGAAGAATTTGATTTCAATAAATCTTCTCTTTCCATTGGGCGTGCTGCCGGAAGTGATATTCAATATGACCCCGAGCAGGATTCAATTGTAAGCCGTGAGCACGGAAAGATCGATAAAATAAGTTCTGATCCGCCGAAGTTTACGATTACAGATAATAATAGCCGGAACGGAATTTTTGTAAATAAAAACAGGGTTAAAGGAACTGTTCCCCTGGAGTTGGGCGACCAGGTTCAGCTCGGAATGAACGGACCCATTTTTACTTTCGATATTCACCCAAGGCCACAGGATATGATGGCCGCAACGAGGGTTGTCGAAATTCCTACATCGATCAAAGCAACTACAATTTCGGAAGCCGGAACAGCAGCCTCACCTGTTGCAGAGCCTGCTAAATCGGGGTTAGGTAAGCAAACAGTAGAAAGAATGCTCGTTAATGAAAGAAAAAAATCCAATAACAGGATGGGCCTTATCCTGGGCGGACTTGTAGTTGTTCTGGCAATACTGGGATATGCTTTCAAGGATAAATTATTCAAAGGAAATACGATCGTTAATCCTGTGGTTAAGGATTCGGCAACCATGAATAAGAAAACACCAGAGGCCATTGCAAAAGAGAACATGGACAAAGTGGTTCAGATTGAATTTGGCTGGCAGTTGTTCGATGCAAATACAAGTGATGAATTGTGGCACAAATATCTTGCTACCAAAGGAAGTGATGGATTGATTCATTATACAGCCATGTATATTCAGAACAGTCGTGGTGAGGTAGAGCCATACCTGGATCTGAAAAAGAATGTACCTATCGGGACTCCTGTTGGTTTTGCCGGGGCATCCGGGTCCGGTTTTGTTGTTTCTGAAGATGGATTTATTTTAACCAACAGGCATGTAGCTACAAACTGGAATACACGTTACTCTTTTCCTGATTATGCATTTCCCGGAGTGTTGATACAGAATGTTGGCGGAAGGGAAACCATAGCTCCTGGTGTTTCTGTTATGCCGCAGGATGTATTTGGCTTTGTTCCTTCAGAAGCCAGTTTAATTGGAGGTTCGCCAGTTAGCCCGGGTTCTATAAAAGGAAGGAATACCTATATGAATGTAATCTTTGCAAATACTGCATTACGCAGGCCGGTACAATCGGCAACGCCATCGGATGATCACGATGTTGCCATGATAAAAGTGGAATTGCCGGAATCCTTGTCAAAAGTTACCATGAAGGATGATTATGATAATGTAAAACCGGGACAGACAGTTACCGTGATGGGATATCCCGGTGTAGCGCCAGAGCAATATGTAGTTCGTAAATCAAATGATCCTTTTAAACCAAACAACCAGTTTACAACAATACCAACGCCAACTGTAACTACAGGTAATATTGGAAGGATCATACCAGCTTCATCAGACAAGAATCTTACTTACAGTGCATTTGGAGATTCGTATCAGCTTACGATCAATGCAACAGGAGCCGGCAATAGCGGCGGCCCTATGTTTGATGATGAAGGAAACGTAATAGGTATCTATTATGCTGGAAAATCTGATGCCGGTGGCACACAGATATCTTTTGCCATTCCAATAAAGTACGGTCTTGAATTAATGGGAAGGAAAAAAGTAGCTAACTAATAGTCAAGAGACGAAGTTGAACAGTTCCCTGTTATAATATTTATTGCTTCGCCTAAACAACCTGTCATGAGTTCTTCATTTGAACTTACGGAAGTTGCAGGGTACCGCCTGACCGATCGTATCGGGTCAGGCGGTATGGGTGAAGTATATAAAGCATACAACGCATCGCTGCACAGGGATGCTGCTGTAAAAATTCTTCACCAGGCAAACCTTGCCGAACGGTTTAAAAATGAAGCATACATTCAGGCTTCAGTCAATCATCCAAACATAGCCCGCTTGTATGAGTTCAGTACAGTGAACAATAAGCCATGTATTGTGATGGAATATGTAGAAGGAGAAACACTGGATGAATACAGGCATAGAAAGGGCAGGCTCACCAGCGAAGAAACAGAAAACATCGTTGCACAGATCGCTTCAGCGTTGGCATATCTTCATAAAAAAGAAATCATACACAGGGATATAAAGCCTCAGAACTTCAAATTGCAGCATGATGGTACCGTTAAGATGCTGGACTTCGGCATCGCAAAACATAAATATTCTCCCCGGCTTACCCAAACGGGATTTGTTGTAGGAACAATGGAATACCTGGCGCCGGAACAGTTTCAGCAGCAGGAAGAGATGAAATCGGATGTGTGGGCGCTGGCCGTAATGACTTATGAACTTCTTACCGGATATCTTCCTTTTGAATCAACTAACCCTGTTTCGTTGCAAACCAAGATCAGGAAAGGTAGTTTTACAAATCCACGCATTCTGATGCCTGACATTTCTGAGAAACTGGGAAATATTATTGAAAGAGGACTAAGGGTAAATCCTTCTAATCGTATCACAGCTGCTGCCATTGAAAGTATGCTTGGCAGAAAACGTATTACTGCCGTTAATACTTCTTCCCTGGTTGATACACCTGCTAAGAAAAAACTGCTGATCGGTGGTGCCGCATTACTGAGTATAATGATATTGATGTTTTTTATGTTCCAGGAAAAAGACCCGGCAGAAAATGGCGGAACAGTCCCGGAAGACAATTCAGGAACAACACCGGTTGTACAGAAAACTACAGATCCGGGAACCGGAAAACTTACCATTAATACACCCGGTATAGAAAATGCAGAAATCATTTCGGTTAATGGAGAAAAAAACAGCCTGCCGCATGTGGTGGAAGGGCAGGAAGGAGAACGGTTCCGGTTTACTTTACATGCCGATGGTTATGAAGATAAACAGATAGAGGTTCAGATAACGCCCAGAAGGAGCTCATTTGAATATAATCTTGAAAAAAAACAATAAATGATGTTCTGGAAAAAGAAAAAGCAGGTGACTCCGGAAGACAATATGATTTCGGGGAATCTAAAGCCGGTGGATATTAAAGTTGTCATCAGAACCGACCTGGGTAACATACGAACCAACAATGAAGATGCCGCATCTTTTTTTCGTGTAGCTGATGAAGGTAACAGGAAAGACAAAGGCTACTTGCTGATCGTAGCCGATGGTATGGGAGGGCACCAGGCGGGAGAAGTGGCGAGCAGGATGGCCGTGGATATAATCGGGGCGGAATATTATGCGGCAGAAAGAGAAAGGAATATTGAAACGGCGCTTTCAAAAGCATTCAATACCGCAAATAAAAAAATATTTGAACAGGCCTCTTCCAATGAAGCACAGAAGGGAATGGGCACAACTGCAACAGCTCTTGTAATAGCCGGCGGAAAAATCTTTTTTGCCCACGCCGGTGACAGCAGGGCCTATCATTATGGGAATAAAAAAATCAGCAGAATAACACAGGATCATACTTATGTACAGGAGCTTGTTAACAGCGGGAGTATTTCTGCAGCAGAGGCGGAAACACACCCCCAACGTAATATCCTTACCAATGCCATGGGAACAAAGCCTGCATTAAAGGTTGATACCGGGATGTTCAGTATTATTTTCGGTGAACAGGATCGGCTGCTTCTTTGTTCTGATGGATTGTATGATTATCTTACTGATGAAGAACTGGGATCTGTTCTTTCCAGTGGCACAATACAGCAGGTTGCAGATTACCTGGTGGATGAAGCGAAAAGAAGAGGGGGAAAAGATAATATTACAGTGGTGCTTGCAGAACATACCGGCGCTCAGAAAGAGATACAGGTTAAATCGACAAGAGATATAGAAACACCTAAACTAACCCGGGACGCTTACATTCCCGAAGGATTAAATGACGATAACAATGATAGGTGAATACATACATAGTTACCAGGTGAATGCACACTTAGGTCAGGGTGGTATGGGAAATGTGTACCGAGCCACAGACACGATGCTTGGTCGTGAAGTAGCATTGAAAATGCTGCATCCGCAATTAACCATGCAACCACAGTTCCTGGAAAGGTTTAAGAAGGAAGCGAGGGTACTTGCCCAATTACTTCACCCCAACATTGCTGTTATATACAATTTTATTGAGCAGGGAGGAAACCACTTCATGGTGATGGAATACGTGGAAGGAACAAGCCTCGATGATTACCTGAAAAAATTCGGAAGCCTGCCAGCCGCATTTCTTGTACCGGTTTTTGTGCAGGCGCTCGAAGGGTTGTACCATGCACACAGGAAAAATATCTTTCACCGTGATATAAAACCTTCCAACCTGATGATTACAGCAGATGGAACGTTGAAACTAATGGACTTTGGGATTGCAAAAGTGGCAGGGGAGCAGAAAATGACACAGGTGAATAAGATTGTAGGCACGATTGAATTCATGGCGCCGGAACTTATTGAAGGAAAAGATGCATCAGTGGCTTCCGACATTTACTCAATGGGAGCAACGTTCTATGAATTGCTGTCAGGAAAACTCCCTTTTGAAAGTGATACCGATTTCAACCTGATGCAATCCATTCTTAAAAAGAAAGTCATTGCACCGGATAAATTAAATCCTTCAATCCCGAAGAAATTAAGTGATATCATATTAAAAGCGATGGACCGGAATCCAGAAAATCGCTTTCCTGATGCAAAAAGTTTTCAGCAGGCATTACTTGCTGCATTCCCCGGGAGCAGGGACATTGATATGAACTTACTAAGCAATCCGGTATATGCAACCGCAGGAGCAACAAGAGTAAGTGATGATGTTATGACCCGTATGGATGAACAAAGGGTAGCCTCTCCGGTATTGGCATCATTCCAGGAAAAAGCAAAGGAGTTTTTTTCTGACAGGAAAAACCTCGCTATCATCGCAGGATTACTGTTGTTGTTATTACTTGGGTTTATTGTACTTAATTCTATTGGTGGAAAAGAGCAAAGTGTAGAGCCATTAGCAAAAACCGATAGCGTTGAAAAAAACTCATACAATAAAAATCGAGCAACAGGAACTACTGTTACAGAACCAGCAAGTGATGACCAGGAAACTCCGCCTCCGCAGCATATAGAAAATGTACCGCAACAACCTCAACAGGATGAGACTCCCGAAAAACCCAGGGAACAAACTCCCAAAAAGAAAATAAATGAAGATCCTGTAAAGCCAGTGGTTACAACGGAACAGCCGGTTGTCGTAACTCCTTCCATTCCTGAAAAAAAAGAAATTTACATTAATTCAAAAGTGGAAGTAAGCCTGTCGCTTATAACGTCACCGGATATGAATCAAAAAGAAAAGTCGGCACAACGTGTTCGTTTTTCTGTTTCCAGGCCGGTATATTACAATGGAGCACTTATCATTAAACAGGGTGCAATTGCAACCGGTAATTTAACGATCGGGCGGGTTATGACCGATATTGAAATCAACCAGGTTGAAGGAGCTAACGGAAAAAATATTTCATTGCGATCCAAAGCCGCCCATGGTTCCCGTAAGGATATAGAAGCCGGCAAACAATTTACAGCAATCATCCAGGAAGGAACCCGTGGTAGTTTCTGATGTTTATTTTATATCAAAATCAACAACTACTTTATCTGATTTTGGATGCGACTGGCAGGTAAGGATAAATCCCTGCTCCAGTTCTTCTTTTTCAAGCGCATAGTTTACATCCATATCAACTTTCCCTTCAACAAGTTTAGCCCTGCAGGTTGCGCATACACCGCCTTTGCAGGCAAAAGGAAGATCTGCCCCGTTTTTCAGTGCGGCATCCAGTATGCTGGAACTTTTAAATCCAAGTTCAAAATCAATACTTCTGCCATCCAGCGTAACGGTTACCTGGCTTTTTGGGCCGCTATCTTTTTGTTCTTCCTGGATTTGTATTGCCGCCTGTTTTTGACCGGGCGTAGTAAATAACTCAAAATGGATATTGTCTTCCTTTATGCCGATACGCTGTAGGTAATCTTTGGCAGTAAATATCAATTGTTCCGGACCGCATAAATAAATTTCACCGAAGCCTGAATAGCTGATCAGTTTTGCAAGTGCTGATAGTTTGTTTTCATCAATTCTGCCATAGAAAATTTCCGTATCGGTTTTTTCCCTGCTGAGAATATTGATGAAATTGAAGCGATCCATGTATGTATTTTTCAATCCTTCCAGTTCATCAAAGAAAATGATTGAATGCCTGTCGCGGTTTCCGTATAATAAAGTGAAGCTGCTGCCGGGTTCTGTTTTCAGCGAATGCTTAATGATCGATATTACAGGTGTAATACCACTTCCTGCTGCAATTGCGAGGTAATTATTTGTCTTGCCGTTATGAAGTTTAGCATTGAATTTGCCGGTTGGGGGCAGTACTTCTACTTCATCTCCTTTTTTCAGCATTTCATTGGCATAACTGCTGAATAATCCGCCATCAACTTTTTTTACGGCAACACGTAATTCATTTTCGTGAGGGGCGCTGCAAATAGAATATGATCGCCTGAGTTCCTCACCGTTAATACTGCTTTTTATAGTGATATTCTGTCCTTCTTTAAATTGAAAAGCATTCTTTAAATTTTCGGGAACATCGAATGAAAGAGAAACACAATCCGGGGTTTCCTTTTTTACCTGCCTGATTTTAAGTTTGTGAAAATGTACTGCCATTTTACTTTGTTATTCCGTTTAATAAATGAGTTACCATTTGGTCAACCAGTTCCGACTCGTTTATATTTTTCCTGTTGCGTTGCCAGAATTCGAGTCCACGTACAGCCGACAATATTATAAGTACCACTACATGTGGGTTAATATCTTTTATACTTTCCTTTGTTATGCCTTCACGAATGATATCAACCAACCTGTTTTCATAGGCTTTTCGCTGGCTGAGAAAATTACTCAGGTATGGTTCTTCCAGTTGTTTCCATTCATGATTTGCTACGTATACCTCATCAAAATTTTCAAGCATCATTTGAATGTGAAACCTGATCAGGTTTTCAAGCTTTTCAACAACGCTTAATGCTGTTTGCTCCACTTCGTTCAGGTGTTTTGTAAAACTGTTGGCTACAGTAAAACAAATACTCCTCAGAATTTCACTTTTTGACCCGATATGATTGTAGAGACTGGAGGCCTCAACTCCCACACTATCGGCTAACTCTCTCATTGAACTGGCAGCAAATCCTTTCTTGCGAAACAGCCCGGCTCCTTTTTGGGTAATCGCATCCCGCCTGGTCCCATTCTTGGTTACTTTTATTTTAGCCATGCCGGAATTTACGCAAAACTAACGGTTATTAGTTTTTTTGAATGTGACTTTTATCAGTTTAAAAGCCCGAAAGAATTTTAACCAGAATTAGGGAAGGGGGAAAAATAAAACAAAAATACAAATAAATATTTTTTATAATACAAAAACGCAGTTGAGATGCTGAGCATGTATTGAAGCAAGATCCCCGATTTTTTCCCAAAGATCAGTACAGTATTGCATTTGGCCGATTGGCTAAAAAAAATTTAAAAAATCTCATGAAATAACTAATCAAAAATTTTAATATCTCGAAAAATTAGCTAATTTTACTGCCTACACAACAGGCAACCTCTCCAATTTTATCCTTATTAAAGCTGGCCAGCGAAATTGCATTATCCTGCAAAAGATTTTCTACAAGACTTGACATTACTGTAAACTCATTATAAAGCCTCTAACTTTTTTTCTTGTGGTTTCAGAGGTAAGCAAGGCCGGTGATTTTTATCACTGGCCATTTTTTTGTCGTAAAGTCCCCCTGCAGGCCTGAATTCTTCAGGAATATATTAATGAGGTTAACAAGTCCCTTCGCAAAGTTGAGCTGGAGTTAAATTTCCGTATTTGATCAATCTATAGACCTGTTGATAAAATCAACAACTGGCTGCATGGCTTTGAAGGTTTTCAGAACTTCCTTTTCAAAACCGGGAGAAGTAATTTCCTTGTCAGTGAATGAACGTGTGATAATATAGCTTTTCATTTTTATGAATTCAATGGCAGGATTGTCTGCTTCATATCCTTTGGGGGGCCTTGAAAGCCTTTCATTACTTTCCAAACCTTTGGAGAAGTTCTTTTTGAAATTACTGCTGCCGATGAGTTTCTTCCATTCATTAAAATTGTAATCGATTTCCTGTCTTATGTTGGCAAGCACATCCGGTTCCGGCATCCAGATGCCCCCGGCAATAAAACTTTCTCCGGGTTGTATATGCAGGTAATACCCGGCGCCCTTTCCTTTTTTTCCGTCTTTATTGAAATATCCTCCCATGTTGTTTTTGTAGGGATCTTTATTCTTACTGAAGCGAACATCACGGTTGATCCTGAACATACAGTCTTTCGCCTGGAGCAGTCCGATTGGCTTGTCAAACGTTGAAATACCTTTTATAATCCCGGTGAGAAATTCCTGGAAGCCGGATTTTACATTTTCATATTCTTTGCGATGAGCATCAAACCAGGGCTTGTTATTATTGCGTGAAAGGTCTTTCAAAAATTTTACCAGAGATTGCTGAATCATAAGAACAATTTTATGACAGCAATTTACACAAACAAAGAAGTAAGATGAATTTTGATTTGATGAAAGGTTGAATACAATAAAAAATCCCGCTGAGTGAATCAACGGGATTGTATTTCCATGCAACAGAATTATTTTATCCTTCCCCAGTTTTCACCGCTTTTAATGCGGTACAATGTCATTTCGCTGACGCCATACTTTTCAGCCATTTGCTTGTAAGTGAGTTTGCGTTTGGGATTGTTGATCATGTCTTTGATTGTCTTAACCTGTGTTGCTGTTAGCTTAAGACCTACAGTGCGGTTTGCCTGGCGTTTTTTATAAGCAATCTTTTGCGGGCTGCTTTGCTGGTGATCGCTTACTTCTTCCATGGTTGCCCACTTCAGATTCTTTGCACTGTTGTCGTTCTTCTTGTGATTAAGGTGAATTACAAATTTATGTTTAGGTGATTTCTTTTTACTGAATAGCTTAGCAACTTCTCTGTGTATGTAAATGGTGCCATTGCCATTTTCTACATGAAGATTTAATGTACGATACCCCGAAGTAAGAGAGCCGTTCAACAGTTTTCCATCTGATGCAAGATCAATTGAATAACTGGCTGCACGTCCCAAGTTCGATACGGCGTATTTTTTTCGTAATTGTTTGTAGCCGGCAAATTGCATTTGTTTCCAAGTTTCACCGGGAATTTTTTTTATCATAACAACACGATTTAAGGTGGGATTCGGCATTTGAATACCGAAAAATTGATTGTCCTGTGAAGAATAAATATAATGAAAAAAACGACTAACCTGGTAGCATCTGCAAAAAATCTTCTTCTGTAATAATCCTGATTGTAGGTATCTTTTTTGCCTTCTCCAGCTTACTGCCGGCATCTTCTCCTACCACAAGATAATTCAGTTTACTACTTACCCCGCTTACTATCTTACCTCCGTTTTGCTCAACTTTCGCTTCAGCGTCGCTTCTCTTAAGTTTGGTAAGCGTACCTGTAAAAAGAAAGGTCTGGCCTGTCAGGTTTCCTTCAATTACAGGGGTTTTCTCCTGCGTTAGTTTTATACCCAGATCTTTAAGTTCGCTGAGCATCTGCATGTTATCTTCATTCCTGAAAAATTCATGAATACTTCCTGCAACTTTTATTCCCACATCTTCAAGCTGCTGTAATTGTTCTAATGAATACCCGCTTAATTCTGTTAGACCGGCAATTGATTGAGCCAATGTTTTTGCAGTAGTTTCACCCACGTACCTGATACCGAGTGCATAAATCAGCCTGTGCAATGGCTGTTCTTTACTTTTTTCAATAGCCTGCCTGAGATTGGTGATTGATTTTTCTCCAAATCCTTCGAGCTGCCTCAAAGTTTCAAAGTTGATCTTATATATTCCCGGAATATCTTTAAGCAGTCCCAGTTCAAAAAATTTGTGAACATTGGCTTCCCCGAAACTGCGGATATCCATTGCGTCCTTACTTACAAAATGTATAATGCGTTCTACCACCTGTGCTTTACAATTTATATTGATACAACGCCATACAGCTTCATCATCAGGCTTGGATAATTTATCTCCGCAAACCGGGCAGTGCTTTGGGTACACAATCGTTTTCTCCTGGCCGGTTCTCAGTTCCGGTAAGGATTTTACGATCTGCGGTATTACATCTCCACTTCTTTCTATGAGTACAGTATCGCCAATCTTCAGGTCTTTTTCTTTAATGTAATCTTCATTGTGAATTGAAATACTGCTAACAGTTACTCCCCCAACCTGTACCGGTTCAATTTTAGCAACCGGCGTTACCGCTCCCGTTCTTCCAACCTGGTAGGTTACGTCAACAAGTTTACTGGTTGCCTGCCGGGCCTTGAATTTAAAAGCGATGGCCCAACGTGGATGATGAGATGTCATGCCTAGTTTTTCCTGCAACAGGATATCATTCACTTTGATCACCATGCCATCTATTTCATAAGGAAGGTTATCTCTTTTGGATTCAAAATGATTTACATAATCTATCACCGGCTGAATTCCTTTGACAACTTTCATCTCATTTTTCGGGCTTCTGAATCCCAGGTCCCAAAGCATTTCCAGCATGCCCGAGTGAGTAACCGGCTCTTTATGCCCTGTCTTGATTGTATAACTTACATGATATAAAAAAGCTTCGAGGTTGCGTTTGCTTACAACCGCTTTGTCTTTTATCCTGAGGCTTCCTGCTGCAGCATTCCTCGGATTTGCGAGGGGGGGCATCCCTTCTTCTATCAATTTGTCATTATATTTTTTGAAATTGTTTTTATTCATCAATACCTCTCCACGAATCTCTATTTGCTGTATTCCATAGTTACTGAATGATGCTGATAAAGGAACCGACCTGATTAGTTTTATATTTGGCGTGATATCATCCCCGGTTTCACCATCTCCTCTTGTTGCGCCACGTGAAAGCATATCTCCTTCATATAAAAGTGATATACTGGCGCCATCGAATTTTGGTTCAACACAGTATTCAATTTCATCAAGACCGGATAATTCCCTCGCTTTCCTGTCCCAATCCAGCAGATCATCTGCGTTGTAAGAATTCTCAAGAGAAAGCATCGGCACCAGGTGTTGAACTTTTGGAAAGTCCTTAATGAGCCCGGTCCCCACACGTTGCGTTGGCGAATCGGCAGTTACAGCAGATGGATGAAGCTCCTCGTACTTTTCAAGTAGTTTGTAAAGCGTGTCATATTCAAAATCACTGATCAGTGGCTCATTTAAAACATAGTAACGGTATTCGTGAAACCGTAATACATTCCGGAGTGCTTCAATGTCATTACCAACTTTATGCTCATCTTTTACCTGCAGCCAAACTTTGCTTTCAGCCTGTAATTTTTTTGTTTGATCGGGGGTGTACATATACAATTAATTTACCGCAGTCGTTTTGTGGATTTAATAGGAAGTTATTTAGAGGGTTTCAAACGGATTATCGTTTCAGTTGTTCAAGATGTTTCTGTAATACATATTTGAGCTGGCGTTTTACAAGCGCTCCCATGCTGTTACACTTGGAGAAATAATTTGTCTTAAAATGTACATTCAATTCATCCCGCAGCATTTTGATTTTGTAATTTTCAGAAAGCTCATCTTTCGACATGATGTTAAGTAATTCCATCAACTGTTTCCTGCTGGCGAAGGCCCTGTGTGCCATAGCTGTCTGCTCTTCTATCTGGTATTGTTCAATTACTTCGCTACTGAGGGTTTTCAACACCAGGTCAACATACTCAAAGTTCTCTTTGTAAAACTGCGGCAGGTAAAGATTTTTTCTTCCTTCATAACACTGCTGGTCAAAATCAATGGCACGGATCCTGTACTGGTAATCTTCAATATCCGGTGTGATATCAATTACAAAATTATAACTCCGCATATCCCCGAGCAGCCTGGCAAAACATCGTTCATTGAACTTTACAAATTCCTTAGCAATACGTATCCTGTTTGTTTCGGGTTGAGTAAGGTAGTCATCAAGAAACACATCCCCCGGTATGCCTGGAATATGTTCCTCCACTAATGTGTTTTTATGATGCAGAAAAGTGATGCGGTTCGGACTTAAAAGATGCTCCAGTTCCAGTCCATAAATCCTCGAAGCATCCGCAGCTTTAATATAGTAGTGATCGTAATTGTCGTTGATACGATTGATGATCCTTATCCGGAACGGAACACTGTTTCCAAACTCGCAGAAATCAATTCTCTCAACATCCAGGTGTTTGATAAAACTAAAATTGCCTTCAGTCTTGAGCGCCGCATAGGTTTTGATCAGGCCTTCTTTCAGGAACTCCATTTCTTTAAGATCGTATACGGCGGTTTCCCAATGGGTAAGTTTCCCTTTTTTATCACGAAGTGCAACTGTATGACGATAATTGAGCAGGTCGCGATATGCCACAGGTAGTTTAATATCCCTGCCATATTGATGAAGATATGCCTGTAGCCGTTCACTCACCGGGAACATTTCTTTTTTCATGAGCGGCCGGTCTGTTTCCTTGCTCAGTTTTGCATTTACAATGCTGTCAAATTGCATAAAGTAAATATACGTTTGAAAATAATAGATGACACCGCCGCTATTGAAAGAAAGAATAAATCAAATCCTGTCTTTTCAGGCGTCATACAACACGCTTTGCCTAAATTTGATGATCAACAGTTTTATATGCATTTCAGAAATCGAAACATATTTTCCATTCTATCGGCTGCTCTTTTTTTACTGGCATCCTGT
>WBZP01002413.1_pt1 | contig 21513 bp, 17 predicted proteins | sample 5204301 | NCBI WGS metagenome assembly WBZP01 (sample SAMN12412401, study PRJNA552823) | activated sludge metagenome | isolation source: activated sludge from nitrification reactor of wastewater treatment plant... | place: USA: Pennsylvania | collected 2017
CGACGACGGTCATGCTCTTGTCCTGCGCCTTCGGGTGCCGACAAGCACCCGGCGCGAGGCCCGGGTGCCCTCATGAACGCAAGCACAGGTCACTATACGCCACCCCGCCCAGGGGTTCAGTTTTGAAGCGTATTGTCTTTAGTGCGCTTTCAGGCGCCGACACGGCACCCGGCGCGTGCATGCAGCGCGGCTGCGGGTGGGCCGCCGAAGCGCACTCAAAAAACGCGCGGCCCGCGCGCGGGCGTTGGCTCTCCGGGCCGCCACCAGAAATCGTTGCCCATCTCGCGCTGCTGGCGCTGGATCTGCCGGCGCACGGCCATGTAGGCGTCGGGGTCGGCAATCCGCTGCATCCGGTCGAGGATCATGCGCTCGTAGGCGGCCCGCAGATACCACAACGACCCGCCCGGCGTATTCTGGCCAAGGAAGCGCACGGTCTCGCGGCCGGCGTTCGTTTTCTCGCCGCGGATCAACTCGGCGATGTTGCCGGACGTCAGCGACAGCACCGACGCCATGACGTCGGCGGTCGGGCCAGCCAGCGTGCGCGCCAGGCCGCCGCCCATGCGGTTCTGCTCGGACGCTAGAAAGTCTCCATAAATGCCAAGACCGCCGCCCTGCAACAGCGCGCCGCCCCAGAACTTCGCGGCGTGGTTGCCGGTCATCGGGCGGGTGTCGCGGCCCTTCGCCAATTCCTTCAGTTGCATGGCGAGGCCGCCGTAAAGCGTCGTCGTGATCACCAGCGCCGCCATGTAGCCGGCGCCGCGCCAGAGGCCGTCCTCGAGCGCCGTGGTCATCACCCGCTGCGCCTGCAGCATGGCGACGGATATGCCGAACATCTTGAACTGCCCGGCCGAGCGCCACATCTCGTCGCGCACCGTGCCGCGCTTCAGGCCGCCGTAGGCCGCCGCCTGCGCCCGGATGGTGCCTTGCGGCACGGCGTTCTCGGTTTCCATGGCGACGAGCTCGGCGAGCCGCAGGCCGAGCTCGCGGGCCTCGTTGGGCGTGCCCCGGTGTGCGTCCATGACGTCGGTCGGCCGGATGAAATGGTCGTGGCCGCGCGTGGCGCGCAGCGCGTCCCAGTCGGCCGGGCCGATGCCGTAGCGCTCGAGCGTGCGCCGGAGCGCCCCGGGCAGCGCCGCGTGCGCGAGGTGGTCGTGCTGGCGCAGCGTGGCCAGCATGGCGAGGCCGAAGGCGTTGCGGCCGGCCTGTGTCCAGGCCGACAGGCCGGACCAGGCGATGACCCGGTCGGCGAGATACTGCGTCCACACCGGGCCCTGCAGCGTGCCTGCCCAGCGGGCCTCGGTGGTCAGCGTGTGCAACGCCGTGTCGACGATGATGCCGGCGGCGGCGGCCTCGCGGCGCGGCCCGGCGCGGAACTGGTCGACGACGTCGGCATAGGTGCGCGCGATCGGCAGGCCCGCGAAACCGCGCGCCACCTGCTGGAAGCCGAGATCGGTGACGGCCGACAGCGCGGCGCCGCCGAGCTTCGACGCCACGTTCAAGTTGCGCACGGCGCCGAACACGGTTGCGATGCGGTCGTTGACCACGGCCCCGTCGGCGCCGCGCTGCTTGTCCCACATGTCCTGCGACAGCTTGACCATCGAGCGGGCGTAGTCCTCGGGATCGGCGGTGCGCGCCCAGCTGCCGCCAAGCTCGAGCTGCCGGCCGATGCGCGAGCGTTGCGCGAACGTCGCCGAGGGATCGCCCGCCGCTCGCAAGGCCGCCTGCCGCGTCACGAAGTTCTGCACATAGGTCAGCATCGCCGCCGGGTTCGGCCCGAGCACCTCCATTGCGGCGATGTCGCGCGCCATGCCGCGCACGTGATCCATCATGGCCTGGAAGGGATCGCCGCCGCCGTAGTCACGCTGATAGGCCAGCCAGTCGTCGGCCGATTTGAAGTGCAGGAAGCGGTGGTCGGCACGCTGGCCCGACACGGCGCCGAGGCCGGTGCGCTGTGCGGTGGCCTCGCGCGCGTGCCAGCCGTCGCTGGCGATGTTGCGCCAGATGTACTCGAGCGAGGCGCCGAGATCGGCCTCGGTCATGGCCTTGCCGGTCAGCGGATGCCGCATGCGCCCGAGATCGAGCCGCGGCGTGATGTCGGCGATCCAGCGCGCCATACCCGCGCGCAGCAGGGCGGCGCGGTCGTGCACCTGCGGCAGGCCCCATTTTTCGAGATGGCCGATGGCGCCGCCGGCCGCATTGAAGCGCTGCCGCAGCCATTCGGCGGTGTCCGTCCAGGCCTGCGCCAGTGCCTTCGCCGCGGGGTCGCCGGTGTCGTTGCCGAACAATTCGCGGGTGACGTTCTCGAGCCGCGCCACGCTGCGGGTCTTACCAGTCACGGCCGTGCGCCGGAACTCCCACAGCAGGCCCTCGAGGCGGGCGAGCGCAACGCCGGTGATCGCCTTCTCGCGCCCCGCCACCGAGCTCATGCCTTCGGGCATGCGCGTCTGGCCGTTGTGCTCGATCAGCAGCACCAGCGCGGCGGCCGGGTCGGGCTCGCCGCGGGCGTTGCGATAGCCCGTGATGAACTGCTCGACGCGGCCGCGCGCATCCTCGGCCAGCAGCGCCTGGCGCTTGCCATGCTCGGCCTGTGCCATCAGCCGGGCGACCATCTCGGCCTTTGCAGCGTCCGCGCTGCCGTAGTGGTGCAGCAAGGCGTCGTACATGCGCGCCAGCGCGTCGCGGTCGTCGCGGGTGATGGCGCCCTGCGTCAGCGCGCTGTCGAGGCAGTGTTTGACACTCATTGCTTTCTCCTGGCGCCTTCGGATGCCCACTGCGCACCCGGCGCGATTACCTCTTGCACAGCGCCGCCAGGTCCGAGAACAGCTCGAGCTGCTCGGCCTCGATCCATTGCCGGTGGCCGGGGTTCTCGAAGGCGCGGTCGATCTCGGCCTGCATGGCGGCGGCCTGCTCGGCGGCCTGGCGCTGCACCAGCGGCGCCGCCGTCTCGTCGATCACCGGCGCCTGCGCCTGCTTGGCGGCGGCCTCGTCGACCAGGCGCCGCTCTTGACCGAGACGCTCGATCAGCGTAGCAGTGTGCGTGCCAGGGGTCGCCCGATGCGCCTCGCTCACGTTTGCGAGAAGCCCTTCGAGTGCTCCCTGGCGTCCCGGCAAAATCTGGAACCCGTCGCGGCCCCACATGCGCGCCGCCGCCGACAGCTTGTTCAGGAAGCTCGGCCGATCGGCCGGAAACGCCGTGTAGATCTTGAAGTGCCCGTGGTCGTTCGGCATCGTGTCCATCGACACGATCCGCGCCGAGCCGTCGTCGAGCACGTGCACGAAATTGTAGATCGTCTCGCCCTTCTTGTAGCGGTAGGCGAAATGCGCCTTTTCGAGCGTCCCGCGCACGAACGTCTGCACCTTGGCCGGCGTGTCGAGATGCTCGGCGCCGCCCTTCGCCGCCCGCGACAGCAGGATGTGCTCGACCCGTATCCACACCGTGCCGCCGGGCCGGCCGAGCGCCAGGCCGAGATCGTCGGGCAGTGGGATGCGCTCGAAGCCGCGCACGTTGATCCGCGGCCGGTAGCCGGGCCGCTCCTGCTGCTGGAAGCGCAGCACCTCGGCGCGCGCGGTTGTCGCGCCGGGTGTCTCTAGTTCGGCCTTCGGTTGCCCACCCGCAACCGGCCGCCTCGCCACCTCGCCACTGTCGATGCGGCGGAACACGTCATGCGCCGACTGGAAGCCGCGGCCCGCGAGCAGGTTGCCGAGCCGCTCGACGAATTCAGCGACACGGGCGAGCACCTGGTCGATGGCGCCACCGAAGCGCTCGCCGAACTTGTGCCGGCCCATCATCTCGGCGATCGTTTCCTCGAGCAGCGCCGCCTGCACCGCCGGCTCGTCGTCGCCGAGCGTGCGGCGCAATTCCTCGCCCCAGCGGCCCTCGACGTCGTAAGCCTCGGCGAGCCCTTCGCGGCGCGCGTAGGCGGCAAGTGTATCCCACTCGGCCTCGCGGATCAGGCCGAGCGCGCGCAGCGTGTGCACCTCCTCGTGCCGGATCGTGGCGCCGGCGCGCTCGTTGAGCGCGATGGCGATCAGCCGCTCGTGCGGGTCCCAGAAGCCGTCGCGCGCGACGCCGCCGAACACGATGCGGTCGCGCACCTCGGCGCGCACGCCGGCCGGCAGGCGCGAAATCACGCGGTCGACGTCGGCGCGCACGGCCGGCCAGTCGACGGCGGCGGCGGGCCGCAGGTCCGGCGCCCAGCCCATCGACCAGCGCTCGGCCAGCGCCGCGCGCTTCAGCGCCGCCTTCGGCACCGAACTCAAGGCCTTGCGCAGGTCCTGCAGGTTGGCGCGGTAGGTGGTCAGCTCGCCCCGGTTGGCATCCGGCACCTGCAGCAGCGCCTGATAGATACGCAGCTGGTCCAGGATCTCGCGCGGCGAGAAATACAGCTCCTGCGCTTCGATATAGCGATAGTGTTCGACCCACTCGGGCCGACGCTTTTTCCAGAACGCAAGGCCTTGCGGCGTCAACTGGCCGGACGGGATCACCGGCTGGCCGAGATGCCGTTCGACGGCGTCATAAAGCCGGCGGGCGTTGCCGGACATGCGCTGCCCCATGCGCGTCTGCACATAGGCCACTTCCCAGCGGCCCGGCTCGCGCTCGCGCAATTCGAGCCGCGACAGCCAAGTCGCCAGCTGGTCGTGCATGTGCGCGGCGACGCGCGGGCTCGCCTTGTCGGACGGACCGGCCGCGCCGTCCTTGTGCAGCCAGTAGGTGCGCCGGGCTAGGCCGTCGGGTCCTCGCTCCTCGAAGACGGAGACGACGTGTCCGTCGGCTTCAGGGCGGCGCGCAAACGTGCCGCCATCGCGGCCGCGCGCTCGTGCGAGGAAGCCCTGACGAGCGCGCTCTGCTGCGCTTTGCTGCCCTCCGGCTCCTGTGCGGCCTGGTCCAGTTCCGCCTTCGCCCGAAGTTTGCCCATCTCCTCGTGCCGGGCCGCGAGCGTTGCGAGATCCTCGTCCATCGTTATCCCCCGGGTTCGAAAACTTGATGCGTTCGGAGAGGCCATCCTGCTGCGCCTTGGCGTCCGGCCCGACGGGATCGTCGAGGCCCTGGCGCGGCGCCGCGCCGGGTGTCTCGCGCCCGATCAAGCCCGCGATGCCGTCGCGCTCGATCAGGTCGGCGAGCCGGCCCGCGAACGCCGCCGACGCCTGCTTGTGCGTGATGCCGCCGCGCATGGCAAGGGCCGCATCGTCGAGCAGGCGGCCGACCTCGGTGTCGGCGCGTGCCAACGCCTCGACGACGTCGCCGAGGCGGGTCGCCAGCGCCTTGCGCACCTTGGCGTCGCCTTCAGCGCGCGGATCGAACGCAACCAGCGCCGCCGTAACGCGGCCGTCCTTGGCGATCGACTTCAGCCCGGCGGCCAGCACGCGCGCCCGCTCCGGCGCCAACTCGCGCGCCGTGACGCCGCCGAGCACCTCGCGCACCGGGCCGGCCTGGCCGGCGCTGGCGCCGTTGACGTGCTCGCCGATCAGCAGGCGGACCTCGGCCTCGTTGCGCAGGTTGGCGCGCGCCAGGTCCTCGACGATGGCGCGGTGCAGCTGCGGGAAGTTGCCGGCGTGGCGGCCGACGAGGGCGGCGTGGTTCGGCGGGATGGCGCCCGACGCGACCAGGCGGAACGCCGCCTCGTCCAGCGCCGCGATGTCGATCGCCTGCCGGCTGCGATGGCGGGTCAGGCCCGGCAGGCCCTCGGCCGCCTCGGGATGCTCGCGCAGCACCAGCGCCAGGTCGACCGGCGAGCCGTCCTCGGCCGCGAGCCGGGCGCGGGCCGCCTCGCCCTCGGGCGACAGCGCACGCATCGGCGGCAGGTCGGGTGCTGCAGGACTGTCTTGCGTCTGTCGGCTCAACTCGTCGTACACTCGATCAACCTGCTGTCGAGTGAACTTCGGTGGGTCCCCTTGGCCCTTCAAAGATGCAATGTGTGCATCGTGGTAAGCGTCATCATTCCGCAGCAGGTAGTTGTGCACCAAAAAATGAGCGATATCCTCGGTTCGGTATCCGAGATTAAGGCCTTGATCCAAGCCCACAAGATCAACACCCTGCGTCTTCCGCTTGTTGCCGATGTACGGTCCACGCGGCTCGACGGCTTCTCTAGCAATGCGGGAAAAATCGCGGCCCGCGAGCGCGCGGAACTTATCCGCCATTTGCGGCTCGGCCGGGCCCACCATCCCCTTGCTAACCGCTTCAGCAAACGCTTCACGGCTTAGAAACTCCGGACTGTCAGCGCGGTTCGCTCGGGGTGGCGCCCCAGAAGGTGCGTCGTTGACCCGCAACGCCGGACCGGCCGGCGGTTGGTCTGGATCGATGGTGCGGGCGATGGCATCGCCGAGCGCCTCGACGTGCTCCCATTTCGGCACGCCCGGCGCGTCGCCCCAATGCTTGTAGTGCTCGAGCTCGGCGACGGCGCCGCGCACGGCCGGCAGGTCGCTGGCTTTCGTCGCGTGCGACAGCTCGATCAGCGCCGCGTCGTCGCCGTCGAGCGCCCGGCGCGGCAAGCTGTCGGCCGGCATCTCGCGCGCCGCCTCTTCGAGCCGCGTGTCGGGGTCCCGTGCTGGCGCTTCGGCGTCCGGCCGGACACCCGCGCTTGGGTCGCGCGTGGTCACGTCCTCGGGCCGCTGCCAGCGCAGCACGCCGCCGTCGGCGTCAAGTTCCGGCGTGCGGCCTTGCAGGCGGCGGAAGCCGCGCCAGGCCGAGCGGCCGACGACGTCGAGACCGAAGCCCGCCAGGAACGCGCCGCCGATGTCGCCACCGGCTTCCGTCAAGCCGTGCTCGAGCCCGGCCACCTGCCGCCACGCCTGCACGCCCGGCGCCTGCAGCGCCTCGACGCCGGCATTGGCGACGCCCTGCTTGACGCCGGACCACAGCAGCGGCCGCACACCGAGGCCGACGTTGCGCAGGGGACCGAGAAACATCGTCGCGGCGTTGGCCGGGTCGAGCAGCATGCCCGCCATGCCGCCGGCGAAGCTGCCGGCGAGGCCGCCCGGATCGGTCCAGGGACTGCCGCCGCGCGTGGCCCACAGCTCCTGCTCGCGCGTCTCGGCCAGCTTGGCGCGCTGGCGCTGGCGCCAGTCGGCCGGCAGCTCCGGCTGGATGACGCCGAGGTGTTGCGGGTGCCGCTCGGCCAGCTCGGCCAGGCGCGTCGTGAAGGCCTGCTCCTCGTCGTCGATCAGGTTCGAAATGCCGAGCGCGTAGTAGAGCGTCTTGCCGACCGGGCGGCGGTCGATGCCGAGCCGGCTGCGCTTGGCGCGCAGCGGGTTGTCCAGCACCTCGCCGGTGGCGTCGCGGATGGCGGCGATGCGTTCGTCGTAGGCTTTCTCGCGCTCGCCCTCGATCCAGAAGTTGTTGCGGATCGCCATGGCGCTTTCGAACGTCGCGGCGGCGATGTCGACGGACGTCGCGGGTGCGCCCATGTAGGGCGCCCACGGCGCCTCGGTCTCGCGGGCGGCTGGCAAAATGGTCATGGCGTCGCCCCGAGATAGGCCTGCGGCACGCGCTGGCGCAGCGTCGGCTCGAGCGCCTTCAGGTCGAGCACGAACGGCCGGTTGCCCGGGCCCATCAGGAAGCGCGGCCGGCCGTCGCTGTCCTGGCCGAGCTGCAGGCGGTATTGCGCGGCGCCCTGCTGCACGAGGGTGGCCGACCACAATTCCGATTGCGTCACCGGCTTGCCGTGGCCGGTGACGAGCCCGGGCAGGTCCTCCGGCTTGATGGCGTCGAGCACGCGCGTGAATTGCCGTTGCGCGATGTTCGGCGGGATGACGACCGTGCTGGCGTCGCTGATCCAGCCGCGGCCCGTTGGCGAGAGGCCGCCGTAGACCGTGCCGCCGATCTCACGCTCGCCGACGGCGGCGCGGAAGCGGCGCTGCCATTGCGCGCGATCGAAGGTCGCAGGCCGCGCGCTTTGCGCCCACACTTCGTAGGCGGCGTCCGCCAGCGCTTCCGGGCCGACCAAAGCCGACGGCGCGATGCCGGGCATCGATCCCAGCACCTCGCGCAGCGCCTCGTTCCGCTCGGCCGCCTTGATCTCGCCGGCCGGCTTGAAACCCGGCACGCGCTTCAGCGCCAGCCCGTTAGCAGCCTCGGCGACGAAGCGCGGGTCGGCCCGCTCGGCGACCAGCAGCCCAAGCTGCGCCAGGTGCGGCGCCTGTTTCTTGTCGAGTTGGCTTAGGATCTCGGTGGCGCGATCCGGCGCGGCCGATGCAATCGCCGCCGCCACCGCCAACGCCTTGTCGCCGCCCTCGGCCAGAAGCGCCTCGAGCCGGCGGTCCTCGTCGGGCCGGAGGATCTTGATCTCGGCGCCGTAGTAGCGGCGCAGCTCGTCGACCTGCGCGATGCGCCGGCGCAGGCTGCCGGCGTCGCCGGGGTCGAGCGGCTGGATCTTATCGATCACGCCGGAACGCTCGGCCCAGCCGAGACCATCTTCCTTGATGCCGGCGCGCATCTTGGTCAGGATGCTTTCGGCAAGTCCGATGTAGGCCTCGCGGCGGCGGTCCTGGCCGACTTCTGGCACGCTTTCGCGCAAGCCGCGCACGACCGTGTCCATCTGCTCGGGCGTCAGCCGCCGCCAGGATTGCGACACCTGCAGCAGGTTCAGCGCCTCGTCGAGCGCCGGCTGCATCTGCGGCGCCTCGGCCGCGATGCGACCCTTGATGGCGGCCAGCATGTCCGGGCGCGGTACCTCGCCGTTAGCCGCCCAGCCTTCGATGATCTTCAGGCTGCTTTCGAGCTCGCGCACACTGGTCCGCCGCTGCACCAGGTCGCGATTGAGCTCGGCGCGCAGGCGGTCCGACACCTGCCGGAACGTCGCGAAGTCGTAATTCTTGGCGAGGCCGTCCGACTTGGCGAAGTCCTCCTCGAGCTTGCCGATGAAGCGCTCTTTCTCCTCCGGCGTGCCCAGCCGGCCAAAGGCGCCCATCAGCCGCGCCGTCGTGACTTCCTCCTTGGCCTGCGCGAGCAGCTTCGCGGCGGCGGCCGGCGGCACAAGGCGCTCGCCGTTGACGCCGCGCCGGGCGAGGATGCCGCCGATCGTGCCCATATCGCTCACCGCGATCTCGTCGGCGGCCGGGTCGAGGCCGAGCGCAAACGCGCGCTGGTGGGCGCGGCGCATGGTGTCCTGCAATTCGGTCTGCAGGGTCGCCTGCAACTCGGCATTTTGGCGCGCCCACATCTCGCGCGTGGCGACGCGGACCGCCGTGGTCGACGTCTTCTTGAACAGCACCTCGATCTCGGGGTGCAGCTCGATCGGCGCGCCGGCGAGCCAGCCCTGCCGCTTGGCGGCGAGCGCCTTCTGCAATCCGCCCGGGTTGGCCTGGTGGCGCAGCGCCTCGGCCTCGACGTCGGCCTCGATGTCGACGCGCGTGCGCGCCAGCGCCGTCTGCAGGCCCGCCTTGTCGAACGCCTCGGCCCGAAGCGTCAGCACGTTCGACGGCCGGAACTCCGGGTCGAGGCCGGCGAGGTGCCCGGCGCGCTTGCCCTCGACCTCGGCGGCGTGATCGGCGATCTGGCCGATGCGCTTGCCGATCTGGGCAAACTGCGCGCCGACGCCCTGCACGGCTTCGGCGATGCCGTCGGACGGCAGCGCCGGCAGCGTCTGGCCGACGTGCGCCTCGCGCTGCAGTTCCGGCGCGACGGGGATCGCCTGCACCAGCGGTATGCGCGCCATGATCTCTCCTTTGCGCCTTCGGGTGCCGACCAGCACCCGGCGCGTTAGCCTCGCCTAATGGTGCTGATCTTGTTGTCGAGCAGCGTGCCCGCCGCCCGGCCGCCGGCCTCGATGAGGCTCGCCAGCGAGCGCGTGCGGTACTGCGCGCCGACCATGCGCTGTCCGGCGGCGTTGATCTCGCCGCCGAGACCGGCGAGCCGCGTCTCGAAGTCGGCCTCGCTGCGATAGCCGCGTTCGATCTCCTGGCCCGACGAGATGTCGAGGCCCGAGCCCGCGAACGCCACCCGCGCGGCGCCGACCTTCTGCACCAGCTCGCGCCGGATGCGCAGCGCCTTTTCCTCGCTTTCGAGCCGCGCGCTTTCGGCATTGAGATCGGCCAGCGCGGCCTGGTCGCGCGAGGTGCGATAACCGGCGACGCCGGCGAGGATCGACGACACCGCCGAGCCCACCGAGAACGCCGTCGACAGGCCGCCGAGAATGCCGGAGCCGGCCGCGGCCGCACCGAAGCCGCCCGCGCCGGCCGTCGCCGCCAGCGTCGTCGCGCCACCCGCCGTGGCGGCGGTGGCGGCGCTCGCCGCGAACACGGACGCCATCAGCTCCATAACTCTCCTCCTTGCGCCTTCGGGTGCCGACCAGCACCCGGCGCGCTATGCTTCCGCCTTCATCACGAACTCGAGCCGCACCGACTTGATGTGCACCGGCACCGGCAGCGACCGGCCGAGCTCGACATAAGGGTGCCGCGAGAACCCGGTCAGGCCGCCGACGCGAATGTTGCCCGTGTAGAGCCGCTCGAACATCGGCAGGCCCGGCGCGCCGCCGTCCTCGCTTTGCAGCGGACCGCCATCGACGAAGCTGTCGCCGAGGCGCACCAGCGGCACCTCGCGATGCGCGCCGCCGTTGGTGCCGATGGTCAGGTGCCCGGTTGCCTTCACGGCCAGCTCGACCTCGTAGATGCGGGCTGGCGGGCGGAACGGCTGCTCGGCCGTGATGCGCGCGCGCAGCACCTGCAGGCGCGCATGCCAGGTCGGCAGCAGGCCATACGTCACGCTGTCGGCGGCGACGCCCAGGGCGAACGCCCCGGCCGTCACCGTGAACGGCCCGAGCAATTCGCCGTCGGCGACGGCGTAGACGTCCGTGCGGCCCTCGAGATGCGCCGCGCCCGTGATGCTGGTCATGTCCGTGCCAGTGACCGTGGTCGCGAAGTCGAGCGGCATCGCCGGCGTCCAGCGCTCGAGGTAGTGCGCGTTGCCGCGCTCCGTCACCATCCACAGGCGGTGCGCGACGTCGACCATCGCGGCCCTGAACGATCCGGCCGGCGTCGACCATGGCGAGCCAGCGATGACATTCTGCCCGCGCAGCAAGGTCAGGCAGCCCGCCGTGCCGTCGCGGTTGACGAGCGCCACGAGGTTGCCGTCGGTGACCGAGCGGGCCGAGCGGTGCGCCACGTCGATGACGTCGGACAGGATCTGCGGCGACAGCACCGTCAGCGGCTCGGCCGCATAGGATTGCTGCGCGTCGTCCCACAGGAAGTCACGCAGGGTCTGCCCGCCCTCCTGCACGAACAGGCTGCCGCCGTCGGCGAAGGCGATCGGCACGGCGCGGCGGATGCCGTGGCCGGTGGCGCGCGTCAGTCCGAACGGCTGCGTCGCATCGAACGTCTGCGCTGTGACGTACCATTCGGCGCGCTCGGTGAAGATCTGCAGATGCCGCCCGACGAAGATCGAGCGGATGCGCTCGACGCCGTCGGCATTGAGCGTAAACAGCATGGCAAGATCGGCCGTCATCGGGTCCGACGTGTTCAACAACGACCAGCTGTTCGGCCGCGTCAGCATGCCCGACGTCGGCGCGGCGCGGAAGCCGCCGATGACCGTGCGCTGCTGCACGACGGCGCCGGCGGCGGGCCAGCCGGTGGCGGCCTCGAACAGCTTGCCGTCGGCATCGAGGCCGGGCTGCACGACCTCGGCCGTGATGCTGGCGCCCGGCGCGTTCGTCAGCATGGTCAGCAGCGGCCAAGCGCGGTTGCCGTTGGCGCCGGTGAAGCGCACGGTGACGACGGGGCCGCTGCCCGTTCCGGTGACCTCGAGCGCGGTGCCGCCGGACACGCCGGGGATGCTGGCGAGCGCGGTCGCGATCTGCGCCGGCAGCGCCGACGCCGACGAGAAGGTCAACGGCCCGGCGATCAGGTCGCCGAGCGCCAGCCACAGCACGTCGCCGTCCTCGAGGCCGCTGCACGTCAGTTGCTGGATTTCGTCCTGGTCGCCCGAGAACACGATCTGCTCGGGCAGGTCCGGCACGTCGGTGAACGGCGCCGCGCCGACGTCCCACTCGCCGTCGGAGCCCTGCCGCACGATGCGGATCGTTTCGATCATCTCGTGATAGACGATCAGCGTGTCGAAGCCGGACCAGCACCACAGCTCGTCGATCTGCTCGGCGGCGATGGCGACGGGGATCGAGGCGACATAGCGGCCGCCGTCGAATACGTCGATGTTGCGGTCGGTGAACACCAGCTCATAGCTCGTCGCGGCGTCGCGCGCGACCTCGCGCACGTCGATCGGCGACAGCACGTCGGTTTCGGCCCAGAGCCGCAGGCCCGTGATCGACACCTGGCCGATGGTGCCGGCGCCGGTGCGCACCATCACGCGCCAGTTGCGCGCCGTGACGCGCGTGCCGCCGGGACCGCCGGGCGCGGTGCCGAAGCGGCGGGTGCGCGCGGTGGTGCGGATGTGCTTCGCCGGCTGCGCGTCGATCGGATCGGCGAACGTCGCCCAGGCGCTACCGGTCCAGTATTCGACGGCGAGCGAGTTATCGAAGCCCGCCAGCTCGGCGCTGAAGCCGAGGAGGTCGACGAAGTCGATCGTGACAGCCGTGCCGAGATCGATTTCCAGCGCCACGAACGGGCCGACGGTGACGGCGTTGGTGACGAACGCCGTCGCGGTCGACTGGTCGACGAGGTTGGCGGGCGTGCCGCCGTTCGCCGCCGTGATCATCGCCGCCGTCAACGCCACGGGAACGATCCGGCGGCGCAGGCGGCGCGAGGTGCCGGCGGCGATAATGTCGGCATCCGACACGAGCGTGAAGCCGCCGCGATCCGAGCAGCCGCCCTGCGGATGAAAAATGCTGTTCGGCGCCGACGCGAGGCTGTCGTAATAATGCTCGAGATCGACGCGCTCGGAGAGGTCCGGGTCGAGCTCGCCCTTCGTCATCGTCACCTGTATGCTGGCGCGCCGCCCCATCAGAACCTCACGTCGATGAGCGGATTGACGCCGCCGCCGACAACGGTCGACGGGATGGCCTGGCTGTCGTTGTCGAGCGCGGCGCCGTAAAGGCCGCCCATGCCGTTCTGCTGCGGCGTGCCGAACGCCTTGGCATAGAGCCGGTCGTGCAGCGCGCGGTCCTCGCGCACCGACAGCGCCAGCTCGGCCATCAGCGCCGTGATGAACGCCTCGCGGAAATCGCCGGGCCAGCGCTCATAGCCGACGAGCCGCAGCGTCGTCGCCCAGATCTCATCATGGTCGGCCAGCAGCTGCTCGCCGATCAGGTCATAATCGGTCGTCGGCTGCCGGCTGCCGCTCGCGGCATAGACGGCGCGCGGCGGGCCGATGCGGTCGGCGGGAAGCTGGAAGGCATACGACCACAGCGCGACGGGCGCCGCCGACAGGCGCACCAGCTTGCGCGTCACCTTGAAGAACGACCAAGAATGGGCGCCGAAGCGCTCGAGCACGCTGTCGTAGACGGCGAGATGCACCGGGGCGCCGGCATCGGCCTCGCTGATCAGCGGGTCGGCGCCGATGCGCAGCAGGGCCCGGTTCAGCATGGCGATGCGGTCGGTGCTCATGTTCCCTCGCTTGCGCCTTCAGGTGCCGACTTCGCACCCGGCGCGTGGAAGTCACGGGGTCAGGTCGCGCGGCGGGCCGGCTGCACTTTCTCGGCGGGGATCTTGGCGTCGGGCATGGCGGTCATGACCGGCGGCGCGGGCTTGTCGGTGCGCTCGGGCTTCGCACCTTCCGGGGCGAGCTTCAGCGCCGTGCCTTCGAGACCGGGCGCCGCCATGACGTAGACGGGCTTCACGCCGGGCCGAACGCGCGAGCCGTTGACGAAGCAGGGCGCCACGACCTGGTAGCGGACGAGTGCGGACATAGGTCACCTTGTGACGGAGGATCGGGAGCCGGCGGCAGCGCAACGCTGCCGCCGGCATCAGTGTCAGAGTGCGTCGGCGTAGGCCTTCCAGCTGACGGGCTCCTGGTCGGTGAAGAAGATGTCGAAGGTGCCGGTCGGCGACGTGCCGGCGAGCGTGATGCGCGCGCCGAGATAGCGCTCGTACGTGGCGCCCTGCGGCAGCGGCAGCACGATCTTGTCACCGGCCACCATGGCGGCCCGGGCTTCCGAGCGTGCCAGCGTGGCAACGGACGAGCGCGACGAGTTGTCGTCGGTCTCGACCAGAAGCTGCGCGGTCGGCGACGTGCCGCCCATCGAGACCTTGCACACGGCAACGCACCACATGCGCTGGCCTGCGGCGATGTCGCGAGCGGTCGAGAGGTCGATCAGGTCCGTCGAGGCGGCACCCGTCGAGGTGAACGCCTGGTCGGACGAGACCTGCAGGCGCTTGTCGATGATCATGGGTCGGCTCCTTGGCCAGGGTTGCGGGAAGGCAGGGCGGCCGTCAGGCCGCCCGTCGCTTAGGTCGTGACGGTCGCTTCGGTATTGAGGAGCGCGTCGTCGCGGCGCACGGGGATGCCCGAGAACATCAGCACCGGCTTGCCCGACACGCTTTCGAGCGTCAGGTTGACGTTCGCCTTGTTCGTCGTCTGCAGATGCAGATACGTCGCGATGCCGCGATTGCAGTAGAACACCGGGCGGCAGGCGCCGAGCTGCGGGATCTTGTACGTCGCCTGGATCATCAAGTTGATGAGCTTGGCACCGCTCGACGCATCATCCGTCAACGACCCTGTGGCGATGTTGGCGATGCGCACGATATAGCGCCAGTCCTTGACCATCAGGCCGCAGTCCCAACGATAGTGCGAGCGATAGGCCTGCATGCGGCCGTTGCTGCCGTCGACGTTCTCGATCGTCACCTCGCCCATGTCGCGCATGGACAGGCCGGCCTTCGAACCCTTCGGATAGATGCCGGCGACCTTGTCCGCCGCCCAGCCAACCAGCCAGATCGACGTGTTGTCGGAACTTGATCCGCCGCCGTGGATGACGTTGTCGGCCGACTGCGCCGTCGCCGCCGTGCGCGTGTTGAAGCGCGGCGCCAGGCCGGTGAACGCCTCGGGCTCGGTGCCTTCGTTGCCGTACCAGAGCGTCTGCGCCATTTCCTGGCCCATCGCCTCGACGAAGCTGCGGTCCTCGGACAGCCGAAACTGCATCGTGTTGCCGTTGAGATCGGCCAGCGCCTTGTCCACTTCGGCATAGGCTTCGAGCATGCCGCAGTTGTCGGTGACCTGCGCGGTCGTGCTCTTCGACGGCTGAACGCCGCCATAGAGCTTGCGCCACGTCGGCGTGGGATAGCCGGTGCGGATCGTCGAGCGGTGTCCGGTCGGCAGGTTGCCTTCGACGAAGGGCATGTCCTGGATCGCCGAGTTGGTGGTCGCCAGGATTTCGACGATGGTGTCGAGCGAGCCGTCCGGTGCCGTGCGCTTGGCGACGTCCGCCAGCGTCGGGTGGATGGCACTGAGGGTAGCCATTGCGGTCTCCGTGGTTCAGGTCGGTGAGGGGAAGGGGGGGACGCAAACGCTACCGGGGTCGTGTCAGGCGCGGCGAAGCATGGTCGGATACATGGCGGCGAGGCTGCGCTCGAGCTCGGTGCCTTGACCGCCCTGCCCGCCAGGCGCGCCGCCGCCTTGCACGCCGAGCTCGGCGGGCAGCAGCGACAGCAGGCGCTCGATCGCCGCCGTCGAGGTGCGGTCGACCATCATGCCGACCAGCGCCGCGGCGTGGTCCTTGCTGATCTGCTGGCGTGTGGCGAGGCCGGTCAGTTTCGTTTCGAGATCCTGGATCTTGGCGATGCCGCGCTGGACGCGCGAGGCCGTGTCGCCCTCGACGCCGCCGATCGCCGCGAACTCGGCGTTCAGGTCGACAGGCTGCTGCAACAGGCCTTTCTCGGCCATGACGGAATAGAGGCCGGCAATCGCGCCCTGGAATTGGGTTTGCGTCAGGCCGACCTTCATCGCCACGTCGCGGAACAGCGGCAGCACCGGGTCCTTAGCCGGATCGAGGAACGCTTGCAGTTCCTTCGGCATCTCGAGCTTGTAGTCGGTGGCCGCTGCCGGCGGCTTCGGCGCGTCGCTGTGCGCCTTCCACAGCTTGTCAATGATCTCGCGCTCGTTGGCGCCCTTGAACGTGTCGGGCAGGCCCTCGGGCATGTAGACCTTCGGCGCTTGCTGCTGACCTTGCTGCGCCTGTTGCCCCTGCTGCCCTTGATCGGCTTGCTGGCCCTGCTGCCCTTGCTGCTGTCCCTGCGCGCCGCCCTGTGTACCTTGCGCGGCCTGCGCTGCTTGCGCGGCCTGCTGGGCGGCCTCGACCAACGCGCTGCCGCCGGACCCGTCGGCGGGTGCGAAAGCGATCTTCGAGCGAATGGTCATGACGTCGTCTCCGGCTTGGTCTCGCCGCGCGCGATGGCCAGCGCGGCATGGATCTGCAGCACCAGCTGGCGGGCGCCGGCGTGATGCTTGGCAACGAGCGCGTAGGCCGCGGGATCGGTCAGCGCCATTTCGGCGTCGGTCTCGCCGCGCTTGATCGTTTTTTCGTCGAGCAGCGCCAGGCAGCGCCGCCCGGCCTCGGTCTCGAAGCACTCGGCGAACACGCGGGCCTGCCGGCGCATCTCCTCGACGCGCGCCAGCTCGAGCTGCCGTTGCGCGGCGGCGAGCTTCTGCGTCGCGCCCGCGTCGAGGCCGTCCCAGCCGTCGTGCTGCATGTGGTCGATCAACTCGCCGAGGGCTCCTGGCAGTCCGCTCATTGCAGCCCCCCGTTGACATATTGCTGCGCCATCTCGGCGGGCTTGGCCGGCGGCGGCATCGGCGGCGCGCCTTTCTCGGCGGCCTTGAATTTCTCGATCTCGGCCGCGACGGCCTGGTCGATCAGAACTTTCAGCTCCTCGGCCTTCGTCTTCTTGCGGATGTAGCGCTCCTCGATGCCGAGATCCCGCGCGATGCCCGGCAGGATGTCCTCGATCTGCGCATTGAGCATCGCCACCTGCGGCCCGAACATGCCGGCCATGATCTGCACCCACGACACCACGCGCTCGACCTTGTCGGTGCGCATGGCGGCGGCGGCGGGCGCGGCGACGACGGCCTGCGTCAGGATCTGGTCGACTTTCATGTCCTTCGGCAGGTGGCCGTCCTTGGCGATCAGGTCGACAGTGCGTTGCACCAGCGGCACGATCAATTCCATGGCGAGGCGCGTCGTGGCGCCGCCCCGGTTGCGCTCGTACCGGCGCATGCGGCCGGCGATCTCGGTCGGCGTCCGCACGCTGTCCTGCAGTTCCGGCATCTCGTCGTCGAGCAGGATGCGGCGCAGCTGCTCGCGCTCGTCCTTGATGATGACGCTGGCGATGTCGAAGTTGTGCGGCACGTCGAGCCGGTTGATGGTCTTTAACGGCCCGTCGGAATAGGCGACTTTCCACATGGCGCCGGGCGTCATCACGGCCGTGTCGGGATTGAACACGTTGTCGTTGCGCCGCGTCCACAGGCCGAGCAGCGCGAACGCAGCGGCGCGCAGCGCCAGTTCGCGGGCCTTGTTGAGCGTGCGCGCGCCCGGCAGGCCCAGATGCGCGAGACCGCGCCCCATCGCCTCGCCCGGCACGACCAGGAAGCGCGGTGTCACCCACGGCGTGACGGTCAGGCGCTCGTTGTGGAACGGCGCCTTGATGTCGAGATTACACCACACGCTCAGGCGGAACATTTCCTCTTTCGGGTCCCACCACGTGTACTGCGACACCTCGACGTCGGCGTTGCGGTTGTCCTTGAGCCGCGCCGCCATCGTGTCGCTGAATTTGCCGTTTGCCCAACGCTCCTCGATCTGTCGCGCCTTGTACGTGCGTTTGCGCAGCCAGCGCTCGACGTCGTCCCAGGCGCCGGTGTCGAGCGCCAATTCGGTCGTCGGCACGGCCTCGCCGCGGATCGGCGCCCGGCGGTCGCCCTTCGAGATCAGCATCGCGCCCGTGCCGGCGAAGTAGTCGGCAAACATGGCATTGGCGGAGAGGCGCACGTGCGGCAGCAGTCCGTGCGCGATGCGCGTCACGGTCTCGAGCTGGCCGTTATAGGTGGCCTTTTCTTCGTCGCTGCCCGGGAACAGCGGCCCGGCCACCAGCTTGAAGAAATCGTCGAAGGCCGGCATCCAGTCGGCCTGCATGTTCGCCATGAACGCGAACGCCGCCGACGGCGACGTGCTGTCGAACAGATAGTCGGTGATCTTGTCGCCCTCGCTCGGGCCGCCCGCGTGCGGCGCGCGTTCGTTCGTCGCCTGCCGCCAGGGCATGAAATAGCGATAGATCTGCTGCAGCTCGCGGTGATAGCGCTGCGCGCGCTCCCACATCCGCGCCGTGTCCTGCAGGCGGTCCTCGTGCCCCTTGTTGTCGGTGGCATCGCTCATAGGCGGCTTGCACCCCCGCCGAGCGTCGTGCCGAGCTGGTTGGCCGCGCCGCGCAGCTTCTGGTCGATGAAGGCAAAGAGACCGCCGCCGCCGCGCGTGATCGCGCGCTGGCCCTCCTCGACGAGACCGACGCGCCGTTTCTGATCGGCGATCTCGGCCGCCTGCCGCGCCTGCGCTTCACGCGCCAGCGCCACTTGCTGCTTCGCTTGCTTTCCGGTCAGAGCGTCCGCCACCGAACCTCCATTGCCGCGCGCTGGACGTGACCAGGTCACCCGGCTCGAAACCGATGGCCCGCGCCAGGCGCCGGCCCTGTTGATTGTCATCGCGCACGTAGGCAGCCACGCCATCGGGAAAGGCCGGCGCCACCGTGCGCACCACGCGACGCAGCATCAACGCGACTGTCGGCATCCCTTGCGGACGGACACCGGGCACAACGCTGAACCAGCATGTGCCCGGGCCTTGTGCCTGGTTTGCGAATACGCCGCCGATGGAGACCGGAACGCCGGTCGCATCGAGCACCGCCATGACACGGCCCTCGAGGACCTCGGCGACGATGAGAGTATAAGTCGGCCCGCCCAGGGGTTCAGTTTTGGCGACGAGATGCGTCAGCACATGGCCGAGATTGGCGACGATGAGCTGCACGGCGTCAGACCTCGACCGGCGCCTTCAGCACGGTGCAACCGGCGTCGTCGCGGCGCACCCGCGCATGGTTCTCGCCCTGCCGTCCGCCGCGCAGGCCTTGCACCGCGCCCGAGCGTCCGGCGACGCCGAGCAGGCCGTATTGCAGGCCGTCGTGCGGGTTGGACCAGAGGTTTTTGACTGGCTTCCGGTTCTGCGATTTTTCCGCCGGCCGACGCTCGTACATGTAGTGCGACACGAACCCCTTGCGCAGCATCTTGGCACGCCGCGACACCAGCAGGCCCGGCACGCCCGGCGCGACGAGGTACGTCAGATGGTCGACGACGACCTGGATGCGCAGCTCGATTTCCTGCGTCTCGGCGGGCACGATGACGATGCCGAGCTCGGCGGCGACGATTTCCGCCCACGCCATCTCGCCGTCTTCCTTGTCGGCGCCGGTGAAGCCCGCCGGGTCGCAATAGTGCACCTCGGCCAAGGGATGTCCCGGCGCCACTTCGGCCAGCTCGAGCTTGACGCGCTCGGCGAAGCGGCGCGCCGACATGCGGCCCGGCACGACCTCGAACAGAACGCGCTTCTGCCCATTTGGCAACGCCTGAAAGCCAATCGCGGCGGGTTGTCCGAGACCTTGGTCGAAGCCGAGGGTGATCGGCACATTGGGCAGCGGCGCCAACTCGTCGGGCGCCAGATGCAGGTCGTCGTCGTATTCTTCGTACACCGGATCGCCGGCCCGGCTCGGCGCATACTTCGCGTGCACCATGCGCGTCACGAGATGCTTGCCGCCAGGTCGCTTCGACAGGATCGCAATCTGCGTTTCGTAATAGCCCTTCGGCAGATTGGCGACATTCTCGGCGCGCGGCGACGTTCCGCTCGGTTGCTTGTAGACGTGAAATTCCTTCGGCGGGTCCTCCTCAAACCGCTGATAGAACCAGCTGTCGATGTCCGGCGCGTTGAGATCGCCCGAGACCTGCGTCACCCACAGCGCGCCGTGCGGCAGCGCGTCCCGCATGGCACCGTTCGCGGGATAGCGTCCGAGGCGCGTCACCCCGACGTCCATCACGCCCTCGGGCAGCTGATCCATTTCGTACAACCAGAAGTCGGTTACCTCGAAGCCGCGCATGAACTGCTCGACGCTCTCCTCGCCGACCGCCGCGAACACGTATTCGGCATGTACGTCGACCCGCCGGCCGCCGCGGAGCACTTGCCATTTGAGATGATGCGTGGCGCTGCGCCCGCCGCCGCCTTTCCATTCGGCGATCGGCGTGAAGTCGCCGCCGTCTTCCGGTAGCCAGCGTTTCCAGGTCGGATAGAGGTTGCGCTCGAGCTGGCCGTAGGTCGAGCCGATGATGGCGCGGCGATAGCGCACGACGCCGTCGTTGCACGCCGGCATGATGCTCGGCCGGTGCACGCTGTCATAGACGCAGGCGACCGACTTGCCGCCGCCGACCGGCCCGAGCAGCGCTTTCACCTTCGACGCCTGGTCGAGCAGGAAGCGGGCCGACACCGGCCCCGACGGTTTGAAGAGCTGCAGGATATTCACGCGGCGACCCGCTCGCGCTTGCGAATGCGGTCATAGACCCGGCGGCGGCGATCCGACAGCCGGCGGCGGCGGTCGGCCAACTCGGCGCGCTGGTTGTCGAGAACTTCGGCTTCGCGGTCGATTTCCGCTAGTTCCTTTTGATCCGTCGTGCTATCAAACCTTGGTCGGCGATTTGACATGGCTAGATCTCCAAAGCGAGCGGCCGCACCCCGACCCCACCCCCAAAGCCACCGATTTCGCGCACCCGCACTTTTCGAATGGCCGAAAACGGTGCGGAGCCCTGGGCCGAAGAAGTGGGCGGTTTCGATTTTGGGGGGCCGGGGGCCGGCGGCCGGCGATTTTGAAGGCCCCCCGGGGGTGGTGCGGCGAAGGCCCGCCGGCATCTGATTTCGGATCATGGCGCCAAGACAGCTACCCCATTGAATACTCATGACTTTCCATCCGCGTCCGACTGCCTCTCGTCCGACTGGATCGGATCGGCATCGATAACCCGTTGATTTTCCACACTTTGCGGAACGGTGACGACCAGGTCGTCCGACGCGCCGACGTCGGTCACCTCGAGGCTGCCGATCACCACCAGATTGGGCTGGCGCTGGTCGACCTCGATCGCCATCGGCTGCTTCTTGTGCCAGTACGGCAGCGCCGCCATCATGGCCCGCTGCTGCATCTCGGCTGCGGCGCCGGTGTCCAGCACGTGTTGGCCATCCGCGCCCAGAACTGGCTTGCCCTCGTGCCATTTGTAGAGCTCGAGCGCCTCGGCGAGCTGGCGCGGCGTGCGGCTCCACATCTCGGCGAGGCCGACCAGCGGCGAGCGATAGCGGCCCGACAGATAGCGCAGCCACTCGTCGGTCGACCGATTGCGGGCCCCAGCCGGCCGGCCGGTCTTGCCGGTCCGCTCGGGCCGCGGCGCCTCGGGCGTCGGCAGCGCGGCCTCGGGCTCGAACATGTCCGCTTGCTCCGGCTCGTCGCCCGGCACGGCGGCGCCGCCTGCGCCGAGCAGCGCCAGCGCCGTCGCAATCCCGCCCGTGTCGACCCGTCCGGTCATTTCACCCCGATATTTTATGCCGTTTGACCGAGCGCACCGGCACTGCACCG
>WBZP01002414.1_pt1 | contig 21512 bp, 21 predicted proteins | sample 5204301 | NCBI WGS metagenome assembly WBZP01 (sample SAMN12412401, study PRJNA552823) | activated sludge metagenome | isolation source: activated sludge from nitrification reactor of wastewater treatment plant... | place: USA: Pennsylvania | collected 2017
AGGACACCGTGTCGATGTCGGACAGCGGCTCGCCGTCCAGGGTGGCATTGGAGATCGTGGACGCCAGATCGTCGGTCGGGTTCGCGCGGCGTGACGCGGTGAGTTCGGTGAAGTACTGGAACATTTCGAGCAGCGCCATGCCCTGCTCCTCGACGGTGGCTCCGCGTTTGAACTCGTCGTCGTCGCTGCCGAACAACTCCTGGGTGAGCTTGAGCATGAACGCGAAGTCGGACTCGGGCACTCCGAGCAGCGTCATGATCATGTACAGCGGATAGTTGACCGCCACCTGCTGGACGAAATCACACTCCGGGCCTTCGGCGGCCATCTTGTCGACGAACCGCTTGGCCAGTTCATCGGCGCGATCCTTCAACGCGCGCATGGCTTTCGGCCGGAACCAGTTGGCCCCGATGGCCCGCAGGTCACGGTGCAACGGGTCGTCGGCGTGGATCAACGTCCGGATTCCCAGGGCGGCCTGTTGCTCGTCGCCCTCCCGGGTGGTCAGCACCGGGCGCGGGGAGTTGGTGAAGATGTCGTTGGCGCGCTCGATCTCCATGATGTCGGCATGCTTGGTGATGGCCCAGAACGGCGCGTAGCCGGGCACCTCGACCCACGACACCGGGGCGTCGGCCCGCAGCTGCGCGAGCCCCGCGTGCAGGCGCGCCTCGTCGGTGTAGGCCTTCGGATCGGCGAGCATCGCCCCGGCTGACTCGACGGTCGGACTGGCCATCCCCACGCTCCTCATGCTGTGACACCGCTCACCGGCGAAACCACAGTAGCAGTTCCGGTAAGTTATTCAGTATCGGCTGGGGCCAGCATTCCGGTCGCCGTCTCGGCCCGTTGCTGATACGCCCGCCGGGCGTCGGCGTCGAAGTCCAGGAACACCCGATCGGAACCCACCCTCGCGTTGAGCCACCGGCGGCCCCGCGGGCCCAGCATCGACATCAGCGGGGCCATGAAGCGCATCGGATACGGCACCACGACATGGGTTTTCGGCTTCTCCAGCACCTTGACCACGGCGGCGGCGATATCCGCGGGCGCCACTGGTTTGCTCCCCAGTGGTGTCCGGGTGCCCGCGATCAGGTCGGTGGCGGTGAACGGCGGCATGACCACGCTGACGTGCACGCCGTGTGGGGCGAACTCGTCGGCCATCGCCGTCGACAGCCCCACCACGGCGAACTTCGTTCCGGCGTACACCACCTGTCCCGGCACCGGCACCGCCCCGGCCAGCGAGGCGATGTTGACGATGTGCCCGCTGCGGCGGTCGACCATCTCCGGCAGTGCCAGCCGGCATCCGGTCAGCACGCCGTACAGGTTGACCTCGACGGCGGTGCGGATGGCCTGCTCGGATTGGTCGAGGTAGTGACCCACCGGCATCACTCCGGCGTTGTTGATCAGCACGTCGATCCGGCCGTCGCCGTCGGCGCGGGCGCGGTCCAGGAAGGTCGCGAACGACGCGGGATCGCTGACGTCCAGGGGGTGTCCGGTGACCCGCCCGGGCAACCGCCGGACCGCATCCTCGAGCGCCGCGACGTCGCGGTCGCCGATCACCACCCGCGCACCGCGCGCCAACAGCGCCGCGGCGGTTGCGTGGCCGATGCCGCGGGCGGCTCCGGTGATCGCGACGGTCTTGCCCTCAATGTTCACGGGATTTCCTTGTCAGTCATTCACTTTCGCGCGGACGTCCTCGAGCACTGCCGCGATGACGGGTTCCGGTGTGCCGCCGGCGAAGCCCGGCAGGACCCGGTCGAGCACGCCGTCGCAGCGGTGCGCCAGTGCCGCGGCGACCTTGTCGATCGGGGCGACGACGGCGAAGGCACCCAGCATCTCGTCGTCGACCAGGTCCGCCATCGCATCCCAGGCGCCCGCGAGGGACAGCCGGCGCAACTCGGGCTGCAAATCGCCCCAGCCGTGCAGGTCGAGCACCCTGCGATAGGCGGGGGTGGACGCATAGAACGCGATCTGCTTGCGGTAGGCCGCCGCCGCGGCCGTCATCTCGCCCTCGTCCCGACCGGTCACGACGAACACCGGGCCCGACACCTGGAACTGCGTGCGTTGGCGTCCGGCGCGGTCGAGGCCGCGCTGCAGGGCCGGGATGGTGACTTCGTCGAGGTAGCGCCGCGTCGTGAACGCGTGGGCGAGCAGACCGTCGGCGGCCTCGCCGCACGCCTGCGTCATGGCCTCGCCGACCGCGGCGATGAAGATTGTCGGGTCCGGCTGCCCGGACGGCGCGGGGGTGAACATCGGGGTCATCAGCGTGTGGTTGTAGAACTCACCCTCGAACCGCAGCCGGTCACCCGTCCGCCAGCAACGCCAGATCTCCCGCAGCGCCGCAACGAATTCGGCCATCCGGCGCACCGGGTTGCTCCACGGCATGCCGAAGCGCTTCTCGATGTGCGGCTGGATCTGGGTGCCCAGGCCCAGCAGGAATCGGCCCCGGGAGTACGCCTGCAGGTCCCACGCCGTCTGCGCGACGGTCATGGGGTTGCGCGCGAAAGCGACGGCGATGCTGGTGCCCACCTCTAGTGTCGAGGTGTGCTCGGCGGCCAGCAGCAGCGGGAGAAACGGATCGTTGTTGATCTCGCCCGTCCAGCAGCCGTCGTAACCGGCGGCCTCATGGGCCCGCGCCACCTCCGCGACACGTCCGAGATCGCTGGGTATTCCGCGGTCGACCTTGAGCTTCCCGACCATGTTGAGGACGCTACAGTAAGCAATTCGGTAGGGTCAACGCATGTCTGACTGGGATGCCACGCTGGCCGATCTGCAGCGCCGGCGCGACCGGTCGACGGCAATGGGCGGGGCCGACCGGCTGGCCGCACATCACGCCAAGGGCAAGCTCGACGCCCGGGCCCGGGTGGCGCACCTGCTCGACGACGGGAGTTTCCGCGAGATCGGCACCCTGGTGGGCGGCGACGTGCCCGCCGACGGCATCGTGGCGGGTTCCGGGACGGTCCACGGCGCACCGGTAATGGTGGGCGCCGAGGACTTCACCACCGTGGCCGGGACCATCGGCACCGGCAGCAACGCCAAGCGCTACCGGATCGCCGAACTGGCGGTCCGCAACAAGATCCCGATGGTGATGCTGTTGGAGGGAGCGGGCTTTCGGCCGGGGTCCCACGGTGGACGCTCGCCCATCGACCTCATCGGGCAGGCCCGCTGCTCGGGATTGGTGCCCACCGTGGCCGCCGTGCTGGGCCCCTCGGCCGGGCATGGCGCCCTGGTCGCCCCCGTGTGCGACTTCCGGATCATGAGCCGCCTCGGCGCGATCTTCACCGCCGGACCACCGGTGGTCCGGGAATCGACCGGGGAGGACATCTCGAAGGAGGAGCTGGGCGGCCCGGGTGTCGCACTGGCCAGCGGGGTGATCCACAATCTGGCCGACGACGACGCCGCCGCGCTCGACGAGATCCGGCGCTATCTGTCCTATTTCCCGTCCAGCGCGTGGTCGTATCCACCCGCGCGGTCGGCCGATGACGGTCCGCGGTCCACGCCCGAGCTGGTGGACATCATCCCGCGTGACAACCGGCGGGTGTACGACATTCGGCGCGTCGTGGACGTCGTATTCGACCAGCCGGACTGGTTCGAGGTGCAACCGAAGTTCGGCCGTGGAATCGTCTGCGCCCTGGCCCATCTGGGCGGTCACCCGGTCGCGGTCGTCGCCAATCAGCCGCAGGTGATGGCCGGGTCGATCGACAGCGACGCCGCCGACAAGGCCGCGCATTTCATCATGGTGGCCGACTCGTTCCACCTGCCCATCGTGTTCCTGGCCGACAACCCGGGCATGCTGCCCGGTAGCCGGTCCGAACGTGCCGGCATCCTGCGCAGCGGGGCGCGGATGTTCGCCGCCCAGACCATGGCCGGCACCATCAAGCTGCACCTGACCCTGCGCAAGGCGTACGGGTTCGGGTCAATGGTCATGTCGCTGTTGGGATTCGACGATCAGGTTGCGACGTTCGGTTATCCGGGCGCAACCATGGGGGCAATGAGCGCGGCCGCCCTGAGCCGGGCCTCGCACGCCGACGCGGACGTGTCCGCCGACCTTCGCGAGGCCGAACTGCAGGCGTCGTACCACTCCGCGCAGAACCTCGGCTTCGACGAACTCATCGACCCGTCGGAGACCCGGGACGCACTGCTGACCGCGCTGAGGCGCGGACTGTCCGCCCGGCAGGCTCCGGCGCAGCCGGTCACCCGAACCGCGATCCTGCCCTGATCGGATGTGCCCGTGATAACGCTACGCTCGCAGATGATCGGCAGCTGGGAACTGGTTCGGTTCGAATCACAGGACACCACAACCGGTTCCGTCCGCCAGCCGCTGGGCCCGCAGCCCCGGGGCCTGATCCTCTACACCGCGGACGGATTCATGTCGGCGCAACTGGCGCCCGGATCCTCCGACGCCGAGATCGACGATTCCGTTGCCGCCGGGCCTCTTGCTCGCGGAACTACACCGCTCGCCGAACCCGGCGGGTACATCGCCTACACCGGGCCGTTCCACGTCGACGAGCAGGCGGCGATCGTGCACCACCGGGTGCGGATGGCCACGATGCCCGACCTTCTCGCGGCACCGCAGTTGCGCGAGGTTCGCGTCGACGGGGATCTCCTGACCCTGTCGGCGACGTCGACCGATGCGGCCGGAACCACTACCCGAAGTACCCTGACCTGGCGTCGGGCCACCCGATAGGAAAGACTGTGCCGCAAGACATCCGAGACCTGATGCACGACCGTGACGCGTATGCGGCCGAACTCCGCAAGCGGTGGGGCGGCCTGCTCAGCTACCGCTACCTGGGCCGGACGTATGCGGCCATGGACATCGGCCCGGAGGACAACACCGTCACCCTGCGCCACGACATGCGCAATGCGACCGGCGGACTGTTACTGGCCGTGCTCGGCATCTCCTCCCCTGAGGGCGGCGGCATGTCGGACCTCGAGGCGGTGCCCAATCCCGTCGTGCACTCCTGTCAGGTGATCGATCCGGGTCGCGACGTCGCCCGGATCGAGGTGATCTCGGAGACGCTCAAACGGGGCCGCCAGATGGGTTACAGCCGTTCCCGGATCGTCGACGCCGACAACCCTTCTCGGGTGCTGGCGCTGACCGCGGGCCAGGGCGTGGCCATCGGCACGCCGCCGGAGGGTCTGCAGAAGATGCCGGTCGAGCGACTCGACGTGGTCGACTCCCCCGATATGCCGCCGCTGCGCCAGGTGTTCGGCTGCACCCGGCGGCCGGACGGAAACTGGTCGCTGCCCGAGCTTTCCGAGGAGGTGGCCTCCCCGGATGCCGCACTGCACATCGGTCCGCAGTTCGTCGTGCTCGAGACCGCCGCCATGGATCTGGCCGTCAAGACCGCCGGAACCGGCCTGCTGCAGGGAATCTCGTCACACGTGATGTTCATGGCCCGCGGCAAGACCGGCCCGTTCCGGGCGGAGGCCACCGCCCTGCGCGGTGCGGGCAGCATGGTCGCGGTGCAGACCACCCTGTTCGACGAGGGGGCCGACAACAAGCCCATCACCGTCGGCAGCTACCAGTTCTCGCCGAATCTCTGAGACCACCCCGATCTGTTCAGCACCCACTGCGACCTCCACTCGCACTTCGTTTCCGTGGACGCAGAACAGATGGGTCGGGATGCGGCTCAGCCGCAGAGCGTTTCGGAGATCTCCCAAAGTCGCACGGCACGTTCGGGATCCAGCGCGTAGGCCTCGACGTCATCGCGGATCGCCCGGTCGGCCAGATACACCGATCCCGCGCCGTCCAGTTCGGGCGCCGTCGCTGCCCACACCTGCGTGGCCGCACCCTGCTCCGGGGTCAGCAGCGAGTCCAGCACCGCACCCTTGTCCCGATTGTCGGCGGCCATCGACCTCAGCGCGCCGAAGTCGTCCCGGGTCATGTGCCGCGCCAGCGATGTGCCCACGACGCCGGGGTGCACGGCGACGGCGTGCACCCCGGCGTCGCCGTAGCGCCGGTTGAGTTCGACCATGTGCAGGATGTTCGCGGTCTTCGACGCGCCGTATGCGGCGAACTTGTCGTACTCGCGGCGTTCCCAGTTCGGGTCGTCCAGGTCGACATCGCTCATGTGATGCCCGTCGGAGGACAGGATGACGATGCGGGCGCCGGCCAGCTGCGGGCGTAGCAGCCGGGTCAGTTCGAAGTGGCCCAGGTGGTTCGTGCCGAACTGGTTCTCGAATCCATCGGCGGTCCGGGCGAACGGGGTGAACATCACACCGGCGTTGTTCATCAGCACGTCGATGCGCGGCGCGAGCTCGGCGATGGCGACGGCCGCGGTACGGACGCCGGCCAGCGAGGTCAGGTCCAGGGCCACCAGCGACGTACGGGCACCGGGGCTCTCGGCCTCGATCCACTGCTGCGCCTCGCCCAGCGCAGCCATGTTGCGCGCCGCCAGGATCACGTGCGCACCGGCGGCCGCCAGCGCGCGGGCGGACTCGCGGCCCAGGCCCGCCGAGGCGCCGGTGATGACGCAGGTCTTTCCCGTCAGGTCGACGCCGTCGACAACCTCGCGTGCGGTGCTCATGCCAATCCGTCCAATCCGTCGTGCCGATGCCCTCTGACGGGCCCGGGGAATGCTAGCCTGCCGACACTCGCAGCAGCGTCTCGTGATGCGCTGCTGTCACGAACAATTCGCCGGTCTCGAAGCCGAGGCAGACGTTTGTGGGCAACGCGCCGTCGCCCACGTGGACACTGTCGAGCAGTGCACCGGAAGCGGACACCAGGTCGCAGCGGTGCCCGCCGGTCAACGCGACCCACGACGCGCCGTCCGGGCGCACCGCCATGCCGTCGGGCCACCCGTTCTCGAAGGTGAACAGCACGCTGCCGGCCCCCACCGCGCCGGCCGGCCCCACCGGGTAGCCCCACAACTGCGCGCCGTAGGTGCTGGTCACCATGAGCGTGCTGCCGTCCGGGCTGAAGCCCACTCCGTTGATGAAGATCGGACCACCGTCGAGGACCAGTTCCGTTGCACCGGAATCGATATCGACGGTCCACACCCGACCGGCGTGCGCCGGGTCGGGGTCGGCGAAGTCGATCTGGGCACGGGTGTCGGTCACCCACAGTGCGCCGTCCGGGCCGATCACCAGATCGTTGGGTGCGTCCATCCCGGTGGCCAGGTACTCGACCCGGCCGTCCCTGATCATCTGCACGCCGGGTTCGGCCGGCCCGCTGCCGCCGAAGATGCCGCCGTTCTGCGCGACGAAGAGCGTGCCGTCCGGTCCGACCGCCGATCCGTTGGCGCCACCGCCGGTCTCGATCCGTTCCGGCACGCCACCCTCGGGGTCGACGAGATAGATGCACCCGTGACTGATCGACGTCACCGCGATCCGGCCGTCGGGCATCGGCGTCGGGCCCTCGGTGAAACCCAGTCCGTCGGCCAGCACCTCGATCGTCACTTCCGCGCCTTCCGCTTGGCGGTGCGTGCCGCGTCGGCCCGCACCCCGGTCAGGATCCAGCCGACGGTCATTACGAAGTTGTCCTCGATCCGGTCGGCCTCGACCTCGCGCGACAGCTTGGGCTCGTGTAGGCCGCGGACCGCCATGACGGAGTGGTTGATGGTGAGGTTGACCAGCGTCCGGCAACACTCGATCGCGATCTCCTTCGGAATGCCCTCCCGCAGTGTCGCTTCCACCAACTGGTCGACATACTCCATGATGGAGACACGGTCGTCGACGGTCATCAGGCCGGTCAGATGCGGGTGCGCGTACAACGCGTCCCGCAGACCCAGACACCATAGGAGCGCGGTCGACTCCCAGTCGTCGCCCTCGTGGAACTCCAGCCGCAATGCCGAGAAGTGCCGCGCCACGAGCGCCCGGATCAATTCCTCACGGGAACCGGCCTGTTGATAGAGTGTGCGCGTCGAGATGCGCAGATCGCCGGCCAGTCGCCGGGTGGTCAGGGCCCCCGAGCCCTCGGCGTCCAGCAGGTCCAGTGCGCGCTCGTAGATCGCCTCGACGGGGATCAGCGGCTTGGCCATCAGCCGATGATGGCAGGCGAGTGCCACAGGGGAAACACCCGGTCCGGCTCGCAGACCTCGTCGACGATCCACCGGCACATCCGGCGCACCGGTTCCATGGCATCCTGAGGGATGGCCCAGTTGACGCTGGCCGCGTATCCCAGCGACGTGAGCCGCTGCGCACCGAACAGTGGAAGCCGTTCGCGCAGTTGCTCTTTCAGGGACTCCGGGTAGATGCCGATGGTCTGGGTGTAGGCGTTGACGGCGTCGGTGACCTTGTCGATCGTGTCGACCGGGACGATGTTGGCCACCCGGCCGGACAGCAACGTGGAGTACGACACCGCCTCGTCGAGCTGGCTGACGACGATCGCGCCCTCGGCGTGTTCGCCGCCGTACACCCGGTACCAGTCCTCGGTCAGCCGGGAGCCCTCGAGGTGCTCGAGCAGTGTCCGGTCGACCACCTTCGGTGTGGTGCTGATCGAGGGGGGCAGGCCCACCAGCGCCCGGTACATCAGCGCGCCGAGCTTGTTGGCGTTGGCCAGGCCGGCGTCGCCGGTGCCGGAGAGGACGTAGATCACTCGGGCGTTGACACAGCCCTCCTGGTTTCCCGCGCCCACATCGCAGGCGGCCCGCTGGGCCACCTCCCAGAGCGTGTCCTCGTCCGCGAAGGCCTCCGGACCGATGATGGTGGCGCTGCGTTTGGGGTCCAGTGCGATCAGTTCCAGGCCGGGTTGGATGTACTTGGTGACGTGCTTGACCGACGCGAAACCGCCCCACGCGACGATCTTTTCGATGTGCTCCGGCTTGTACAACTGGTCCTCGACACGTTCGTCGCCGCCCTTCCAGTAGGCCACCGCCAGGTGCTTGGTGACGGGATGATCGGGCGCGATGTCGGCCAGCGTGCGGGCGATCGCCAATGCGGTCAGCGGATCGTTGGACGGCGCCTTGATGATGGCGTCGCTGCGCGTCAACGCGTTGCGCAGCACCGTGATTCCGGCGACCAGGCCGCCGTTGCCGGCCGGCACATGCAGGGTGCGGGCTCCGAACGCACGTACCCGGACCTCGCGACCGTCGAGCAGGGTGCGCGGCACCCAGCCCTCCAGGTGGTCGATGCCAACCTGCGCGTCGGCCAGTTCGCGCATCGAATCCCGGGTGAACATGGCCGGCAGTGCCACGTAGCCGGTACGCAGGATGGACTCGGCCATCGGGTTGGACACCAGGCAGGCCTCGAACGCGTCCTGGATGTACGTGTTGTCCTCGAATGCCAGTGCCCGGCCCAATTCGGCGAGGACGTCGAGGATCTCGTCGAAGGAGACCCGGTAGAGGTCGGCCATGTCCATCGGGGTGCGCAGGGGCAGTCGGTGGGCGTGTTCGGCCGGATCGGGTGCGACGAAGCTGTGGTCCAGACGAGTGGCGAACGGCACCAGGTCGTCGGTGATCACCTCACCGCGAACGAACATCGGCACGGTGAAGGTGCTCACGCGAGCTCCTTGAGGAAGTCGATCGCCTCGTTCTGGACCTCATGCGTTGCCGCACAGGAGATCTTGTCCTCGGCTCCGTCCCTCTTCTCGGAATACCGCATGATCTCGTGTTCCAGCGCGACCGTGGTACGCCCGCATGGGCACTCCAGATCCCAGTCGATGGTGACCTCGTCGCCGGTGATGACGCCGCCCCAATGGCTCTGGTTGATGACGTCGTAGACGGCGAAGCGCCCGGTCCGCCGGCCCACCCGGGGCTGCGGCTCACCCGTGTCCGGATCCAGGATGTACGGAATCACCCACGGCTGAATGTGATACCGATCCTGGTCGCAGGCGAAATGGACACCGTTGTGCTCGGAGAACGAGTACCCCTCCTGGATCGGCACCCCGCCGTAGAATTCGCGGATCACCTCCATGTAGCCCTCGGGCAGCACCTGCCCCTTGGCGCCGCCGCCGGTCAGGATCGCCGAGTTCGGCGCGAAGTCGGCCCGTCCGCCGTCGGCCAGGCCGGCCGCTGCCAGGTTGTACATCAGGTTGTAGGTGTTGGTCATGAACACCCGCTTGCCGCGCAGCTCGGTGGTCAGCCGCGCGATGAATTCGGGCACCTCGGTCATCTGCCGCATCTGCAGGGCGATGAACTCGTCCTTGCGCGCGGCCAACTTCGGATCCAGCTCCAGGCGGTCCAACTCACCCTTGGCGGCCGCGGCCCGCATCTTGTTGGCCAGGAACATCAACTCGGTGTCCATCGACCCGGAATACAGGGCGTGGAAGCGGTTTTCGTCACCGCCGGCGAACTCCCGCTTGATCCAGGGCACCATGCGGGTCATCCCGAAACGCCCCGAACTGAAGTTCGGCCAGATCACGTCCACGACCGGGTTCAGTTCGTCCTCGGTGGGTTCGGTGCCGAAGCTCTGGAACACCATCATCTTCCAGATCCGCATGCCCTGGACGGTGATCGGCTCGTCCTTCGGGATGAACGAGAACGTGCCCGTGGTCCCCGACGACGTCACCAGTTGGAGCTGTGTCCCGGACTCCAGCCGGTCCAGCCACTCATCGATCGATGCACAACCCGCGGTGTCCACCCCGGACAGATCGTAGGTGGTCAGTTTGTCCAGCCACTTGGTCATCAGGTCCCAGCGGTTGTTGTCGATCAATGCCGGCGGATACGACTTGTAGGCGGTGTGCGAGAACATCAGCGGCACAATGTCGTTGAACGTGTCGACGGTCGTGATGTCGAGCCGGTCGGCGAGCTTTCGGACCATCTCGATGCTGTTGCGCTGCTCACCGAAGCGCTCGATCATCGCCTGCCGCTGCATCTCCTCGAGGTCGGCACGCGGCACGCTGTGCATCTTCGTCACGGACTCCTCGAAGAAGTCCAGCGGACGGTCCATGAACATGCGGAGGTCGGCGCTGACCATCGGGGCTCCTCACCCTTGTTAGAAAACCAATGATGTTTTAAGCTAGCTCGCGGCGGTCGACAACACAAGGGCAACGAGGGAGATCCGGATGACCGAGTTCCTGCGGACCGAACAGCGCGACGGCGTGCGGGTCCTGACCATCGACCGGGCCGAGTCGAAGAACGCGATGCACGGCCCGCTGCGCGCCGAACTGCGTGCCGCGTTCGCCGCGGCGGACGCCGACGAGACGGTCACCGCGATCGTGCTGACCGGTGTCGACCCGGTGTTCAGCGCGGGCGTCGACTTCAAGAACCTCGGCCGCGGACCCGACGAGGCCCGCGGCCCATCGGCCCTCACTCCGGCCGCCGCGATCCGCGCAATGCGAAAGCCGGTCATCTGCGCGGTCAACGGCGCCTGCGTATCCGGTGCGCTGGAGGTTGCGCTGAGCTGTTCGTTCATCGTGGCCTCCGAGCGGGCCCGATTCGCCGATACGCACGCACGCCTGGGCGTGGTGCCCACGTGGGGGTTGACTGCGCTGCTGCCCCGCGCGGTCGGAGTGCGCAAGGCCCGCGAGATGTCGGTCACCGGAGCATTCGTCGACGCCCCCGAGGCGCTGCGCCTGGGCCTGGTCAACCATGTCGTCCCGCACGTCCAGCTGATGACCTTCACCCTGGACCTGGCCGCCAGGATTTCCGCCAATCCGGCTGTGATCGAGATGCTTTCGCTCTACGACCGCGGTGAGGACCTCTCGCTGGCCGGAGCCCTGGCGCTGGAGACGGCCACGAGCGTGGGCCGCACCTACGATCTGGCGGCGTTCACCGCCGCCGGTAGGGCACGGTGATCACTGCGCGCCTACGCGCTCGCGCGGTACGCCTCCACGATCGGCGCCAGTTCGTCAGGCGTGGCACCGTGCATGATCACCGCGTCGGCTCCGTAGTCGAATTCCTTGCGCACCCGGTCGACGCACTGCTGCGCGCTGCCGGTGGCCGAGGGTTCCATCCACTCGTCCGGGATCAGCGTCGCGATGTGTTCGATCTGTTCGGCGCTGGCCTTGTGATCGATGCCGCCGGGAATGGACTGCACCACCTTGTCATCGCGGAACCGTTGCAGCACAGCCGGATCCCAGCCGTTGGTGTTCACCAGGAGATCGCCGTAGCCCTGCAGGTAGGTGGCCAGCCGCGCCACCGTCTTCTTCAGTCGCAGCTCCTCCGGCAGATGGTCGCCCACCGTGGCGAAACACGACCACACGCGGACGCTTGCCGGGTCCCGGCCGGCCTGCTCGGCGGCGTCCTTGACGGTCCGGACCGCGCGCTGCAGGGTCTCCGGGGTGAAGTAGGTGTGCAGGATGACGTCGTCGAACTCCCGGCCGCCCAGCGCCAGGGTCTGCGGCCCGAACGCGACGATCGCCAATCGGATGTCCTCGCGAAAGTCGGGATCCAGGAACAGGATCGGGTACTTCCCGAGCGGGCCGTCATGGTTGAAGATCAGCTCGCCGTGCCACAGTCGGCGCATCACCTGCGCGAAGTCCTCCATCTGCGCGGTGGTGACGGCCGGGATGCCGAACGAGTTGTAGATGGCGCCGATGCCGCGACCGATGCCCAGGGTGAAGCGGCCGCCCGACAACCGGTGCATGGTGGTGGCCCACGATCCGGTGATCAGCGGATGCCGGGTGTTGTGATTGGTTGCCGCCGTGGCGATCTGCATCCGCGACGTCACCGCGCACGCCGCGCCCGTCAATGACGACGCCTCCTTGACGTTCCACCGCTCGGAGATGAACCCGGTGCCGAAGCCCAGTTCCTCACCCCGGCGGGCCTCGTCCATCAGGGTGGCCGGTCCTTCGCCGCCGGCCCCGGCCAGCAGGTAGTAGCCGAGTTCGTCGAGCACCCGATCTGTCACGCCCACACTCCTAGTTTGTATCCACAGTTCCACACTTCGACGATGCGCCCGTCCACCACCCGGAAGATCTCCATGCTGCCGACGTCGACCGCCGTGCCGTCCTTCAGCTTCATCGGCGACTGGTAGACGACCGCGACGTGTTCGCCGTCATCCCCGGCCACCACCAGGTTCAGATCGAACCGCAACTCGTCGAACATCTCCCAATGATCGACGATCCGCTGCACGGCCTCGTCATGCGTCAGCACCGTGGCTTCGCCCACCTCGTGGCGAATGACGTTGTCGCCCATCAGTTCCTCGGCCAGGGCGAACTCCCGCTCGTTCCACACGACCAGGTTGTAGAGTTCGACCACCTCACGCGCTGATCTCAAGAGAACACCTCCAGTGCGTCGGTCTCGTCGATGGTCGCCACCGCCCGTTCGGTCAACTTCAGGCACAGCCGGCGGGAACGCTCCGGCAGCGCATCCCAGCCCATCAGGGTGATCACCGGCAGCACGATCAGGTACGCGGTGGCCATTCGATAATCGCGCCAGGCCTCGTCGAACGAGTAGTCCTCCGACGCGAGCTCGGACAGATACTCGCGCAGCAGCGCCTCGTCGTGACCGCGCCGCACCGAGGTCGGCAGGCCCTGGCTCACCAGGTAGGCGATATCGGAAGCGCCGGCGCCCGTACAGGCGAACTGGAAATCCACCACTTTCATCTCATCGCCCGCGAAGAACAGGTTGTCGGCGCGAATATCGCCGTGCAGCAGCGTGTTCGGCCGGCCGAGCACATCCAGGGCCTGTGCCGCGTAGTCGGGGAATCGCTCGGCGAATCGCGCAACGGCCGGGGGTACCGGTTCGCTGGCGTGCTCGAGGTACACCGGCCACGCCAGCCCGAACACCGGGAAGAACAGATCGCGCACCAGCGGGGTGTCCAGGCTGGGGAACACGCCCGACGGGATCTCGGTGGCGCCGGGCCAGGAGTGCAGGGCGGCCAGTCCCGAGATCGCCGTCCGGGCCTGTGCCATTGTCAGCCCGGCCAGGTGATCGGCGTTCTCCCATCCGCTGAGGTCTTCCATCACCAGGACGAAGTCGCCTGCCGTGGCGCCCATTTCGGCCACGTGAACCTCGGGGGTCCCCATCGGCGCCCGGCCGGCAACCCGGCGGTAGAACTCCAGTTCCCGTCGGTAGCCGCCGAGCATCTCCATCGCCCCGCGGGCTTCCGGGCTGCCGGGCAGTTTGACGATCACCGTCTCCGGCAGCCCGGGGTCCCCGGCCACCCGGACCCGGTAGAGCAGGGACGCGAATCCGCTGTCCTCGGCGATCCGCTGGGCGACCGCGCTGTCCACCGGGCGGCCGAGCGCGCCGGTCAGCCAGGCCGGCGTCACCTCGTCGATGCACGACGGGATGACGACCGACTCCTGAGTCACCGTCGACCTCCCAGAAATATTTGACGCAGAGCAACTAAGTTAGTTGTCGAGCGTCTAATATGCAAGGGTGCCGTCACCGTCCCGGGGCCTGACCCAACCCCAGCGGGTCGAGCTGTCCACCCGCAGACTGGTGTCGGCGGCCGCCGAGCTCATCGTCGAAAAGGGCTGGGAGGCAACCACAGCCGCCGAGATCGGCCGACGCGCCGGCTATAGCCGGGCGATGGTACACGCCCGGTTCGGCACCAAGGACGCCATCCTGCACGCGCTGCTCGACGAGTACGTCAAGCGCCTCAACCCGGACCCCGACCCCAAGAAGGACGGTCTGGCCCAGGTGCTGGCCCATTTCGACCGGATCGAGGATCTGCACACCCAGGACCCCGATCTACTCCGGGCGATGTTCGTCGCGACCTTCGAGGCCGCCAAGACCACCTCGCCGCTGCGCGACAACGTCCGCACCCAGCTCGAGGGCGGCGCGGTCAAGGTCGAGATCGGACTGCGCAACGGCATCGACGACGGCTCGATCCGCACGGACATCGACATCGACTCGGCGGTCAACGACATCACGGCAGCTGTCTTCGGAATGGCATTCCAATGGGTGGTGGTGCCCGGCCACGACCTCGACCGGGAACTGCATCAGACCCGCGCCCGCATCACCCGCGACTACGGAGCCTGACCCGCCACCTCACGCAGGAACCGTTCCGTCACCGCCTGTACCCGCCCCGAGAACACATGCCCGACATGGCTGCCGTCATGCCAGTACTGCTCGCCGCCCCACTTCTCGTGCAGCAACTCCGCCGGCGAACGCATCGCCATCTGGTCGTTCCAGGCGCCCACGATGAGGCGGCGGTTCTCCGGCGCCAGTGGAACCACCGCAAGGGGATCGATCACCGAGGTCAACTCGGACACCACGTCGGAACCGAGCACCGAGAGCACGTCGGCGGCCTGTTCACCCCACCGGTGCAGATGGTTGGCGATCATGGCGTTGAGGCCCAGGATCGGCGTGTAGAGCGCCACGCCGTCGACCGGTTCGAACGCCGACGCCAGGGCCGCGACACCGCTGCCCAACGACAGTCCCGACAACACGACCACCGTGGCCTGTGGGTCGATCCAGCGGATGACGGCCCGGACCTCGGACACCGCACGCATCATGCCGGCGACGTTGGCCAGCGGATCGGTGTCGGGGTAGGTGGGCCACGACTTGCGCCGGACCCCGTGCCCGGGTTGGACCGGCAGCGCGACGTTGAAACCGAGCTCGCGACGGATCCGCCCGACCCGGGCGACGGCCAGGTCGGACAGACCGCCCTGCCCGGCGCCGTGCACCCAGATCAGCCAGGGCCGGGGACGCCGGGTGTCGGAGCGCACGACGTTGCAGACCGCGGTGGTGGGTGCGGCCAGTTCGCCGAAGCAGTCCGGCAGTCGCGGGTCGTGCTCGTAGCTCACCTCTTCGAAGGCGAACTTGCCCATCATTCGCCAGCGAATGTTCTTGATCTGCAACGGTTCCGGTTCCGCGTAGCAGCCCGCCATGCCCAGTCGGGTCAGTTCGTCGGCGACGGGACGGTACGTCTCGATCGCGGTGTGCACGCTGGGCGGCGGCGCCGTCAACGTCATCCCGGTGACCACCAGCTCGTCCAGCGCCACCTCGCCGAGTTGCCGCAGTTCGCGCGCCGTCCGCCCCGTCCAGTTGCCCGCTTCGGTCAGCGCGCCCACCGACCGCGGAATGACACCGCCGATCTCCCGGGCGATCTGTCTGGCGCGGTCTTGCGGACGCATGGTGTCAGAGTAGGTCGAAACCGGTGTACCCGGCAGCAGCGACCTCGTCGCAACGCCGGCGGTACTCCGGGATGCCCGCGGTGTAGCCCATGTACCTGCGCTTCTTGCCCGGCACATTCGCGCCGTTGTACCAGGATTTGCAGCTGGGGTGGGCCAGCACCGTCGGTTCCACCAGGGCGGTGGTGTGCTCGATCCAGTCGTCCTGGGCCTGGGCCTGCGCCTCGATGCTGCGGTGTCCGTGGGCCCGCAGGTGCCCGATGCACTCGGCGATCCACTCCACGTGCTGCTCCAGCGCGGCGATGAAATTCGTTGCCGCCGAGGGGCTTCCGGGAGCCTGCACGATGAACAGGTTCGGGAATCCGGCCACCATCAGCCCGAGGTACGACGTCGGCCCCTCGGTGTCCCAGACGTCGCGCAGCGTCACGCCGTCGCGCCCCTTGATGTCGATGCGGCGCAGCGCGCCGGTCATGGCGTCGAATCCGGTGGCGAACACGATCACGTCGACGTCGACGTCGCCCTGCTCGGTGCGGATGCCCCTCGAGGTGATGGCGGTGATTCCACCCTTGCGCAGATCCACCAGCGTGACGTTGTCGCGGTTGAACGTCTGGTAGTAACCCTGGTCGATGATCGGCCGCTTGCAGCCGAACGGATGGGTGGGCACCAGCGCCGCCGCAGTGTCGGGGTCGTCCACGATCCGGGCGACGGCCTCGCCGTACAGGGCGGCCGCCTCTCGGCTGGCCTCGATGTCGAAGAAGATGTCGCCCCAGTTCAGCGCCCCCATCACGCCGTGCTCGTCGATGGCGCGCAAGCGCTCCTCCCGGGTCGCGGACTTCAGCGGCGGTTGCATCAGCATGTCGAGCAACACCGAGAAGGCGCTGAGCCGGGCCGAGCCGACCGGGTGTGCCCGCTGGGCCGCCCGGATGTCGGCGTAGTTGGCCTTGAACCCGTCGAGCTCGCCGGGTTCGAAGGGCCGCACCGACCACGGCAGCGTGTAGGCCGGTGTGCGCTGGAAGACCGTCACATGTTCGGCCAGCCGCGCGGCGACCGGGATCAACTGCACGCCCGTCGATCCGGTGCCGATGACGCCGACGCGCTTCCCCCTCAGGTCATAGCCGTCCTTTGGCCAACTGCTCGTGAAGAGCACCGCACCCTCGAAGTCGTCGACGCCGGGGATGTCCGGCTCCAGCGGCATCGAAAGGATTCCGGAGGCGGCGACCACGAACCGGGCGGTGAAGCGCGCGCCGGTGTCGGTATCGATCGTCCACTCGGCGGCATTCTCGGAGAACGTCATCGCGTCCACCCGGGTGTTCAGGCGGATATCCCGGCGCAGATCCAGCTTGTCGGCGACGAAGTGCAGGTACGCCTCGATCTCCGGCTGGGCCGGCATGGTCTCGGTCCACACCCACTCCTGCTGGATCTCGTCGGAGAAGCTGTAGGAGTATTCGATGCTCTCGATGTCGCAGCGCGCGCCCGGGTACCGGTTGAACAGCCACGTGCCGCCGATGTCCTCGGCGGCCTCCAACGCGACCACCGAGAGCCCCATCCCGCGCAGCTTGTGCAGCATGTAGAGCCCGGAGAAGCCGGCCCCGATAACCACCACGTCATGCGTCGGTGCGCTCATCCGCGGACTTCCGGTGCGGGCGTGAAATCCATCAAGGTCCGGGTCAGGTGCAATCGCGTTATCCGCCAACGACCTTCACGCTTCTCGTACTCCTCGTGATAGTGCCCGGCCCCGTGGAGTCGGCCGCCGTCGGGGAACACCAGCAGGTCCTCCATCGCCCAGATGCCGGTGGCCGTCAGCGGGGAGGTCAGTTCGATCTCGGGAGTGTGGCAGTGGTGCATGGTGGCCGCGCCGGCGATGCCGCCGAGCACCACCGGCTCGAACGCGTCCAGGCCCACCAGCGGTGCCATCGTCTGCGGATCGGCGCCGCCGGTGGAGACCGCGACGTCGAGCAGCACCACCACGTCGGGCGCGAAAAGCTGCCGCCAGGAGTCGATGTCGCGGGTGTCGAGGAATCGGCAGTACCGAGCCTTGAGAAGGCGGATGGCCTCGATGTCGTCCATGGGCTCCCAAACCGTTCGTGGACTTGCCTGAAACCACTACTGTAATGTATTCCGTATCGCGGTGGAAGCTAGGGAGGAAAGCTCATGAAAGTGCCGTTCACCTGGAAGGTCACCGGCTGGTTCATGATCGGCTGGTCGGCCGAATACGCCGCCGGTGACGTCAAGGCGCTGAAGTACTTCGGGGAGGACCTGGCCGCCTACCGCGACGAGGACGGTGTGCTGCACGTGCTCGAGGCGCACTGCAAGCATCTCGGCGCCCACATCGGCCACGGCGGCACGGTGGTCGGCGACTGCATCGAGTGCCCGTTCCATGGCTGGCGCTGGGGTCCCCACGGCGACAACACCTACATCCCGTATCAGCCCGACAAGCCGAACCGCGGGCTGAAGCTGCGGTCGTACCCGGTTGCCGAGCAGCACGGCTGCATCTTCATGTGGTACCACCCGCACGGGAAGGAGCCGCAGTGGCCGCTGCCCGACATCTTCCACAAGTTCCCGCAGTTCGACACGGACCCGGACAAGTACTACCGGCCGTACCCGGAGTTCTCCAGCCGCACCGACGGTATCCACGTCCACCCGCAGATCGTGGCCGAAAATGCCCCGGACAGTTCACATTTCCGGTACGTGCACGGCGCCACCGTCACCCCCGTGTGCCTGGAATGGGCGGGCGTCGACGAGGAGTGGCAGTTCGTGACCGGCTGGCCGGACGTGCGCAGCGACGACCCGGAGAAGATGGCCCTGCGCATTCACAGCCACTACTCCGGCCTGGGCTTCGCCATGAGTGCGTTCGAGGGGTCGTCCAACCACCGGCTGATCTTCGCCTGCACGCCCGTCGACGACGCGGTCTCGGACATGTTCTATTCGATCTGGTGGCCAAAAGAGAACGCGACCGACGACGACGTACCGCCGCCGCACGTCCGGGACACGGTGGAACGCAAGTTCCTCAAGACCGTGTGGGAGGACGTCGACATCTGGGAGCACCAGATCTACGTCGAACGTCCTCCGCTGGCCAAGGTCGACGCGAAACACTATATGGCCCTGCGTAAGTGGGCCACGCAGTTCTACGAAGTGCCGCCCGTCGCCTCCTGCGAGTGCGGCGCCGGGGTATGACCCTCCGGGAGCTCGTCGACCCCGCGCACACCGCGATCGTCACCCAGGAGTTGCAGGGTGCCGTAGTAGGTCCCGACGCCGGGCTGCGGGCCCTGGCCGACGAGGCTCGCCGGGAGGCCCTGCCCAACATCGCGCGACTGCTGCCCACCGCGCGGGCCGCCGGGACTCCGGTGGTGCACTGCCTGGTGCAGCGCCGCGCCGACGGGCTGGGCTCCAACCACAACGCGAAGCTGTTCGCCATCGGGGCCAGCGGAGTGGCCATCGAGCCGGGCAGCCAGGGTGCCACCCTGCTACCCGAATTCGGGCCGGAGCCAACCGATCTCGTACTGCATCGGTGGCACGGGCTGGGCCCGATGGGTGGCACCGACCTGGACGCCGTCCTGCGCAACATGGGTGTGCGAACCATCGTCGCGGTCGGGGTTTCGCTGAACGTGGCGATCCCGAACCTGGTGATGGACGCCGTCAACGCGGCCTACCGGGTGGTGCTCCCGCGCGATGCGGTGGCGGGTATCCCCACCGACTATGGGCAGGCCATCATCGACAACACGTTGGCCCTGCTGTGCACCGTCACCACCACCGACGCGTTGATCGAAGCGTGGTCATGAGAGGCGCCTACATTTGCTTTTGTTAGGGTAACCTAATATCGCATGACGACAACGAGAGCCGATGGCGCGTTGCGAGTGCTGCGCGGCATGATCGGCAACTTCCCCTACCCTCACCAGGCCTCGTACTTCCTGGACAATCCGCTCCGCCGAGCCTGGGAGAACCCGGCTGCCGCGATCGCGGTGATCGGACTGGCCGGCCACGAACGGGTGCTCGAATTGGGCCCGGGCCCAGGTTTCTTCAGTGTGGAGATCGCCCGACTGTTGCCCACCGGGCGACTCGATCTGTTCGACCTGCAACCAGAGATGCTGGAGAAAGCCCGGCGCAAGCTGGAACGGGCGGGCTACCGCGACGTCGGGACACACGCGGGCGATGCCGGTGCCGGATTGCCGTTCCCCGACTCCACCTTCGACGTGGCATTCCTCGCGGAGGTCATCGGCGAGGTGCCCGATCAGGCGGCCTGCGTCCGTGATCTGGCGCGGGTGCTCAAACCCGGCGGACTGCTGGTGTTCCACGAGGAGTTCCCGGATCCCGACCGACTCAGCGTCGCCGAGCTGCGTGCGCTGGCCGAACCGCAGGGCTTCACCTATGTCGATGCCCGAGAGAGCAGATGGCGCGACACGGTGCGGTTCCGCAAGCCGGCGTAGCGCGGCACTGCCAAATCACTCCTAACGCACCACCCGGACCGGAACGCTGCTCCACCCGGCGACGTTCTGCATGTTGACGCGCTTGCAGCCGTCCCAGTCGACCTCGTAACGCGGCATGAAGTCCAGCATCCGGTCGAGTGCGATCGCGCTCTCCATCCGGGCCAGTGCGGCACCCAGGCAGCTGTGAATTCCATAGCCCAGCCCCAGATTCTGCGCCTGGGCGCGATCTCGGTCGATGTCGAAGTTGTCCGGCTCGGTCCATGCCGCGGGATCCCGGTTGGCCGAACCGCCCACCAGGAAAACGGGATTGCCCTCCGGGATGGTGACGCCGTGCAGCGTGATGTCCCGCATCGACCGGCGCACGTTGTACTGGGCCGGCGCTTCGTAGCGCAACAGCTCCTCGACCGCGGCCGGGATCTTGCTGCGGTCGTCGAGCAGCTTCTGCCACTGGTCCGGGAAGCGCGCGAACACCACCGCCGCACTGCCCAGCAGCTTGGTCACCGTCTCGGCCCCGGCACCGCCGAGAAGTTGGGCGAACTCGGTGATCTCGACGTTGTCCAACGGCGCCATCTCGCCGTTGTCGCGTTCGATCTCGGCGTCGATGAGCTTGCTCAGCAGATCGTCGCCCGGGTTCTTCCGGCGTTCCTTGATCAGCTTGTAGTAGTAGATCGCCATGTCGACGGCCGACTTCAGGCCGGCCTCGCTCATGTCGACCTCACCGGGCGCGCGGCTCAGGAAGTGGTCGATCCACAACCGGATCTGCTGGTGGTCCTCGTCGGGCACACCCTGCATCGTGGTCATCACGTCGACCGGGAACAGGGCCGAGAAGTCCTGGACGAAGTCGAATCCGGCCGGGTCCACCGCCGCCAGGTGCTTGTCGACGAGCAGTTCGACCAGGCCGCGGTGCGCCTCGATCGCGCGAGGGGTGAACACCTTGTTGAGCAGGCTGCGCATGCGCCGGTGCGCCGGCGGGTCCATCGCAATGATCGAGCCGTGTTCGGTCACCTGGCCCTTGCGTACCTGACCCAGATCCACTCCGTATGCCGACGAGTAGGTCTCATAGTCCTTGAACGCCGCCGCGACGTCCTCGTGCCGGGTCAGGGCGTAGAACTGGTACTCCGCGCTGTAGTACACCGGCGCCTCGTCCCGCATCCGCCGGTAGGTCTCGTACGGACTGTTGAAGAAGTCCTCCG
>WBZP01002415.1_pt1 | contig 21512 bp, 31 predicted proteins | sample 5204301 | NCBI WGS metagenome assembly WBZP01 (sample SAMN12412401, study PRJNA552823) | activated sludge metagenome | isolation source: activated sludge from nitrification reactor of wastewater treatment plant... | place: USA: Pennsylvania | collected 2017
GAAGCCATCAAGCTGATCTACTACCTGCTCGGCACCCAAGATCACCACATCAGGGTTTGTGGCGACAATTGCTTGTAATTTTTCTTTATCCCAATGGTCAGGATGAACATGAGTAATCACAACACCAACAACATTGTCAGGAACGACAAAGTCTGATGTGTATGCTCCCGGATCAACAACAAGCACCTGCCCATCTTTTTCTACAGTAAAGCACGCATGTTCGAATTTAGTTAGTCGCATATCAGTATTCCTCCTTAAACCATTTTGTAAATTTCTGTCGTGCTTTACTGATCTTTGGTTCTATGACAATCGAGCAGTAGCCACTTGCAGGGTTTTTGTTGAAGTAATCCTGGTGGTACTCTTCGGCTGGGTAGAATTCCTCAAGCGGCGTGATTTCAGTGACGATCTTGTCGCCCCAATGCTCTTTGGCGCGTTCAAGTGCTGCTTCAAAAGCTGCCTTTTGCTCCTCGCCATCATAGAACATAGCTGAACGATATTGTGTGCCAACATCATTACCCTGACGATCGAGGGTAGTCGGGTCGTGGATCAAAAAGAACAAATCCAAAATCACATCGCTAGGTATCACCGATTCATCAAATGTAATCTGCACCGCCTCAGCATGGCCAGTGTTGCCAAGCGATACTTGCTCGTACGACGGATAGGGTAAGTCACCGCCAGCGTACCCGCTTACCACAGATTCAACCCCACGCAGTCGCCGATACACGGCGTCTAAGCACCAAAAACATCCCCCTGCTAGCACGTACGTTGTCATATATCTATTATACTAGTCGTAGTGGACTATGACGAATTTGCGCGACTACTAAGCCAGCAAGGTGAAGAACTATACCGTGACATGCCGTGGCGACAGGATACACGGCCCTATTATGTGTTGGTGAGCGAGCTCATGCTGCAACAAACCCAGGTTGATCGGGTGATTCCAAAGTTCAATGCATTCATTGCGGCATTTCCAAATGAACAGGCACTTGCGACGGTGAGTCTTGCAGATGTACTAAAGCTCTGGCAGGGGCTTGGGTATAATCGACGGGCAAAGTTTTTGCATGACGCAGCTAAAAAGGTTGCCCAGCTAGGCGATTTTCCGAATGATGAAGCAGGGCTTGTGGCACTTCCTGGCGTGGGCAAAAATACAGCTGGTGCAATGCTGGCGTACGCCTATAACAAACCAGCGATTTTTATAGAGACAAACGTGCGCGCAGTATATATACATCATTTCTTTAACGATCAAGACGTAGTTGACGACAAAGACATTCGCAAGGTTTTGGAGCAAACAATTGACCATAAGCACCCACGAGAGTTCTATTGGGCGCTGATGGACTATGGCACAAGCTTGAAAAGGCAGGGCATACGACCAAGTCGTAGCAAGCATTACAAAAAGCAATCTGCACTCAAAGGTAGTGTACGCGAGGTGCGTGGGCAAATAGTTGCCTTTTTAACAACGAATGATGTGTCCGAATGGCAACTCAGTGCCGCGCTAGGCGCTGACGAACGATTTGCAGGAGCACTCGCGGGTTTACTGCGCGACGGACTGATTACAAAGACGGGTGATATACTGCATTTGACCAAATAGCCTACAGTGGCGATAATAGACAAGTATGAAAAAAGTTTCTCTGGCGCTTGCACTGCTTGTTGTAGCAACGATTGCAATGGCAACGCTACCAGCGCATGCGCAGCAAGCAGATGTCATGACCGATCAACACATTGATCGTATTAAAAACAGCTGCCAGTCGGCGCTTGCAACACTCAACCAGATTCATGCCAACGACGCCCCCGTGTACATAAATCGTAATCAAGCTTACTTTTCAATAAGCGACAAGTTGATTGCAAGGTTTAACAGTCGCCTCGCTTTAAATAGTTACGACACGACCGGACTTGTAAAAATTGCCAGTGAATACAACGACGCGCTCACAGAGTTTCGCTCGGCCTACAAACAGTACGACAACGCCATGGCAGATCTGACTAAAATGAACTGTAGCCGTCAACCAGTTGGGTTTTATGACAAAGTGACCAATGTACGAGGACTCCGCGCAAATGTGAAAGAAGCAGTCGAAAAGCTTCACAAGTTGATTGCGCAGTATAGCGAAGCGGTCGATGCGTTTAAGGCGCAGCATGAAACAAAATTGAGGGCGAGTGCAAATGACTGAAGATCAGTTGGAAGTTAAGGCCACACGACCTTGGTATAGGGCAGAGCTTGTGGTATTTATCGTGGGGAGTGTGTGCGTGGCTGCCGGGCTGGTGCTTGTCAGTATGGCGCTTTACAACTCTAGCGGCGCAGCGCAGCTTGATCTTAGTCGTCCTGGCTACAAAGCCGTACAAGACAAGGTAGACCAAACAGATACCTTTAAGTCATTCCCTGCGACAGGATCGGTAAATAGCAAAACAATCGATGATTTTCAGAAATTATATAGCAAGCAGGTGCAGCAAGTAACGGCAAATAGTGCATTTGACCCTGCAGTGCTCGACGACCAAGCGCTTGGTATCGACGCGCCGAGTGCCGACGAGTAAAAGTCTAAGGGGCAAGCTTCACATCTGATTTATCGAGCGCCTCGAGCAGTCGGCGGCGCATTTCGGCTATAACTGCCCATTGATCGGACGGTTGAGTCTTGCCTGCAATAATTATTTCGAGTGATGTGCCAGTGAATTCGCCTACCGACACAAAGGCAGGTGGATCGATAATCTTATTTTTCCATTTTTCCTCGTGGCTGAGCTCTTTGCCGATCCTGTCGACAATGCCAGCGATCTTTTTAACGTCCGACGCTGGATCGACCGTGATGATAAACCTGGCCATGCTGTAACCCATCGTTTTATTGATTACGTGAGTGATCGATCCGTTGGGTAGGTAATGCACATTGCCGTCTATATCACGAATCACGGTACTGCGACTACCAATACGCTCCACGGTGCCGCTGGCATTGTCGCCAAGCTCTACTATGTCGCCCACGCGGTATTGATTTTCGCCAATTACAAATAGGCCCGCCAAAAAATCTTTTATCACCGACTGTGCGCCAAAACCAAGCGCCACGCCTACCACACCTGCGCTCGCAAATAGTGGCGCCAGCAACGCATCGGCATGGTCTACCGCTTCGCGAAAGAGTGCCACCAAGACAACGATCACAATAAATATATGCCAGACATTGCGCACCACACCCGCCAACGTTTTTTGGCGCTTTTCTATGTCTTTTTGATGCCATTCGCGGTGGCGAGCAGTGCGCACCCAGCGCTTAACCAGTCGCGAAAGTATGCGACCGCCCACATAGTAGGCAAGTATGCCAGTGACAATGATGACCAGCATCGAAGCAAAGTGCTGGTTAAGCCACGCGGTAAATGGCTGCCATAGATCAACATGCGCTTTCAGCCAGACTTGTAGAGATTCCACCATATCTGTGATAGATTATACCATGGTATGACAGAGGTTAATCCGAATGATTTTATCATCACCAGGAAGCGTAAATTGTATAGGTTTGCGCTGTTTACCAATTCACCAATTTGTTTTGAGCTCGAAGACTGGCGGGCGCGTGCTGTCGATGTGGTCGAGTTAGGGGCGGGCACAGGATTGTTTAGCGTGGAGCTTGCAGCCCAGCACCCCGAAAAAGTATTTGTAGCGGTCGATGTAAAAGCCGATCGTCTGCAAAAGGGCGCAGCCGAGGCAGTGGAGCGTGGGCTCACAAATATATTTTTTGTGCGAGCTAGGGCAGATCAGCTAGCCGAGGTTACCCCGACTCATTCTCTTGAGTCGCTCTGGATTACCTTTCCCGATCCATTCCCCAAAAAACGCGCCGCCCGCCGTCGCATGACACACGCTCATTACTTGCAGCAATACGCTGAGTTACTAGCAAAAGGTGGTGCGCTGTACCTCAAGCACGACAACCCCGAGTTCTTCAATTGGTCACTCGAGCAGTTAGTGTGCGAGAAGTGGCACATCGACGAACTGTCGTTCGATCTGCATGATTCTGAACTGGCTAGCGACTATAAAATCCAAACAACCTACGAAAAGCGTTGGCTAGGCGAGGGGTTGGTGACGAATTTTGTGAAAGCGTTTCCAAAATCTGCGAAATAATTCGTATACTTTGGGAACTGCTGGACGGCGCATGGTAGCGTGCCGTCCAGCCTGATGTCCTCAGTCAGTGTGTCTGGCTTTCCAGCCATGCCAGTTCTTCGTCGGCCATCTCCTGGTTGTATGTCGCGATGCAGCGAATGTCACTGCAGGTGAGCTCGCCGTAACTCATGGGTGACTTACATATGGGACAGATCTTCATGATTACCTTTCGGTGACATTTTGACGGAGGATCGTCAAAGAACGAGCCAAGTAGCTTACTTTATTATTTTAGCATAAAATGTACGAAAGTCAATAATACCCCTTCTGTCCTCGTCTTTGTGCTATTGAATTTCGATGGTAGAAAGACGAGTGCTACTGTGCACGATATGCAGGTTCTGCTTTTTCGAGTATATGTCGCAGAGTAGCCTGAGGCGTAGGAAGCGATTCGTTAATGCGCTCGCCGCTAAAGTCGCGGGCAAGTCGTCTGCCTATTGACGTTGCTAGGCTGGTTGGGACGGTATAGGCAAGGTGTGCTTTGCGAACAATCTCGGGTGCTTTCGAGTAGATCCCCTCGACGATGATTACAGAAGCAGGCTCAATGACACCATCAATAACCGGTTCTTGCGTAGAGAAGTCGAAGCGTGTGCGGGCTACAAATTCACCAGCAAGCAGACGGTCAATATCTGCAGCTGCTTGCGCTGTGTCATAGACGAATGGATCGTCCCAGTTATCCCATGGCTCGCCTTTGTGCGCGTCGAGAAACCGTTTACCTTTGTTGTAGTCATCCGTCGAGAGCACCACAGATTCAGTACCATCTTGTAGCAGTCGATTTTGTAGTTCGGTCACGACTGTCGACTTGCCAGAGCCGCTGCGACCCATGATTCGTACAACTGTTGGCTGGCCGTTTCGGTAGCGCAGGCTTTCGCAGATCGCTTCGATGTTTAGTGGTGGCTTTGGTACGAGTGCTTCACGGCCTTCATTTTGTAACCGATGCTGATAGTGTGCACGCCATTCATTGTTTGCCTGGCTGTCGCCGGTTACTTCAATAAATTGATTAGTGAGATTATAGCGCCCAACAAACGACTCCCAGCCATATTTGCCTTCTGCTTCAGCTTGTATGTGTCCATCTTCAAACCAGTCGATCACAACTCCTTGTGCTGTTTCTGCGCGCAACTTGCGTATGACAGGCAGCTCTGGTGATCGATAATATTCATACGTTTCTTGACTGATTTCCGTTTCGATCTCTAGTCTATCAAGCCCCTCTGCAGTTACGCGGCCAGTGTCTTTTAGTGTTGCATGATACACGACCTCACCATTTTTGCTTGTTTGTCTTAGCCGCAGACTATATTGTTCACTCGGATGGCTCAGATAGAGCTGTTCGATAGGCTCTGTATACTCGCGAAATAACTGTAAGTTTTCAGGAAATAGCGGTAAGAATTTTCTTTCGACTTCTCGGTTTGGTTTTTGCTCAAATTCTTTGTTCATGGTTATCTTTTCGGCCATAATGTATCCCTTTCTTTAATATTCCGTTGGGTGCGTTTCGGCTGAGTTTGCTTTAACAATTCGAGCATTGTCATGAATGGGCGAGATAAACATTGGTACAGCGATGCGGCCAATACCAGCCCCACTGAGCCGTGCTTCGGGTGTGTATTCTCTGGTAACTGCCCGGTGCAAAGTGGCGGGAAGTTTGCTAGGTAAGTAACTGTCGGCTGCACCGCGAAATGCCGCAACGTCGGTACTGGCATCGTGCCATGTCTTGCCGACCCGGTGCTGCAAGCCTGGTGCAGTCTGGTGTATGTCAATAGTCCATGACGATTTATCGACATGCTCTTTGATGAGTAGTGGTGTACCGTCACTGCCGATTGGTCGTTGGCCTGGCGCGGCAACCAAGTGATACATGATTACGCGAGTAAGTATTTGTTCACGACGTCCACGCTCGGCGGCAAAAAAGTTTCCAAGGTACTCTACCGGATCAAGGCCAAATGCGTTTGCGACATCGGTTAGGTAAGGTCTTGCAATCGCTTCTTCAACAAATTCGTTCAGTTTAGCAGTAGCAGCGATAGCATCGACCGCTTCTGCAGGTGCGCCACTACGCTGAAAGTCGGCTGCTGCGAGACTGTCGGCATGAATAACGGTTGTTGGGTTGACGATACCCTCAAAATGCGGGTTGGCTCCGCGAATGCCAATATCTGATGCTGGATTCTTTGGGTTCCATGGCCTGAACAATGGATTTCCTTGGCGATCAGCAAACGATATATATTTGTCTGGCTCGTCATCATCGGTAAATGCAATAACTCGTGAATCCCCTCTGGCAAAACCTTCAAAGAGTGCACTATGGGCAATGAGCGATGCTTCCTCGGCGTCTTTTATATATACATCAAGCTCGTGCTGTGTCGCTGCATCTACGATGCTAGTTGTTGGTATGCCTTGCTCAATATTTGTCCTCAGGTTTTGTTTGTTGTGATTCATGGCTCAATACCCTCTCTTGTATTTAACAGATGACAAGTACAACATATCGTGCTAATCTAAGTACGTATAGAAAGTATATTTTGACTCAAATTAGTTTGAGCTATGATTGAGCAAACCGAAGTAAAACACCACATACAAAAGCACATACTCGGTGTGCTGTTGCGCCAACGCACGGCACGCTTTCGCGATATGCGTGCTCCTCGAACCGACACGAATCTCTACAGCTATCATCTGACGCAACTTCTGAAACAAGGAATGGTCAAAAAGATTGAAGGTGGCTACACCCTAGGAACAAAGGGTCTTGTGTACGTTGATCGACTCAATGCGGAAAAGGCGTTTAAACGCGAACAGCCAAAGATCATCACGCAACTTGTTGTTCAAAACAGTAACGGTGATGTACTGCTGCAACGGCGTAACAAACAGCCATATATCGACATGTGGACGTTGCCAAACGGTAAGTTACACATGGATGACGCGTCGCTACTCGAAGCAGCGCAGCGCGAAGCGAAAGACAAACTTGGTATCACGCAGCACGACATGCGGCATGCCGGTGACTGTTATTTGCGTGTGACCGACGGTGGTGAAATGGTGACCATGACGCTTGTTCATGTGTTTGCGTTTGAACGCGACGATATACCGTCTAGTGATGATGTGCAATGGGTGCAGCCGCATAAGCTACATAAGTATGAGCTTGCACCGTGTGTCGAGCAGATTATCGCTCGCACATTCTTTCGCGATCCGTTCTTTTTTGAAGAATTTACTGAGGAGTGGTAGCAGCGAGCTTTTCGCGCACCCAGCCGTCAACCGTGCCTGCACCCATGGCTAGCACGAGCGCTCCGCTGTCGCGGGCTTGCTGTATGGTTGCCCATAGGTCGTCGCTTAGCTCGGCAAACTGTATACTATCGTGATTAGTTACGTTAGCCGCGAGTTCTTCGGGTGTGAGCACGGGCAGGTTAGGATCTTCACGGGTAAGATAGGTAGGCAACCAGTACACCTGCGAGGCGAGAGCGAAGCAATCGGTATATAGTTCACGCACGGCATGTTGACGCACATTTTGGTGGGGCTGATACACCACGACCACATTATCGCTCAGCTCACGCGCCATGGCGATGGTAGCGGCGATTTCGCGTGGGTGTACAGCGTAGTCAGTGTACAGATTGGTCGCTAGCTTTTCAAAACGACGATCCACACCAGGGAATTGATTCAGTGCGCCCACCACATCACCAGCAATCCCAAGTCGTTCGAAGGCTTTGACGACCAGGCTGGCATTGCGACGGATATGCTCGCCAGCCAACTGCACGCTCGCAATGTCGCTGTCGCCAAGCACCCATTCATTTGTCCCATCACCAAGTTTTTCAGCTGTGTCGTGCCACAATATACTGCCGCTACTTTGCGTGAGAAACGTCCGAAATGCTGCCAAATAGTCTTGCTCGGTGGGGTAGGTATCGGGGTGATCGTAGCTAAGTGACGGTATAACAGCAAGGTAGGGGTGGAACTGCAAAAAGTTATGATCGTATTCGTCGCATTCGTACACGAAATACTCGCTGGCTGGGTCGAACTTGCCACTTGGGCCAAATGACATAGTAGTACCCACAGAGTAGCTGATAGGAATGCCGAGTTGTTGGAAAGCCCACACAAACAGCGAAGTAGTAGTGGTTTTGCCATGCGTGCCTGCCACAGCAATGAGTTTCAGATTTTTTTCGGCAACGATGTGCGCTAGCAGCTCGTCACGTTTGGTGACTTTTATGCCAAGCTGCGAAGCAAGCTGCAGCTCGGGGTGATCAGCAGGCAGTCCAGAGGTATAGACGAGCCAATCGACTGGTTGCTCACTGTGGGTCGCTTGCAAAAATTCACCAGATTGGTCGGTGCTAATCACTACGCCGCGTTCTTGCAGCTGCGACGTCATGAGCCCTGATTTTGGATCAGACCCAGACACGCTATAGCCTGCATCGAGCGCAATCTCTGCCAGAGGTCCCAGGCCCACACCACCAATACCAGAGAAGTAGATATTCATATGCTTACTAGTCTCGCACGGGTGCTATAATAGTGTCAAACAGGGGCATCACACAAACATGATCCAAACAATTATTCATCGGCTACTGAGGCGGCGTCATTTCTGGCGCTATGCCACCTTTGACGAGGTTGCCGAGCTCTATGCTTCGCGGGTCATGCGGCTACTTGCGCAGTATATGATCAATATGTTTGTGGCGGTGTACCTCTATCAGGCTGGGTATAGCCTTGTCCTCATCACGTCTTACTATGTTATTTCGTTTGCTTTCCGATCGATGGTTGTGCCCTTCGCTGCACGATTTATTGCCAAGTTCGGACCCAAGCACGGCATTTTGGCAGGTAACCTCTTGTACATTCCGGCGTTACTTGTTTTTCCGCTTGAGCCAGTGGTTGGTGTGCCAGCGGTGATTATCTTTGGCTTCTTCCAGTCGCTTTCGCTGGTGACGTTTGATCTTGGCTATATGGTGGACTTTTCAAAGGTAAAGCACGTCGAACATGCGGGCAAAGAAATCGGCTATATGCAGATATTCGAACGATTAACAGCTAGTCTCAGTCCACTTATCGGTGGTGCGGTTGCTTTCTTCATTGCACCTCAGGCAACCATGATTCTTTCTGCCATTTTATTTACAGCAGCGAGTGTGCCTCTGTTTCGGACTAAAGAGCAGGTACGGCTTAACCAAAAGCTCGAATTTAAACGCTTTCCATGGAAAGACACATGGCGAACGATCCGCGCCGAAACGGCAATTGGTGCCGATATAAATGCAAGTAATTTTGTTTGGGTGCTTTTTCTCACAGTGACTGTATTTGCGACATCAAGCAACAACATCTATCTTACCCTTGGTGTATTTGCATCGATCACTGTCGTCACGTCGTTTTTCTCGGCATACGCGTTTGGCCGGATCATCGACTGGCGACACGGCGGCGACTTGCTTAAGGTAGCTTCAATCGCCAACTCACTCACACATGTATTTCGTGCATTTGTGACCGCCGCTCCAGGGGTAGCAGCGGTGAATATTACCAATGAGGTCACAACAACAGGGTATTCCATGGCGTATTTGCGTGGTATTTTCGACACGGCCGACCGAGCCACTGGCCACAGGATTGTGTATTTGATGTTTGTATTAGTAGCAATGAACTTTGGTGCTTGCATGAGTGCGTTGCTGCTGACGCTTCTATTGCTCGTTCTCCCCAACCAAACAAATGCGTTTCAGCTGTTCTTTGCCATTACGGCTGCATACGTATTATTGCTTATGACAGCGCGCTTCAAGCTCTATCGATAGGTGATATACTAGTACCAATACTAGAGCGAAAGGCAAATGGGTGGCAGATAAACGGCAAGTGCGGCGCAGTATTCGCCAGTTGCAAAAGGTAAAAACCTGGCAACTGGTCATTTTGCTGGTGATCTGCGGATTTATAGCCGCTACCTTTTTGCGCCTCAACAACATTGGCATGGCCAACCGTCGCGACGCCGTCATGGCAGCCGACAAAGCTGGCGATGCAGCGATGATTCAATCAAGGTTGTACGATTTACAGCGCTATGTTTCGAGCCATATGAATGCCAGTATGGGCACGATCTATTTGGAAGATCAGTACAAGCGTGACAGCCAAAAAGCCATCGATGCAGCGAGCGGCACCGATAGCCCCAACGGCAATATATACAAGAAGGCTCAGGAGGTTTGTGCGCCCAAGTTTACGCATTACTCTCAGGCGTATTTACAGTGTACGATGGACTATTTGGCGCAGTATGCACCGGCCGACAATCCTTCGTCGACCGTAGTGTTGCCCAAGGCAGATTTGTATCGTCATAGCTTTGCTTCGCCACTCTGGACACCCGATTTTGCCGGCTGGAGTGTACTCGCCTGTGCGCTGATTATTGTCATGATTATTGGCCGCCTGATTGGCCTTGCGGTGCTCAGATTGGTGCTAAAATCGCGCTATCGGAGCTGAAAGGTGTTGACACTGGTCATAAGAGGCGGTAATCTTACGACTGTATAGCAATTAAGGAGGTATAAGACCAATGGCTTACAGTCACACTAACTCTAAGGGTATTACATACTACTTGCACAAAACTACTGTTACTTTGCGCGGTGGCAAACCACAGACCATCTACTTCTTCGCAAAGGTTGAGAAGAACGAAAAGGGCGAACCAACTGATCTTCCAGAAGATCGCGTTGTGAAGGAAAACCCACGTAACGGTTTCCTTACTATTTCTAAGAAGAAATAAGTTTTACATATATTTAAAAAACCGCCTCTTTATGGGGCGGTTTTTTGTGGATAAACACTTGCGGAATGGGGTATAGCGGTGCTACACTCGTATCAAACAAACAGGTGCCAGAGCTCCGCGGGGATTCGCAAATTGCCCCGCGGAGCTTTTTGGTTATCTGAGATATTGCATTTTTATAGTGCTTGTGGTATAATAAATTTATGGTAGCACCAGAGCGACCAGCAATAGACCGTGAAGATCAGGAAGCTGATAAGCTTGGTTCGTATGCTTTGGCGCAGAGAAGGTCTTATGGTAAGGCTCCTCAGGAGCACGCACCCAGTCAGGTGCCTGATGCTCACCCAGCTATGTCCTCGGCCGAGCGCAGTCGTATTGCGCGAATGGCAATACGGCAGGTTGGTGAAGATGCACTCGATACTGCCGATCAGAGCCGTACTTCAGAAGAATCGGTAGTACTGCGTGATCATGTGCGTCCACTTGCAGATAAACTTTTTGAAGGTAGCATTGCAAGGGCGCGAGCAGAAGCGGTAAAGATAGGTAGCAACCCCGATGCAGTCGAGCGGGCAATGAGGATGCAACGAGCCAAACGGCGCAAAATCACTGGGTAAAATACCGCCGCAAATGCGAAAGCCCTGCCCGTAAAAGGCAGGAGCAATCGCTCGACAGGCCGTGGGCAGGGGTTAGCGGGTGAACTCCCAGCAAAGTGCGTCCCATGCCTTCACGGCAGTCTCCATGTCGGCACCGTCATGCCGTTGCTGCCGCAGGAATGCATCGCGGCGAATGTTGCATTCGGTCTGCATGGTGCCTCGTACGTGTTCAACGCGGTGGAACAGATAGTCGTAGACGTCCAGGTGTTCGGGCGCAGCCTCGCGACGCTTTTGTTCGAAGTGCACGAACGCGTCTTTGCTGAGCGAGAACGTCAGCTCACTTACATATCCGTAGCACGCGTTACGCGTGATATCGGTACTGCCTGTCATACTTCCTCAATTCGTCAGAGAAACTGGTGTTCGAAGAAGTATTATACAATGAAAAATAATATCTGCATAGATTATAGCGATTTCGACACTTCTGGTGGGGCTGGAAAGAATCGAACTTTCTACCAAAACGTTATGAGCATCCTGCTCTAACCGATGAGCTACAGCCCCATCAGAGGTATCCAAATGATTTACTTGGTCTATTTTACCATCTCTTGCGGGTATTACGCTATAATAGTGAAAACAATGCAAAACAGACAACTAAAGCGCTTTATATATCACGCAAAACATCAGTACTTCACCATGAATAATGTGGTGCTTGCGGTGGCTGCCGTGATTGCGATTAGCTGGGCATGGTCATCGGTGCAGGCGGTGCAACGCAATTATCAGCTGCAGCGCGATGTCGACGATAAGCGCCGCGATCTCGCACTCACGCAGCTACAGACAGACACGTTGGCATATGAGCAGCGCTACTACAAAAGTCGTGAATACCAGGCACTCGAAGCAAAACGTCGGCTAGGACTGGCTGATGCAGGTGAAAAAGTGATTGTACTGCCGCCAAATTCTGCTCAAGCCAAAGCGCTCGACAAAGCCGCTGCTACTCCAGCGCTCACGCTGAGCAGCAACGAGCCCGCGCCCCCACCGTTTCAGCAATGGATGAACTTCCTATTTGGTGGCAATAGTCACGCAAGACAGTAAAGAGCATCGCGACATCTGTATAAGGGTTGCAAAATAAGCAGTAAATTGCTATACTTACTCAAGTATCTCCACTGCATACATACTATATATCGCGGAGTTGAGCGGTCTGGTCAGCTCATTTGTGAATCAATAGCTCATAACCCTGTGGTTATGATGGCACAAGAGATCAGAAGTACATTACATACATATATCGCGGGGTGGAGCAGCCCGGTCAGCTCGTGTGGTCGCAGGTTCGAATCCTGCCCCCGCAACCATGAAAAATTGCCGTCCTCGTGACGGCATTTTTTCATGGTTCCTGGCAGTTGGATCCGAACCTGCGCTTTTGCGAAGCAAAAGTCGCAAGGTTCGGCGCAGCGCAGCGAAATCGTCTGGAAGTTTACTTTCGAGACGATGAGCAAGCGGAGGAGCGAAGTAAAACGAAGCGATACCCTGCCCCGTTTTTATTTAACTTTTTAGGCCTGTGCTATACTCTCCAGTATGATCGAAGCGCGAGTGTTTACGGATTCTCTCGACAATGCGAAGGAGATTCTATATGGGCTCGAAGCAGAGTATCAAGGGCGGTACAAAATCGATGATGCTATCTACCGCAGTGCTGACAACGCAGTGTCATTAACCGATGAGTTTTTGCGACTGCGCGTTGTGCCCGAAAACATATGGGATGAAAAGCCCGTAATACTCGCGCTCAAACAAACGGAGTTACGCCAACTTGGCAAGACCTCGCATATCCCGCTGAAGCTGCAATTCGACACCAAGGCAGAAGCAGAGGAGTATTACAACGCACATCTTGCCGATGACTATGTATTTGATTTTGCTTTTTCGCGTGTAGGGTGGCAGTATGTACTTTCGAATGGGGATGTTGTTGACCTAGAGATTTTGGAGGATACGCACCCTTCGATTGAGTTCAAATCAGACACAGACGAAGGTGTAAAAAAGTTGCTGGGCATGTTTGCAGTGAGCGAGCGTGACGTCATAAAGGGCCCCTCGGTTACTGTGTTTCGGCAGGTCGTGCAGCCTGCTTCGCTAAGCAGCTAGTAGTTGCTCTGCAATCCTCGTAGTGATCCGTTCAAAGTGGGGCGGGTTGTAACTACGAAGTATGTAATAATCGATATTCCATGTAGCTCGAAAAAGCATGCGTAGGCGCTCTGGTGGAAGGTGTTTTTGCGGGTAGTTGTGCTGCAGACCAGGGATCTGCGAGCGCACGCTGACCAGGTGATTGGTAAAGGTGTCGGCAAAAGCGGCGTGATCATCGCGGGCGAACACGGCAATTTTTGGATTGGGGTACAGGTGCGATAGGTCGTGATCGGCAGCGACTTTGTGGTTGAGACCGACCCTTTCCATAAACTGGCCGTAGGTGGGGTCGATAATCATGTCATCGACCGCAAGGACTGCATGATCGAGCCCCCTGGTGTTTTCGATGACCCGTGCCGAAGGGTGAGACTTTTCTTGCATGTAGAGTTGTAGTGCTCGACTGGCAATACCGCAATGAGGCATGCGAAGCATGAAGTCGCTATCAACACAATTGTTAAACATGTCGCGGTTTGTTTGAATAGCATGCTCAAGCACGGGTGTGAGTCGATTCATTTCTGCTTGTAGCTGGTGGTGGAGCATGACTAAACTATGACACAAAGTCATAGATAAGTAAAACTACATTACCACATGCAGATCATGAGGGCCTTTGGCGAAGTTTTGGCCAGCCAGGCGCAGGTATTGGTTGATCATAGCCATGGCAAGGTGTTTGACACTGCCGTGGCTATAGCGCTTTGTGAGTGCTGCACGTTTGAATGATCGTGCCAACCGCTGAAAGTCGGCGGGCGAGAGTGGTATGGTGGAATCTGCTGTCATAAGAGTCCTCCTTTGTTTACTGGTCTAACTTAGCATAATCAAAGAGTATTTTCTGTAAAGTTTTTTACAACGAAGTTGCCTACAATAAAGTTGCCGACAATAAAAAAATCCCACCGGAGTGGGGGGTGAGGAGAAGGACGGCCGGAGCCGGTGGCGACGTTTACACGTCGCCACCGGCTGGCTTGTCTGAGAGCGCCACCACATCGGCATCCGCCTCACGGTCACCATGATGGTTCGGCGGCTGCTGTGAGCTGGCTGCCTCCACGATGGTCTTGATCCGCTGCTTGATGAGTGTTGCAGCAGTTTTGACGCAGTACTCACCACGCAAGTCAGACGGTTTCACGTTCACGAAGAACGTGTTGACCTCCTTGTCGTAGCGGTGTGGCTTGGCAAGGATGCCGAGTGTTGCGACCTCTTCGATTGCCCGCTCGACGAAATCGCGGGGGGCGGCCGAATGGAATCCGGTCACCATCGAGATATCGTCATCGTCATCATCGTCGGTCGACTCGATGTACTGCCTGATATGGACATCCGTCACTGTTCCTTCTCCTCAAATTCAAGCTGCAAAAGCAGCAGGACCATTGGGCCACGGTGGCCCTTTCCTAATGATTATTATATCAATAAATTATAGAAAAGTCAAATACGGCAGAGAAGAGAAGCTACGTCAGCTTGCTTGCAGCTACGCGCACAGCTTCGCTCCATGTCAAAAATGCATGGGGAGTAGCGGCAACTTCGGCAGCAGTCAGCTCATACTTGATGGCAAGTGCTAGTTCATGAATCAGCTCACCAGCGTGTGGCGCCATGACTGTCGCACCTATGAGTACGCCTTTTTTGTCGGTGATTAGTTTTACAAATCCATCGCGAAAATCGCTGGTGTTGCTGCGAGCAATGATGGTAAGGGGAGCCACAGCTTTTTTGATACGTAGGTCGCGGCGCAGGCAATCGTCTTCGGTGAGGCCAACGCTTGCAATACCTGGGTGTGTAAACACGACTTCGGGTGTGGCCGTATAGTCAGGCGTGAGTTTGCTTTTGTGCAGTATGTTGTTTGCCGCAATTCGGCTTTCTAGTAGGGCAGAGTGGGTGTGCCCTCCCCTACCCAACACGTCGCCAGTTGCAAAGATGTGTTTAGCACTGGTTTGCAGTTGATCGTTTACCAGTATGCCTTTGGCTGTGTATTGCACGCCAGCGTTTTCGAGTCCTAGGTCGACATTTGGTGTGCGCCCGGCTGCCAGCAGTACTTCGTCGGTGCGTAGGGAATGCTCTTGCCCGCCGCGACTGTAGGTGATCCTATGAGCGACGTTTTCTTTTTCGATGGCAAGTGTGCGAGTTTGCGTGAGGACAGTCACACCCTTGGTGTCTGCAAGCAGTGTTGCAAGTAGTTCGCCCGCTTCGCTGTCGAGCCCGGGTAGTAGGCGGCTGGCAATGTCGGCTATGTAGACTTTAGTGCCAAAGATCGCCATGAGCTGTGCAATTTCGACCCCGACCGTTCCCCCGCCAATCACGTAGAGTGTCTTTGGTGGGCGCATGACTTCAAGAATCTCGCGCGGCGTGGTTGCTGTTTCGAGGCTGAGTCCATGAATGCTCGGAACAACCCAGCTTGCACCAGTTGCAACCAAAAAGTGCGCAGCCGAGTAGCGCTGCCGACTCACGCTGATTTCGTGTGGGCTCAAAAAGTGTGCAGTGCCGTGCAGTGTGGTGACGCCTTCTTTTTCGTAGTAACTGCGGTTGCCGTTTGCCCCTGTGCGTTTGACTGCGATGTTTTTCCATTCGCGGAGCGACGGGTAATTGTAGCCAAGTGCACCCGAACGCAGACCAAAGCGTGCGCCAGCTTTGGCTTCGTCGTACAGCTGTGCGGCGTGCAGTAGGGCTTTTATGGGCACATCACCCCAGTTTGGGCTGGTACCACCAAAGGTGTCGCGCTCTACAATGGCAACTTTTTTGCCCTCTTTTGCGGCAATGGTTGCAGCAGCGCTGCCGCCCGCTCCGCTGCCGATTACTATGAGGTCAAAGTCGTAGTTGTTCTTAGCCATACCTTTAATTCCTTTTATATGATTAGTCGATGATGTTTGTATAAATACGCGGCTTCGGGGTGGTATCGTTCCAGGTGGGCACTCGCCAGGCGACGCAGATCATGGCTGGTAATTGCAGGTTTTGATTCGACCCACAGCACCACGGCATCGGTCACAAGAGCAGCGGTTGATTCGGCTTCGCCTTCTGGGCTCCGCACGCTCAGGCAGGCGCTGCGCACACTGTGGTGCAGTTTGTCACGGCTAAACTTTTCGGTAGGGCGACGGCCAGACTGTTTGATAACGTCGATCAGCATTATTGCACCCCCGAAAGCGCGACGCTTGTCACGATAACGCGCTCTACATACACAAACAACCCCAGCGCAAGCAGGGCGCCACCAGCAGCAAACTGCAAAAATCGCTTGTTGGATTCACGCCATTTTTGTATGCGCGCAAGCGTGTGGCCACCACCGATTAGTGCACCTACGATGAGCAGTGGCAAAAGCGACAGTAGCGTATAAATCAGCACGCCAATCAGCTGCAGTTCGGCAGGCAAGCGAATGAGCACCAGCGCTGTCACCAGCAGTGGAGCAAAAATAAACAGTAACTCGCTAAACACGCTGACTGCACCTAGGCCAAAGGCTTCGGCACTTTGTTTGGTTGCCTTTGAGCGCCCGCTCAGGTAGGCGGCAAAGCTGCGGGGAAGCCATAGGCTAGTGCCACGCTGTTCGCGGTAGTAAAACAACCATACCGCTATGCCCACGCCCACCACTGCGCCGCTCACCATTGCCCATATGAGCAATGGTGTACCTTGGGGTAGCAAACGCAGCAAAAAGAACGACAATGTCGAGAGCAGCAGAAGTGTCACGCTGCCGACCCCAAAAGTAAAACCACCGATGAGTTTGAGCAGTCGACCGTGAGCAGTTTTTTTACCAAGAGCATGCCCACTCATGAGTGTCAGTGTGCTGACGCTTGCCTGAAAACTGGCGTGTATCAACCCTGCGAGTACAATGATCGCCAGCGTTGCATAAGTGTCAAAATTGCCCATGGTTTCGGTATTTTTATGTGAGGATCCTTTATGCCGATTTTAGCATAAGTGTTGTACTGAGGTCAAAAACTTGGTGAAATGTGTAAAATGCTATTGCTTTTTTTAAAATAATATGCTAGTATAAGCATATCAACCAATTAAAACAAACAAAAAGCAAAAGGAAACTCCACCACCATGACCAAAACACAGGCAACAGAAAGTGCATTTGAACAAGCACTGAGCGCGATTAGCCTCGCAACCTGGAACCGCCCACGCAGCACTGGCGAACTGCAATCATTCCTCACCCGCCGTGAAGCTGCAGTCGAAACCGTCGAGCTATAGAAATATTGCTCCGTATCTGTTACAATCAACTTTGCATTTGGCGGTTTTTGCCGTTATGCAGCTCAGCGACGAATTTATTCGTCGCCCACAATTTTGTAAACCAAGCTTTAGCTGTTTGCAAAATTGAGAGGAGGAACAACAAAGAGACGAAGTTTTGCCGCTTGCGGCGAAACGAGGCCTCGAAAGTGAGTTCCGACGAGGCACTGTAGCTCAGTTGGTTAGAGCGTAGGACTCATAAGCCTAAGGTCACAAGTTCGATTCTTGTCAGTGCTACCATGAAAATAACCCCACCCTGCGTGGGGCTATTTTCATGGTAATGCTGTTAAGCATCGAACTTGGGACTTTTTCGCTTTAGCGAAAAATAGTCACAGTTCGGCGCAGTGAATGAAGCGAAGAAAAGCGCGAAGCATTTTTCTGAGCGAGTGAACGGAGGAGGCTTTAGCCGATGTCTTGTCAGTGTTTGCATTAGCACGAGAGCGGGGTAAATAATGCTGCTTATGTTTTCGTATGATTTAAAGGGGTGGTATAGTGGCCAACATATGAGTAGTCCCGAAGATTCATTTGATGAAATTGTTGCCCATTTGCAGGATCAGCCTCACCAGCGTGAATACAATCCTACGGTGGGAGAGCTTTTTGACGCTTGGTCCGACGACACGACAAGCAGGGTTATCTATAGGCCAAGTGGGGGCTCATCGGTTGGCGAAGCGATATTTCGGGTTACCCAACGCATGGGTAGATACTACGATCGTGAACTAGAGGCAGGAAACTGCTACCCTCTTGCTGAGTATAGGGATGATGAGGACGAGCTTAACTAATGCTTCTGTAGGATCACTGCCGTATACTAAGTAGCATGAACCACCTTTTCCTCGTAACTGGCAATCCAAACAAGCTCAAAGAATGGCAAAAGATATTGCCGCCAGACATCACTATGGACACGGCCGATGTGGACCTGCCGGAGATTCAGAGCGACGACCCCGAAGAAATCATCACCGACAAAGCGCGCCGTGCATACGATGTAGTAGGCAAACCTGTGGTCGTAGAGGATATTGAGGCGGGGCTTGAAAAGCTACATGGGCTGCCCGGGCCGTTTATTAAATTCTTTATGAAAAAGCTGGGCAACGATGCGCTGTACCAACTAGCTGGGCGCGAAGGCGAAAAGGCAACGATTTCATGCTCCATCGCCTACTATGATGGCGAAAAAATGCTAACAGTGCGGGGCGATGTACATGGGACGATTGTGGCACCGCGCGGCGATGATGGCTTTGGGTTTGATGTGACATTTGTGCCAGATGGTCACACGCAAACATATGCAGAAATGAGTGAAGACACAAAGAATTCACTGAGCCACAGGCAAAAGGCTATACGACTGTTGGTTGAAGAGCTGAACTGATGATTCTTATGGTTTGCTGCTGCTCGATCTGGAGGTAAACTTGTAGCAATGAGCGAGATGAACCGATCAACGTTTAAAGATAAGCAAACCGAAGAACTGTGGTGGAAGCTGAAGGGGGTGGTGGACTCTCGTGGTGATATTGCGGAGTTTGGAACGGGAATAGTACGTCGGGCAGACATCGTATTCCCAAAGTCTCAGGCCGAGTTGCATGTTACCGAGCTTGTTGATCCGAATGATCTCGATGGACCACTTGCCTACCATATGGAACGCAGCGACAAAAGGGGCGAGTTTGAGCTGATGGTTTCGGCAGTGGCAGATATTGGTGCGCAAGCTGTACGAGTGGCAACGAGGGACATTAGGCTTTATATGGGTGCTACAGAGGATTCTATGGAGGGTGAGGAGCGTCGCAATCGAGCGTCCTTAGGAACGAGAGAGTTCCTGCTGCGCCATCGCAATAACGGTGTCATGCCCAATGTACCGACGCAGAGTCTGCTAGATACGTATGCTATGTATGGACTTAAACGCAGGGACAAGAAACAACTTATCGAACAGCTGAAAGCCGAAGGCTATAATGACGACGAAGCGGCTCAAGTGATGCGACTTGCAAGACAGCCAATAAGTTAGCAGAATATATAGACTAATCTTACAAAATATGCTATAATAGTAATATGAATATACCTCGTGTTCTGCGTGGGTCGCGTGAGGAAGTAAATCCTGTGGTTGACAGGCTGTTCTTGGCGCCGTCGGGGGCAACGAAGATGAAGAGCGGACCTATATATGAGGCACCGGGAGTGACGCGCGTACTTTCAGGACACAGTTCTGCGTACCTTCTGCCAACCAATCCCGAGAAGACAGAATATATGGCGATCGATGCCGGTATGGACAGGCGGGCACGAAACATCAAGCGGATGATGGCGATGATAATGAATCCGGTTGTTGCGGCCAATCCCGAAGAAATGGAATTGCTGTCTGAGCCCGATGTGAACGAGCAAGTGCGACGTCATATTACGGCAATAGAGATCGATCCAATTGAAACGGCACTGCGGGCGATTCTGGTAACGCACGGACACAAAGACCACACGGCTGGGCTGAGCGCGTTTTCGGAAGCAGCAATTTATGTGAGCCAAGAAGACAGCGCCTACGTACGAGGTTCTACAAAGGCAGAAGGCAAACTGGGCTGGCTACTCGGTCGTTTGCCTGAAAAATCACGACCGCATCAGGGAGTGAAGACACTCGAAAGCGGTGTTAAGGAGATTGTTATTGGAGATCGCACAGTAGGAGTGTATAAGGTGGGTGGTCATACTACGGGTAGCGTAGCGTATGGCACAGACGGGAACTTATTTGTGGGCGATGCGCTGTATTTCAATAAGTATGGCGGTGTGAGTTTGTCGCCCGGATTTGTATCGCATAACATGCACGATGCCGCGGTATCGCTAGTGCAACTGGTGAATACTATTGATGAGCGCGGTGATCGAATACTGACGGTTGTGCCATCACACTCCGATGTCGGCTCTATGGACACGCTGCGCCGGTGGCGTGATGAGGCGGAACCTCGTTTATACTTAGACCATGACAGACCTACAGAATTACTTGCAGCGTAGCGGTACGGTACTGCAACTTGCTACGGTACATGACGGTAAGCCATGGGTTGCCACAGTGTATTTTGTGGTAGACGACGACCTGCAAGTGTATTGGCTGAGCTGGCCTGAGCGGCGGCATAGTAGGGAAATTGCAGAGAATACACAGGTGGCCGCAACAGTGGTGATAAAGACGAACAGGCCGGCAATTGGCGTGCAGCTAGAAGGCGCGGCTACGGTGGTAACAGATGCGAGCGAAGTGCAGCGGGTAATGGAGCGCTACGTAGCGAAATACGATGAAGGGCAGCAGTTTTACGATGCCTTTGTGGCGGGTACAAACAAACACGTTATGTACAAACTAGCACCAAGCGCCATATGGCTTTTTGACGAAGTAAATCACGCGGGTGAGAGCCCACTGCAGGTTTTGTAACTATTCTTCTTCTTGTTCGTCGAGGTCTTCTATAAATTCGCGCTCGTCGTCGTGCACGTCAACATTGTCGTCGCGCGGTTCGTCTTCGTCGTCATACTCTTTGTCCAGTTCTTCAGCGAACTTGTCGGCTGGTACGCCAAGTTCTTTCGTTGGGTCGTCGCCCAGCTCGTCCATGATCGGATCGGTGGCGTTGTCGTCGGTCGTCAGATCGTCCTGATAATTTTGTGGCTGAAAACTCCCCTGTCCATATGGTGTCATTACTCCCCTACCTTTCTGCTTTACCATAGCTATTCCTCACCCACTATACTATGAAAATTCTTACAATGTGCCGTAGGCAGATAGGAGCAGAAATGATGTAAAATTGTGTCTCATGTATAGACCAAGACGCTATATTTGGTACAATGCGGAAAAGCGTAGCAGAAATGAGGGGACAATGAGCATAGAGCTAAGTATCAATTGCAACCAAGACCTTAA
>WBZP01002416.1_pt1 | contig 21506 bp, 21 predicted proteins | sample 5204301 | NCBI WGS metagenome assembly WBZP01 (sample SAMN12412401, study PRJNA552823) | activated sludge metagenome | isolation source: activated sludge from nitrification reactor of wastewater treatment plant... | place: USA: Pennsylvania | collected 2017
GTCGCGGCGTCGATGGTGACCAACTGCACCGTCGACTTCCACTGGTTCCCGCTGAGCAACCCGGGCATCATCACCATCCCGTTGTCCTTCTTCCTCGGTTGGCTCGGCTCGGTCCTGAGCAAGGACAGCAACGACGCCAAATACGCCGAGATGGAAGTCCGTTCGCTCACCGGTGCCGGCGCCGAGAAGGCCGTGCTGCACCACTGAGTTCCATCCATCGTCGTATGCCGCGTGCGCTCGCGGCATCCGGCAAGACACAGTGGTGAATGGTGCCCCGGGTCACCGCCCGGGGCACCATTCGGCTTTCCCAGGCGCATACGTGGGACGACGGGAGGGCGGCCCACAGCCGAACAGTCGCCACGTGTGACGGCAGTTCTCGCTGGCGAACACGAGGGCCGGACCGCGGCACCGCCATCAGGCCCCGCGCCCGCAACGCGGCATACCGGCACCGTGGGTCGAGTGCGACACCGAGGTGCCCGCGCACCAGGAGTGGCCCCGTTCATCCCTTGCACCAAGCGGTCGTGAAGCCCGAGCACCAGATCATCTTCCGGGCGCATGGGGTCGACGATCGCGGTGTGCAGATCACGCGTAGCTTCCGGGTCACCGTCAAAACTCCGCCCTCGGGCCGTTGACGGGCGTGCTGCGCTTCCACCCGAGCGTCTACCTCGGGATCATCACGTTCCTGGTTTCGAACGGACCTTCACGAATGCGCTCACCTGCATGCCCATCGGTGGCGGCAAGGGCGGCTCGGACTTCGACCCGAAGGGCCACTCGACCGCCGATATAATTCGCGTCTGCCAGTCGTTTCTGACCAAGCTCTCCCGGCACATCGGGGAGTACACCGACGTGCCGGCCGCCGGCGACATCGGGGTCGACGGCCGCGAGATCGGGTATCTCTTCGGTCAGCAAGCGCATCACCAACTGCTACGAGGCCGGCGTCATCACCGGCAAACGGCTGACCTGGGGTGGCTCACAGGCCCGCAGGAGGCGACCGGCTACGGCACCGTCGGACTCGACCGGCCACGACACTTTTCGTCGGTATGCCGCGTACTCACCTCACCACGCCTAGCAAAGGACCAACGACGGGTGAACCTCTGATGATGAGTCACCGGCATACCCGATAGTTGTCGGACAAAACGGACACGGCCAGGCGGACCATGAAGTCGTGTCAACCGTCACCGTGATCCTCGCGCTCGTGATCGTCACCGCGCTCGCCTTCGACTTCACCAACGGATTCCACGACACCGGCAACGCGATGGCGACCTCGATCGCCACCGGGGCGCTGGCGCCGAGGACAGCGGTCATCCTCTCCGCGGTGCTCAACCTTGTCGGGGCGTTCCTGTCCGTCGAGGTGGCGCTCACCGTGACCAACGCGGTGGTGCGCATCCAGGACAAGACCGGTGCACCCGACCCGGCCCTGCTCGCCGACGGCGGCACCTCGCTGCTGCTCATCGTGCTGGCCGGGTTGGTCGGTGGCATCGTGTGGAACCTGCTCACCTGGCTGCTCGGGTTGCCGTCGTCGTCCTCGCACGCGCTCTTCGGTGGGCTCACCGGCGGGGTCAACTGGGCCGGCGACGGCAGCAAGCTCGATGGGGTGCTCGGCAAGGTCGTCATGCCCGCCCTGCTCTCTCCGGTCATCGCCGTGATCGTCGCCTCCGTCGGCACCTGGCTGATCTTCAAGGTCACGACCGGTGTCGCCGAGCGCTACCGGGAGGCCGGCTTCCGCTGGGGTCAGATCGGTTCCGCATCGCTGGTCTCGTTGGCGCACGGCACGAACGACGCACAGAAGACCATGGGCGTGATCACCCTCGCCCTCGTGGCGGCGCACCAGTGGACCGACCTCAAGTCCGTGCCGCTCTGGGTGAAGGTGGCCTGTGCCCTCGCCATCGCCTTGGGCACCTACCTGGGCGGCTGGCGGATCATCCGCACGCTCGGCAAGGGCCTGGTCGAGATCTCCTCGCCGCAGGGCATGGCCGCGGAGAGTTCCTCGGCCGCAGTCATCCTTGCCTCCAGCCACCTCGGGTTCGCCCTGTCCACGACGCATGTCGCCACCGGGTCGATCCTGGGCACGGGCATCGGGCGCAAGGACGCCGAGGTGCGTTGGCGGGTCGCCGGGCGGATGGCGGTCGCCTGGGCGATCACCCTCCCGGCGGCCGCCGCCGTCGGCGCCACGATGTGGCTCATCGGACACCTGGTCGGCGGCCTGGCCGGCGCCCTCGTGGTATTCGCCATCCTCGTCGGGCTTGCGGTGTGGATGTGGCGACGCTCCCGCGAGAACGCCGTCGACCACACCAACGTCAACGCCGAGTGGGACCACCCCCGGTTGCGCGAGCTCGCCGGGGTCACCCTGCCCTGACGTCGCCCCGACTGTGCTCCATCGGCCACCACCGCTCCCCCAGGAGGGACTGCGATGAACAACATCGGTTACGCCTTCGACGGCGCGTGGCGCGTGCTCGCCGCGGGTCTCGTGCTCGGTGCGGGTCTCCCGCTCGTCTTCGCCCTGGGCATCCGGGCGATGGCCCTGGGGGCCGGTGGCGACGCCGAACTGCCCGACCACGGCGCCGCGCGCCCGCCGCACCCGATCGGGCGCCTGCTCGCCTTGGTGTGCTTCGCCGTCGTTCTCGCGGGCGTCGGCATCGGCATCACGTACATCGTGGCGTCCGGGATGGGCAAAGCGCTCAGCTTCGAACACATCGTGCCGATGCTCGTGGACAAGAAGTGACCTGAGCCGGGCCGCTGGGGTGGGTATCCTCAGAGCATGACTCGTGCCCGCACCGGCTGGTGGCGCCTGCCCTAGGCGGCGCCCCGAGGATCCGGCCACGAGTGACCCCGGAAGAACCGACGCCGCCCCACGGGCGGCGTCGTGCTGTCCGGCCTCGGTGGCCGGCGCTGACCCGGCCGGGGGCGCCCACCGAAGGAGAGCACGATGACCAGCCAGCCCAGCGGCATACCAGTGCGGCCGCGACCACGATCTCTGTCGGGGATGCAGCCGACCAGCGACAGCCTGCACATCGGCAACTACGTCGGCGCGTTGGTCAACTGGGTCGACCTGCAGGAGACCTACGACACCTTCTACTTCGTCGCCGACCTGCACGCGCTCACGGTGCCGACCGACCCGCAGGTGCTGCGCCGGCGCACCCGGATCACCGCCGCGCAGTTCATCGCCGGGGGCATCGACCCGCAGCGCTCGGCGATCTTCTGCCAGAGCCACCTGCCCCAGCACGCGGAGCTCGGCTGGGTGATGAGTTGCCTCACCGCGATGGGTGAGGCCGAGCGGATGACCCAGTTCAAGGACAAGGTCGCCAAGGGGCAGAGCGCCAACGTCGGGCTGTTCACCTACCCGATGCTGATGGCCGCCGACATCCTCATCTACGACGCCGACAAGGTGCCGGTCGGTGAGGACCAGCGCCAGCACTTGGAGATCACCCGCGACCTGGCCCAGCGCTTCAACCAGCGCTACGGCGAGACCCTCGTGGTGCCCGAGGCGCACATCCTCAAGGAGACCGCCCGGATCATGGAGTTGACCGACCCGACGAGCAAGATGTCGGGCACCAACTCCCCCGACGCCGGGCTCGTGCTGTTGTCCGACGACCCCAAGCGGATCGTCAAGAAGATCAAGTCCGCGGTCACCGACGCGCAGACCGACGTGCGCTACGACCCGCAGGCCAAACCTGGCGTCTCCAACCTGCTCGTCATCGAGAGCGCGCTCACCGGCGTGCCGGTGCCCGAGTTGGAGAGCCGGTATGCCGGGCAGGGTTACGGAGCGTTCAAGACCCAGGTGGCCGACTCGGTGGTCGCCGCGGTGGAGCCGTTCCAGCGGCGGATGCGCGAGCTGCTCGACGACCCGGCGGAACTGGACCGGATCCTCGCTGCCGGCGCCGAACGGGCCGGTGCGGTGTCCATGGCGACGATCGAGCGGGTCAAGGACCGGATGGGTCTCTTGCCGCCGCTGCGTTGACGGCTGCGCCCGCCCAACACGACACGACACGACACGTGGTGCGCGGGCGGCCCGGACTCCACCTGAAAGAGCCCGGGCCGCGCGCCCCACCCTCGGGGATCGCGAGCGCGACAGCCTGGCAGGCGGATGAGCACCCGCGACCCTCCGACCGTGCGCAGCCCGTCGGCAGCTACGGAATGCGCACCCCCATTGTGCGCAATCCGTCAGCGCGTGTCTGTCCCCGTTGCGGGGGACATTGCTTTGGGGGGGTGCCTCGCGGGCGACCGGCGATCAGCCGGCCAGCCGGCAGCCGGCCTCGAGCAGCGCCGAACGCAGCCGGCCCAGATCGCCACCACGCAGGGCGCGCACCCCGACCTGCCGGGCCACGGTCAGTTGGATCTCGGCGTCCGAGACGGCAGAGCCGGCGGCGCGGTGGCGCACCACGAGGGTCTGCACCACGTCGTGCTCTTCCAGTTCGGTGAGGGTGGGGCGCCAGCGCACCGGCGACCACGACCGGCGCGGCCGGTGCGAACGCCCTCCTGGCCCCGCGGCCGCGGGAGTGCGCACCATGTCGGCACTCTGCGGTAGGTCGGCGCGGTGCGGTAGCAGGCTGGCCATATCGCCATGGTCGGCGGCCCGATCGACCGCCAGACACCGTCCAGGTGAACGCCTGTCGACGCTCGGCCGACGACTGGGCAGCCGTCCCGGATCGACCGCGAGCCGGCCGGGTCAGGTCGCCGGGCCGAATGGGCCTGGCGGTGGCTGGCCTGGGTACTGCTGCTGGCCCGGGTACTGCTGCTGGCCCGGGTACTGCTGCTGGCCTGGGTACTGCTGGCCCGGGTACTGCTGCTGGCCCGGATACTGACCCCCTGGCTGCGCCGGTGGGGCGCCCTGGCCGGCATACGGCTGCCCCGGTGCTCCCGGGATCCCCCCCGAATGCCCGGGAGGTGCACCGACCGGGGTGCCTCGAACGGCCTCCGGCAGCGCGATGGGCCCGAGCATCTGGCGCAGACTGCGCGGTGCCAGCACCGCCAGCACGACGGCCAGCGGCCCGAGGAAGAGCACGGCGTCCGTCAGCGAGTAGCTGACCACGGCGACCGAACTGGCGACGAGATAGGTCAGCCAGAGCGCGATCGTCACGGCTGCGGCATACCCGATGAGGGGGACGCGGGCCGACCCCGGGTCGCGCCCGAGCATCGAGCGGGTGAGGAAGGCTCCGACGCACGCGATGACCGCGAGCAGGACGAGCCAGACGAGCAGCCCCTTCTCCGGCGTGTTCCCGACCGTGAGCAGGCCTTGGACGATCTGCACGGCTGCGGCGGTCCCGATGAGGAAGAGGCCGGTCGACGCCGCGTTGAGCCAGGCGTGGCCGGGCGGCTGTGGCAGGGCCCGGCGCAGCGCCGGGGCGGTCAACAGCACGGCGGCGACCGCGAGCAGCCCGCTGGGCGGCAACGCGGTGTATAGGGCCGCGACCGAGCGCGTTCCCCGACCCAGCCCGTCGGTGAACAGGCGAACGCACAGGAACCACACCCCCGCAACCCCCGCCAGCCACCACCCCAGACTGACCGACTCCGGGTGCCCGGTCAGCGCGCGAAGACCGACCCGAACGGCGAGGTAGATCTGCCACCCCAGGCCGAGCACCCCCGCGATGACGGTGAGCCAGAAGCCGCTTCCGACATAGGAGCCCATGTCGAATCCGGCCTTGACCAATTGGACGACGAGCACGACTGCCCACACGAGCGACCCGAGGGCCGCGACCGTAGCCGCGAGCGACCAGACCCGCCCTTGGGCGGGATCAGCCTGCGACAGGGAGCCGGTGACCCCGACGGCCGCGCCGGCCAGGGCGGTCAACGGCGCCGGGCCGAAGCCGGTCGAGGAGAGCAGATTGTCGACGACGGCCCAGCCGACGACGAGCAGCAGCGGCACGACAAGGGCCACGCGGAACAGCAGGCGCTGGGCGGGCGAGAACACCCGCCCCACGATGCTGGGCCGCAACAACGGGTCGACGAACCCGACCGGCAGAGCCACGAGGATCGCGATGAGCGCGAGCACCTGATCAGCCGCGGCCCCGCGCGAACTCCAGGTCAGCCCGAGGCTGAGCAGCAACAACAGGACCGAGATGGCCGCCCTGCCCCAATCGGCGCCGTAGCGGACCCAGACCTCGACGAGTTCGGCCGCGCCCACTCCGGGGCCGGGCGGAGCCTGCCACCCCGGGCCCGACGGGCCGGGCGGAGCAAGCCCTGGCTCGGGCCCGGCCACCCGGGGGGCTGGTGCTGCGGGTGCCCAGCCGGTGCCGCCGCCTGCGCCGGGGGGCTGGTATGCCGCCTGCGGCGGGGGCTGGTATGCCTGCGCCGGGGGCTGGTATGCCGCCTGCGGCGGGGGCTGGTATGCCGCCTGCGGCGGGGGCTGGTATGCCGGCGGAGGCTGTGGCGGGGTCGGGTAGGCCGCTTGCGGCGGAGGGCCCTGGTGTGGCGCCGGCTCCGCGGAGCCGAACGCGCCGGGCTGCGCCCACCCAGGCGCAGTCACCGCGGTGTCGTCGGTCGTCTCCGTGGCGCTCACGGCGCCGAACACCTCGCGACGCGCCGTGGGCTCGGTAGCCTCGGAGACCGCGGGCCGTTTCGGCTCTCCCGGTGACCCGGGCTCTGGCGGCGGCTCGGGCGCGAACGGAGATCGAGGCGACTGCTGCGTCGGCAGCGAGCCGGTCGGCGGGCCGACCGGGGTGCCGCAGTTCGTGCAGAACCGCACCGTGTCCGGTAGCTGTGTGCCACATCCGGGACAAGCGTTCATCAGCTCTCTCGCAATCTCGCTTTTCCGGTCGCCTGCTATGGCGGGCCCGGCGACGACCGGTCTTCCACCTTAACCAACCGTGCCAATCGATGCGGGCGCGGCAGGCCCGGGGATGGCGGCAGAGCAGGTCCTCAACTGCCTCGGAGCGTCAACTGCCGCACGTAGCAGACGTTCTCGAGAGCGCGTCCACGTTGAGCGAAATGCGCCTGACACCAGGCCCGCACCGCGTCTGCCGAGCCGGCATTGATATCCGCGACGGTGACGAACATCGGCGGATCGTGCGCGGCCGCCCGGCCCCAGTCGCCCTGCTGCAGCAGGCGCACCGAGGCCCCGAAGACGGGGTTCGACCGCAACGCCTCGTGTTCGGCAAGGATCTCCGGAAGCGTGAAGGGTTCCGGGCGCACGAGCGGGTCGACGATGCCCTCGTACTTGCTCGCCAATTGGGCGACCCACTGACCGCGCACGACGTGGCGCGTCGCGTCCTGGCGCAGCAGTTCCTCGAGCCGGTCGGATGCCGCGCGGCGTGGGTCCACTGGCGCAGCCGTCGCCGAAGCGCTCGTCGGCGGAGGGCTGGGCAGCGGCGTGTTCGCTGCCGCGGGCGGTCGGGAGGATCCGGCCGCCGGTGTCCCGGCGGGAAGTGATGCCGGGGCGGGGCCGCCCCCGGCCGACGCTCCCGACGCGGGCGAGCCGCTCCCGGCTACGCGGCCCCACACGAAATACCCACCAACCCCCGTGACGAGGACGAGGACGGTGACGAGTATCGGAACCACCCATGGGAGCCTGGCCCCGGGCGTCGTGGGGCCGGTGGGGCTCAGCACTGCCGGCCCCGTACCGTAGCTTGGAAACGGGCCCGCCGCGGGTGGCCCCAACGCGCCGACCCGAGGCGCGTCGGGCCTGGGGAAGGCCACACCACGGCGGATCGTCGAGGCCTCGGCCGCCGACTTCGTGAGGTCGATGGGGCGGTTCTTGCTCAGCACGATGGGGTCGCCGGCCAACGGCGCCCCGCAGGCAGGGCAAAACCGGCCGGAGGAGTTCTCGCCGCAGTTTCGACAGTGCGTCATGCTCATTTCTTCCGTCAATACGGCCGGGTGGGCCGTCCCTGTGCTTCGCCACCGTAGCGAGGGTCCGGCCGGGCCGATAGGGCCGGATCGGGCGGCCGACCGCTCGCCGCGCGCTCCGACCGCCGGTCGGCCCTTCCACTTGTGGCCTTGCTCACGGGGCGCAAGAGTAGGCAGCCTGGTGGCGAACAGCCCCCGCGAGAGCACCCGTCCCCAGTCACTCTCCCTTCAGGAGGCGCGACAGTGTCGAACGAAACCCTGGCCAACCTGCTCCACGAGGACCGCAGTTTCCCCCCGGATCCGGCGTTCTCGGCGCAGGCCAACGGGACCGCCGACATGTATGCCGCGGCGGCCGCGGACCACGAGGGATTCTGGGGGGAGCAGGCGCGTCGATACGTCACGTGGAGCATGCCGTTCGCCCAGGTCCTCGACTGGAGCGAGGCACCCTTCGCGAAGTGGTTCGCCGACGGCGAACTGAACGCGGCATACAACTGCGTGGACCGGCACGTCGAGGCGGGCCGGGGCGACAAGGTCGCCCTGCACTGGGTCGGTGAGCCGGGTGACACCCGTGATGTCACGTATGCCGACCTGCACCGTGAGGTGCAGCAGGCCGCCAACGCGTTGCTCGATCTGGGCCTCACCAAGGGCGACACCGTCGCGATCTACCTGCCGATGATCCCCGAAGCGGTCGTCGCGATGCTCGCCTGCGCGCGGATCGGGGTGCCGCACTCGGTCGTGTTCGGCGGCTTCTCCGCCGAGGCGCTCAACACCCGGATCGCCGACGCCCAGGCCAAGGTCGTCATCACCGCCGACGGCGGCTACCGGCGGGGCACGGCCAGTGCCCTCAAACCTGCTGTCGACGCCGCCTTGGACCACGCCGATACCTCGGTGCGGCACGTGCTCGTCGTGCGGCGCACCGGGCAGGACACCCCGTGGAACCCCGAGCGTGACCTCTGGTGGCACGAGGCGATTGCCGCGGCAGCACCAACTCATGAGGCCCAGGGGATGGAGGCCGAGCACCCGCTGTTCATCCTCTACACCTCGGGCACCACCGGTAAGCCGAAGGGCATATTCCACACCACCGGTGGCTACCTCACCCAGTGCGCCTACACGAACGCAGTCGTGCACGACGTGCACCCGGACACCGACATCTACTGGTGCACCGCCGACATCGGCTGGGTCACCGGGCACTCCTACATCGTCTACGGCCCGCTCACCCTCGGCGCCACTCAGGTGCTCTACGAGGGCACCCCGGACACCCCCCACCAGGGCCGGTTCTGGGAGATCGTCCAGGACCACAAGGTGAGCATCCTCTACACCGCGCCGACCGCGATCCGCACCTTCATGAAGTGGGGCTCGGACATCCCCGGCCGGTTCGACCTGTCCTCGATCCGGTTGCTCGGCTCGGTCGGCGAACCGATCAACCCAGAAGCCTGGATGTGGTACCGCGAGCACATCGGCGGCGGCCAGGCCCCGATCGTCGACACCTGGTGGCAGACCGAGACCGGCGCGATCATGATCAGCCCGCTGCCCGGCGTGACCGCCCTCAAGCCCGGCTCGGCGCAGAAGGCGATCCCCGGCATCGGCGCCGACGTCGTCGACGACATGGGCGACCCGGTGCCCGACGGTCACGGCGGCTACCTCGTGCTCACCAAGCCCTGGCCGGCGATGCTGCGCGGCATCTGGGGCGACCCGGACCGCTACCGCCAGACCTACTGGGACCGGTGGCCGCAGTACTACTTCGCCGGCGACGGCGCGAAGAAGGACGAGGAGGGCAACATCTGGCTGCTCGGCCGGGTCGACGACGTGATGAACGTGTCGGGCCATCGCCTCTCGACCACCGAGATCGAGTCGGCGCTGGTGAGCCACCCGCGGGTCGCCGAGGCTGCGGTCGTCGGCGCCAACGACGAGATGACCGGTCAGGCCGTCGTCGCCTTCGTCATCCTGCGCTCGGACGCCGACGCCGCGACCGACGACTCGGGCATAGTCAAGGACCTGCGCGACCACGTGGCCAAGGAGATCGGTCCGATCGCCAAGCCCAAGTCGATCATGATCGTGCCCGAGCTGCCCAAGACCCGCTCCGGCAAGATCATGCGCCGCCTGCTGCGCGACGTCGCCGAGGGCCGGGCCACCGGCGACGCGACGACGCTGGCCGACTCCTCGGTCATGGACCTCATCAAGTCCGGCCTGGCTCAGGGCTCCGGCGACTAGGGGTGCGCCCGAGCGGAGGGTATGCCGCGCGGCATACCCTCCGCTCGGGCGTCCCCGGCAACGCTACTGTGGCCCCATCTGAGCCGGACCCAGCCGAGGAAGACCATGGACGAACGGCCCGCCAACTGGTACCCGCAACCCGACGGTCGGTTGCGCTACTGGGACGGCCAGCAGTGGACCGAACACGTCGCCGAGGCGCCAACCGGGCCACCCGCGGTGCCCACCTGGGCGACCGACCCCGGGCCGGCGCCAGGCAGCTCCGCGCCAGGCAGCTCCGCGCCGGGCAGCCCCGCCCCCGGGCGGGGCCCCGCCGACCTCGGCCCCTGGGCGCCTCCGGGGCAGCCATCGATGGGCCAGTTCGGCGGGTATGCCGCCGGGCCCTCCGGCCCGGGTGGCCCGGCCAGCTCGGGGGCTCGACCGACGGGCGGGTCGTGGCTGAGCCGGCCTGCCGTCCTGGTGCCCGCCGCCCTCGTCGTGCTCCTCGTGCTCGGCGGCATCGGCGCACTGTTCGTCCGGTCCCGAAGCGACACCCCCGGCAGCGCGGCGGCCGGAGCACCGACCACGTCGCCCGCCTCGCAGTCCACGAGCTCCTCACCAAGCCAGTCGACGAGCGCGTCGACAGGCACCGAGACCTCCGCACCAGGGGGAGGGCCGGGCGGCTCCGCCACCGACGAGCCCGGGACCGCCGACCGCGCGGCATACGACCAAGAGTTCGGCACGTTCGCGGCGCAGACCCAGTCGGGCACCGGTAACGGCACGGTGAAACTGCCCCCGCGGGCCGCCGGCCTCGTCACCGCCACGTACGCCGGTAACGACGACTTCACCATCGAGTGCCTCGATGCCGCCAACGCCCCCACCGGCGAGACCCCCATCGACTCGTACGGCGCGTACACCGGCACGACCGCCTTCGGGCTCTACGGCAAGGCCCGGCCGGCGACGCTGAAGATCACCGCCAGCGGGGCGTGGACGGTGCGGCTGGCGCCCATCTCGAGCGCGCCGGCCCTGGGCGGGGCGGCGCGTGGCACGCAGGACACGGTGTATCTCTACGACGGGCCTGCGGCCACGTGGAATGTCACCTACATCGGCGATGGCTACTTCGGCGTGGAACAACTGGGTCGGAACTTCAGCAATCTCGCGGTCAACGAGACGGGGGCCTACGGCGGGACGATCTCGCTGCGGGAAGGCCCTTCGCTCGTCATGATCCACGGCGAAGGCCCCTGGCACCTCGAGCGGCACTGAAGGAGATCAGCCGTGCCCCTGGTGCGCATCCTCGTGGCGAGCACCCGTCCCCGGCGGCTCGGTCCGGTCGTGGCCGATTGGGTGCGCGCACAAGCGCCCGCCGATGTCGCGATCGAGGTGACCGACCTGGCCGAGCTGGCGCTGCCCTTCCTCGACGAGCCGCAGCTGGCTGCGACCGGCGTCTACGCACACGAGCACACCCGCCGCTGGGCGGCGCTCGTCACCGCGGCCGATGCGCTGCTCGTCGTCACACCCGAGTACAACAACGGCTATCCCGCGGCGCTCAAGAACGCCATCGACTACCTGTATGCCGAGTGGCACGGCAAACCGATCGGCCTGGTCGGCTATGGCTACCGGGCCGCGACGTCGTGCCGGGAGCAGCTGCGGACGGTCTTCGGGCGAGTGCGGGCCGATGTCGTCGGTGAGGTCGGCGTGCGCTTCGCCGACCACCTCGACGGCGACCCGGGCCCGGAGGCCTCGGTGCGCCCCGACGACGCATTGCGTCGCGACACCGACGCCCTGTACGCCGGGCTACGCGCCGCCGTCGAGGGGTCACCCGTCGACTGAGCCGGGCGGGTCGACGGACGCGTCGACGAGCTGGTCGGTGAGCGGCCGCACCTGCAATCGGTAGGCCAGCGTGTGGGATTCGCCCGGCTCGAGGGTAACACCGTCGGCGAGGGCGTTGGCCGCCTCGACGCACACGAAGCCGGGCCACCCGCCGCCGATGTCGCTCACCGCGGCGGCCTTGACCGCCCCCGGGTTCCACACCACGACGTTCGCGGCGCCGGCAGTATGCACGACGAGGCGCCGCCGCAGCACCGGGTCGTGGATGGTGACCGGCCCGGCGCTGTGGTAGACCCGGTCGGTCTCGCCGTCCAGGCGCAGCGGGCCCTGCTGCACCACGTCGCCGGCCGTCACCTTGTCGCGGTAGGCCACGCCGTCGAGCCCGTCGAGGTGCACTTGACGCACGTCGCCGACGGCGAGGTAGGCGTGCAGCGCCTCCTCGAACTCGACGGGCTGCGCCCCGGTGTTGGTGGTCGTCAGCACGACCCGCAGCTGGGTGCCGAACCACGCGTCCAGCCGTAGCCGATAGGGGTGCGGGAAGTGCGGCGTCCGGACGTCGTCTGAGCTCAGCGCCGCGCTCACGTGCACGCCGTCCGCCGACCAGTTCGTCTCGCGCAGCCGCCACAGGGCGGTGCGGACCGGGCCGTGGGCCGGCTCGGCGGGCGCGGCACCGCGGCCCGGGCCGAACCACGGCCAACACACCGGTATGCCGCCGCGGACCGCCACCCCACGCTCCAGCCGGGCCCGCTCGCTCACCCACACCACGGGCTCCTCGACCCCCGCCGGCTGCCAGCGCAGCACCTGCGCGCCCTGGTCGAGGAACTGCCCCGTGCAGGTCGGCGCCGTGATCGAGCGGGGGGTCAGCGCTCGGCCGGGATCGCCGACGCCGGGCTCGATGGTCATGGCCCATCATGGCGTGCGCCGGCTCAACTGCCCACCCTCGCCTATACATGTCTATACATGTCTATCTGACGATAATGTTGCTGCTAGACTGATACTTCTGGTGAGCCGGGAAGCCTGGTCGGCGACCGAATTCGTGGTGCCCCGGCCACGCCCGGATGCGCCGCCCGACACGTGCCTGTGAGACCGCGGCGGGCTGGCCAGGGCAGGCGCGCGGCACCGCGGCATACCACTGCGTGTGGCCTGCCCCCGGCGGGATTCGGTCCCTGACGACCGACGAGAGACCGACCATGAACCAACCGCCACCGCAGCCCTCCCCACGCATGCCCACCCCACGACTGCTGGCCCGCGGGGCGCTGCGCGAGGCCCGAGTGGTCTCGCGCGCCCTGCGGACCGAGACCGTCGGCGGGGCGCTGCTGCTCGTTGCCGCGCTCCTCGCGCTCGGCTGGGCCAATTCCCCTTGGCACGAGTCCTACGTGGGGCTGCGCGAGCACCGGCTGACCGTCCCCGGCGTCGGACTCACTCTCAGCCTCGGAACGTGGGCCGCCGACGGCCTGCTCGCGGTCTTCTTCTTCGTGGCCGGGTTGGAGCTCAAGCGTGAGTTCGTCGCCGGTGACCTCGCCGACCGCACCAAGGCGGCCGTGCCGATCGTCGCCGCCGTGTGCGGCGCGGCGCTGCCGGCGGCGCTCTATGCCGCGGCGGTCCTCGCGCTCGGCGGTGGCGGTGATGCGCTGGCCGGGTGGGCCATCCCGACGGCCACCGACATCGCCTTCGCCCTGGCCGTCCTGGCGGTGCTGGGCACCCATCTGCCGTCGGCCTTGCGCGCCTTCCTGCTCACCCTTGCCGTCGTCGATGACCTCATCGCGATCACCATCATCGCGGTCTTCTACTCGGGCCACCTGCACGCGCAGTACCTGGGGCTGGCGCTGCTACCCATCGCGGCGTTCGCCGTGCTGGTCCGCCGCAGCAGCCACCTGCTCCTGCGCGTGTTGCTGGTCGCCATGGCGCTGCTGACCTGGTATCTCGTGCACGAGAGCGGCGTGCACGCCACGGTCGCGGGCATCGTGCTCGGTCTGCTCGTGCCCGCGCACGTGACCGACCCGAAGCACGAGTCCGTCGCCGAGCGGATCGAGCACGCGGTGCGCCCGGTGTCGTCGGGCCTGGCCGTGCCGCTGTTCGCCTTCTGCGCCGCCGGGGTGCGGGTGGTCGACAGCGGGATCGAGCAGATCGGGCAGCTGCTCACCGATCCGGTGCTCGTGGGGATCGTGCTCGGGCTGGTCGTCGGGAAGGCCATCGGGGTGAGCGGGGGCACCTGGCTGGTCGCCCGCTTCACCCGGGCCGAGCTCGACGAGGGCCTGGCCTGGTCCGACATCGTCGGGGTGGCCATCCTGTCCGGGCTGGGCTTCACGGTGAGCCTGCTCATCGGCGAGTTGGCCTACGGGTCGGGCACCGCCCGAGACGACACGGTCAAGGTCGGCGTGCTCCTCGGCTCGCTGCTCGCGGCCGGGCTGGCCGCCCTCGTGCTGCGTCGGCGCAATGCCCACTATCGGGCCCTCGAGGCGGCCGACGGCAACGGTCCCCCGTCCGGCCGTATCGAGCGTTAGGCTCAGGTAATCGCAGGCGCGAGCACGCGGCATACCCCATCGGTCGGGTGACCGGGCGGGGCGCACCGGCACAGTAGGAGCCACAGATGAGCATCGAGCGCACCTCGCAGGACGCGCAGGAGCCGACGATCGGCCAGCTGGTCGCCTCGGCCAGCCGTGACGTCTCCACGCTCGTGCGGGCCGAGATCGAGCTCGCCAAGGCCGAGATCGGGGTGGCCGCGAAGGCCGGCGGCAAGGGCGCCGGCATGTTCGCCGGCGCGGCCTTCGTCGGGCTCTTCGGGCTCGGCTTCCTGCTCACCGCCGGGGCGTGGGGCCTGGTGGCGGCCGGCCTGCCGACCTGGCTGGCCTTCCTCATCGTCGCCGTGGTGCTCTTCGTGCTCGCCGGCATCCTCGCCCTAGTCGGCAAGAAGGCGCTGACGCGCGTCGGCCCACCCAAGCGGGCGATCTCCTCAACGCAAGAGAGCATCCAGACCCTCAAGGGCGCGGTCTAGCCTGGCCCGGCCAGCGCTCCGCGTCGACGTGCCCGCCATCGCAGCCTGCCCCACCGGGCCCCGCCCCGGGTTTGCGGTGACCCGTCGGCGCGCCCAGCCGCACCGCGGGTTCGGCCCGGGCCGCCACGATGGGCGAGGCCTGACACGATGACCGACGCCGCAGCCGTGCTCATTGACGGCCCGTGGGAGCACCGGTTCGTGTCCGCGAACGGCGCCCGCTTCCACGTCGCGCTGGCAGGCGAGGGGCCGCTCGTGCTGTTGTTGCACGGCTTCCCGCAGTTCTGGTGGGCCTGGCGAGCCCAACTGGCCGGTCTCGCGGCAGCGGGGTGGCGGGCTGCCGCCATCGACCTGCGCGGCTTCGGCGCCTCGGACAAACCCCCCCAGGGGTATGACACCTACACGGCGACCGCCGACGCCGCCGCGATCGTGCGCAGCCTCGGCGAGGAGCGGGCCGTCATCGTCGGGCAGGGCTTGGGCGGCTGGATCGCGTGGAGCATGCCGGCCCTGCAGCCGGCCGTCACCCGGGCCATCGGCGCTCTGTCGATGCCGCACCCCATCGTGATGACCCACGCGTCCCGACGTCGGGCCGCCCAACGGACCGCGTCACGTTACGTCGTGGACTTGCAGTGGCCGTTCCGCCCGGAGCGGGCCCTCGTGCGCGACGACCGACAGGTCCGCCGCTACCTCACCGGGTGGGCCGCCCCTGGCGGCGCCTTCCCGAGCGAGGCGGACATCGACCGGTATGCCGCGGCGCTCGCCCTGCCGTTCGTGGCCCATTCCGCCGCGGAGTACTACCGCTGGATCGGGCGCAACCAATTGCGCTACGACGGTCCGCTGTTCGAGAGCCGGGTCGGCCGACTCATCGACGTGCCGGTGCTGCAGTTGCAGGGCGGCGCGGATCGCTGTGTCCTGGCCCAGCACACCGGCGGCTCGGAGCGATTCGTCCACGCGGCATACACAAGCAAGCAGATCGACGGCGCGGGGCACTTCCTCAGCGAGGAGGCCCCCGCCGAGGTGACCGAGGCCCTCGTGCGGTGGCTGCGCACGGTGCCCTGAGTCGGCGCGAGTCGGCGCAGCCGGCGCGGTCACCCGCCGGCCAGGCAGGCCCCGGTGTCGACCGGGCTCTGCGACCGGCTGGCCGCCTCCAGCGCGGTGCGGGTCTCGGCGAGGGTCAGCGCATAGCCGGTGAGCTCGTCGTCGATCGACTTGGCGAAGATGACGCCAACGACCTTGCCCTGCGCGTCGAAGAGCGGCCCACCGGAGTTGCCCGGCTCGACCTTGACGTAGAGGGAGTAGATCTCCCGCTGGGTGCCGGGCTGACCGTAGATGTCCGCACCGGTGGCGACCAGACGCTGGCGCACCCGGGCCGGGTCGACGGTCAGCGGCCCGTCGAGCGGGAAGCCGGCGACGACCGCGTCGGCGCCCCGCTCCAGCACCCCGCCCAGGGGCAGCGGCGCGGCGGCGAGCTGCGGCACGGCGAGCACGGCGAGATCGCGACGCGCGTCGAAGTAGACGATGGTGGCCGGCAGGGCCGCACCGACGCCCTTGACCTGCACGGTCGCCTGGGTCAACCCGGAGACGACGTGGGCGTTCGTGACGACCCGGCCCGGCGCGACGACCCAGCCGCTGCCCTCCTGGCCCTGACGGCAGGCCTGGGCGACGCCCTTGACCTTGACGACCGACTCCAGCGAGGCGTCGACCTGGGCGGGGCCGAGGCCGGCCGACGGTGGGTCGACCGCGATGATCGGTTCCTTGCCGAGGCCCTCGAAGACCCGCGGGAAGTCGCTGCGGTCGAGCATCTGGCGGAAGCCGGCGAAGAACTGCCCCGTCGTGGGGGGCACCGCCTTGTCGATGATCTGCAACACCCGGGACTCACCGATGGCCTTGGCCAGGGTGGCATTCGTCATGCCCCGCACACCGCCGGCGACGAACCAGATGAGCACGGCCACGGCCGCGATGCTGGCCAACGCCCCGAGCACCGCGTCGGCGGTCACGACCGGCCGGGCCCGCACCTGCTGACGCAACCGCCGCCCGACGAAGCCACCGACGCCCTGGCCGATCGTCGCGAGGGCGAAGACGCCCACGACGAGCAGGATCCGGGACTGCATCTCGTGCTCGACGGCCCACGCCCAGCCCCGCATGAGGGCCGGCAGGTAGGCCATGGCCAGGGCACCGAAGCCGAGGAAGCCCACGAGCGAGAGCACGGAGACGACCAGCCCCTGCCGGAACCCGGTCAGCGCGTAGGACCCGAGCATGGCGATGAGCACGAGGTCCAGGACGATGCCGGGGGTCACGGTGTCTCCTCACGAGCGGCCGGACGGGTGGAGGGCCGAGCGAAACGCTCCGGCAACGGGCGGGTGCGGTCCTGGTCCCAGGGCAGGGCCAATCCGGCCAGGTCGAGGGCCTTGTCGACGATGCCGCCGGTGAAGCCCCACAGGATGATCCCGTCGCCGAGATCCCAGGCCGGTCCACGGTATCCCGAGGGGTGCACGACGGTATGCCGGTGGGCCGGGTCGACGAGGTAGCTCACCGGCACGGTGAGCACCTCGGCCACCTCGTCGGGATGCCCGACGGCGACCGGTGCCGGCTCACGCCACCACGCGACGACCGGCGTCACGGCATACGCACTGACCGGGATGTAGAGCGAGGGCAGCACCCCGACCACCTCGACCCCGGCCGGGTCGAGGGTGACCTCCTCGGCGGCCTCGCGCAGCGCCGCGGCGACCGCGTCGTGATCCTCCGGGTCCAGGCGACCCCCCGGGAAGGCGATCTGCCCCGCGTGCGAGCGCAGCGTATGGGCCCGCTCCAGCAACAGCAGCGAGTCCGCACCGGAGGGGTCGGGGCCGAAGAGTACGAGCACCGCCGACTCCCGGTAGTCACCGCCGGCGGGCGGCAGGAACCGGCTGAAGAACGACGCCTGCAGTTCGGCCGCGGTGCGCACCAGCCGATGCACCCACTCCGGCGTCGGCTGGCCGCCCGGGGCGGGGGTGAGGGCCGGGCCGCGGCTGACCGGGCTCATCGCGGCTCCGCCGTCGAACGGCCGGGGGCCAGTTCGTAGGTGAGCAGCTGCGCGGCCCGCTGCGGGTCGGTCTCGCCGATCCCGTATGCCGGGCACCACCTGCTCACCGGGCACGCCCCGCAGGCCGGGCGGCGGGCGTGGCAGGTGCGCCGACCGTGGAAGATCACGACGTGGCTGAGCATCGTCCAGTCACGCTTCGGGAACAGCGCCCCGATGGCGTGCTCGACCTTGACCGGATGGTCCTCGTCGGTCCAGCCGAAGCGCCGCACGAGCCGCCCGAAGTGGGTGTCGACGGTGATGCCCGGCACGTCGAAGGCGTTGCCGAGCACGACGTTCGCGGTCTTGCGGCCAACGCCGGGCAGGGTGACGAGGTCGCGCAGCCGGCCGGGCACCTGCCCGTCGAAGCGCTCCACGAGGTCGGCTCCCAGTTTGAGCAGCGAGTCGGTCTTGGCCCGGAAGAATCCCGTCGATCTGATGATTTCCTCGAGTTCGGCTCGGTCGGCGCCGGCTAGGTCGGCTGCGGTGGGATAGCGCTCGAAGAGCCCAGGAGTGACCTGGTTGACCCGCACATCGGTCGTCTGCGCCGACAGGATCGTCGCGACGAGCAGCTGCAGCGGGGTCTGGAAGTCCAGCTCACAGTGTGCCCGCGGGTAACGCTCGTGCAGCGCCCGATACATCCGGCGGGCCCGCCGGGTCAGCGCGAGGGCGCCCTCGGCCCCGGGCCCGGCCGCGACCGGTGGGGTGGGGGGCGGCGTCGAGCGGGGTCCGGGGGCCACCCTGACAGGGTAGGGCCCCCGGCTCTGACGCCGGCACACGTGACGTGGCACACTGTGCGACGTGGATCACGACGTGGTGCGGCGGGCGCCGCTGTTCGCCGCTCTCGACGACGAAGCGGCCCGAGCCCTGTTGTCCCAGATGGGCCCCACCCGACTGGAGCGCGGCGACATCCTCTTCCGGGAGGGCGATCAGGGCGACACGCTCTATGTCATCGGCGAGGGCAAGGTCAAGCTCGGTCGCACCAGCACAGACGGGCGCGAGAACCTCATCGCGATCCTCGGGCCGGGTGAGATGTTCGGCGAGTTGTCGCTCTTCGATCCCGGGCCCCGCACGATGACCGCCACGGCGGTCGCCGAGACCCAGCTCATGGGGCTGGGCAACGAATCGCTCACGTCGCTGCTCACCGGCCGCCCCGAAGTCGCCAAGGCGCTGCTCGCGGCCTTGGCCAAGCGGCTGCGCCGCACCAACGAGCACCTCGCCGACCTCGTCTTCACCGATGTGCCCGGCCGGGTCGCCAAGGCGCTGCTCGACCTGGCCAACCGCTTCGGCCGCCCCGTCGAAGAGGGTGTCCTGGTCGCGCACGACCTCACCCAGGAGGAGCTGGCCCAGCTCGTCGGTGCCTCCCGCGAGACGGTCAACAAGGCCTTGGCCGACTTCGCCACCCGCGGCTGGATCAAGCTGGAGGCCCGCGCCGTCCTGCTGCTGGACGTCGAGCGTCTCAAGCGCCGCTCCCGCTGAACAGCTCGCCCCCGGGTGGCGGTGATCCGACGCCCTGCATGGTCGCGCCCTGATGGCTCGCGTCGTTCCCCCGTTTGACTCGCTCCCCTTGACTGCGCTCCGCACAGCTATGCATGATGCATTCGTAAGTATGACCCATGCATAGTAAGGAGCACCTCATGCGTCTGCGCACCATCGCCGCCACCGCCGTGGCCTGCGTCGGCAGTGTTCTGGCTACCGCTCTGGCTGCCGCGCCCGCCGCCCACGCGGCCGCGCCGGAGACGGCATACATCGACTTCGACCACAACGTCCGCACCATCCCGGCGGGCGCTAAGTTCTGCTCCTTCCCCATCGAACGGGAGCTGGACGGGCGCCTGTGGGACCGCGTCTACGCGCCGGATGCCGATGGCACGGTCAAGGACATCGCCTGGGTGAGCGACTTCACCTACACGCTGCGCAATCCCGCCACCGGCCGCCGGCTGCGCTCGGTGCTGGCCGGCACCGTGACGACGTGGCGATCCGCCGACGGCTCGGTGCGCACGGTGACCGTCGGGAACGACATCAACTTCACCGTCCCGGGCCTCGGGCGCCTGACCGGATACGTCGGGCGCTTCGAAGACCTCACCGCCGCCGACGGCAGCTACACGGTGCTGACCCAGACCCACAACATGGCCGACTCGGTCTTCCCGGCAGCCTGCGCCTATCTGGCCGGTTGACCCTCCGGTCGGGGCGTCCCGGCCCGCACCAGCGGAACGCCGACCGCGACGAGCCACAGGGTGGTGAAGACCGACGTGGCGACGACCAGCGAACCCAGCGCCGGGACGACCAGTGGCCCGACCAGCCACGACATCCTCCTATGCATGACGCATGCTTTCCTCTGCAGCGTGCATACTCGTGCGTGGTCCCGTCAAGATCCGAGCCGAAGACGTGAGATGCCCGCAACCTTTCCCACCGAGCCCACCGATCCGAGCCGGTATGCCGCGTCCGTGCGCCACCTCGCTAACGTCGTCCGAGCGCTGGCCCGGCACCTGGAGGCCAGCGACGCCGCGGCCCTCGCCGACGCCGGGCTGACCGCGCCCTTGGACCACCCGAGCGCCCGCGACGCCGTCACCCTGCTCGACTGGCACGGACCCACCGCGATCCCGACACTCGGCTGGGCGATGGAGTTGTCCCAATCGGCAACGGTGCGCCTGGTCGACCGACTCTGCGACGCCGGCCTGGTTCGGCGGCGCCGCGAGCGGGGTGATCGGCGGGTGTGGCTCGAGTTGACCCCCGAGGGGGAACGCGCTGCGGCGCAGGTCCGGTCGACCCGAGCCGACCCGCTGCAGGAGCTGGCCCGCCAGGCCTTCCCAGACCTGGCCGCGGCGCAGGCGGCGGTCACGGTGCTCGACCGGCTGGCGGCAGCCGCCGTCGGCCCGGACCTCGACGCGGCCCGTTTCTGCCGGGGCTGCGATGTCGAGTCCTGCCTCGCCGATGGCCAGCCGTGCCCCTCGGCGCGGCGCTGCGCGGCGAATGCCGCGGCCACCACCTGACTCCCACCGGTTGGCGGGTCAGGTGCGCCCTCAGGGCGTGATGCCCCTGGCCTGTGGGTCTTCGAGATAGTCCAGCTGGGCGCGGACACTCAGTTCCGCGGCTGCCCAGACTGCTTGCGGCACATCGGCATACACGGTCTCGACGACCTCTCGGGGGCTGCGGGCGCCGCTCAGTACCGCGCGGCGCACCTGCTCGAGCCGTTCGGCACGATGCTCGAGGTAGTAGCGCACGACACCGGGCGCGTCCGGTAGATGCGGGCCGTGACCGGGCAGGATCCGGGCGACTGCGCCTGTGCCACAAAGCTTCTCGAGCCGCTCCAGGGATTCCAGGTAGGCCGCGAGCTCACCGTCGGGCCAGGCCACGACAGTGGTGCCCCGGCCGAGCACGGTGTCGCCGGTCAGCAGTGCGGCCTCGGCGACGAGCAGGAAGGACACCGAGTCTGCCGTGTGCCCGGGGGTGCGCGCGACGAGCACCTCCAGCCCGCCGACCCTGAGGTGGTCACCCTCGGTGAGGTCGTCGTGACCCAGGCCGATCGCGCGGACCGCCCGCAGCGGCGCCCCGGAGAGTTCGGCGAACCGGGCCGCCGCCTCGGCGTGGTCGGCGTGGTCGTGGGTGAGCAGGGTGAGCCCGACCCGGCCGCCGTCGCGCTGCACGATGTCGAGCACGGCC
>WBZP01002417.1_pt1 | contig 21503 bp, 16 predicted proteins | sample 5204301 | NCBI WGS metagenome assembly WBZP01 (sample SAMN12412401, study PRJNA552823) | activated sludge metagenome | isolation source: activated sludge from nitrification reactor of wastewater treatment plant... | place: USA: Pennsylvania | collected 2017
CGCCATGCGACTTCAGCAGCTCGCCCAGCGCGATCTGGATGGCGAAGATGACGATGTTGGACGTCTCGATGCCGTACTCGTGCGAATCGTCCATGATCAGCTCGACGACGGAGTAGCCGCGCTCGTCCTGGACGTACGCGTCGACCTTGTTTATCCACTCGGCGAACGTCTCGTCGCGCAGGTACAGGCTCTTGCCCATCTTGCGGTGCTGGGCGCCGAAACCGGCCATCACCCAGACCGGGCCGTTGGTGGCCGGGCCGTCCGCGGCAATCACCAGCGGGCTCTGCTTGCCGTCGGCCAGCGCGCGTAGTCCCTTGACGGCCTCGTCGTGGTCGTGGGCCAGGATCACCGCACGGGAACGGCCGTGATTGCGCCGCGAGAGCGAGCGCCCGATGGCCTCCAGCGACGTGGCGCGGCCGGCGTCGCTGTCGATCCAGTCGGCCAGCTCGCCGGCGGCCACCCGCTTGCGCGAGGTCAGGAATGCCGAAATGGCCAGTGGCACAATCGGTGTGAAGGGATTCTCCGACTCCTCGGCACTCAGCTCTTCGCGGGCCACCTCGAGCAGTCGCAGGGCCTCGTCGGTCAGGCCGGGCAGTTCGGGCTCGTCCTCGGAGATGCGGCCGTAGAACTCGTCGTCACCCCGCTGGTCATCTGCGTCCTCGTCGGCATCGACGAACTCGCCGTACTCGTCCATCCGGACACCGCCGACGTACACGGCGTTCGCCTGCGAGTTCTCCGCAGCCTCGGCGGTTGCTTCCGAAACCGGTTCGGGCTCAACCAGATCCGAGGGCAACACCTCGCGGACCACCAGGTGGGCGTTGGCGCCACCGAAGCCGAAACCGGAGATACCGGCGACCTTGTGGCCGCTGTAGCGCGGCCACTCGGTGACCTGGTCGGCCACCCGCAGGTGTTCCTTGTCGAAGTCGATGTACGGGTTGGGGCCCGCATAATTGATCGACGGCGGGATCTTGTCGTTCTTGATCGCCAGCGTCATCTTGGCGATGCTGGCCGCGCCGGCGGCCGACTCCAGGTGTCCCACATTGGATTTCACCGCGCCCAGCAGGGCGGGTTGCTCGGCGGGACGGCCCTTGCCCACCACCCGGCCGAGCGCGTCGGCCTCAATGGGGTCACCCAGGATGGTGCCGGTGCCGTGCGCCTCGATGTAGTCGACGGTGCGCGGGTCGATGCCGGCGTCCTGGTAGGCCTTGCGCAGCACCTCGGCCTGCGCGTCCGGGTTCGGCGCGAGCATGCCGTTGGATCGGCCGTCGTGGTTGACCGCGGATCCCGCGATCACGGCCAGGATCTCGTCGCCGTCGCGGCGCGCGTCGGCGACCCGCTTGAGCACCACCATGCCGCCGCCCTCGGAGCGGGCGTAGCCGTCGGCGTCCGAGCTGAACGACTTGATCCGGCCGTCCGGTGCCAGCACGCCGCCCACTTCGTCGAACCCGATCGTGACCATGGGGGTGATCATGGCGTTGACGCCACCGGCGAGCACCACGTCGGATTCCCTGGCGCGCAACGCCTTGACGCCTTCGTGGATGGCGACCAGTGAGCTCGAGCAGGCGGTGTCGATGGCCATCGACGGACCGCGGAAGTCGTAGAAGTAGGACACCCGGTTGGCGATGATCGAACTCGCGGTGCCGGTGATGGCATACGGGTGCGCGGTGGTCGGATCGGCCACCGCCAGCATCGAGTAGTCGTTGTTGGAGGATCCGACGAACACGCCCACGGGCTCGCCGCGCAAGCTGGAGGCGGGAATCCGGGCTTGCTCCAACGCTTCCCACGTCAGTTCGAGCGCCATCCGCTGCTGCGGATCGATATTGTCGGCCTCCATCTTCGACAGTGCGAAGAACTCGGCATCGAAACCCTTGATGTCCGACAGGTATCCGCCGCGGGTGTGGGCCTTGGCGACGCGCTCGGCGATGCGGGGCTCGGAGAGGAACTCCTCCCAGCGGCCCTCGGGCAGATCCGTGATGGCGTCCCGGCCCTCGAGCAGCGCCGCCCACATCTCGTCGGGCGTGTTCATGTCCCCGGGGAAGCGGGTGGCCAGGCCCACGATGGCGATGTCGTACTCGCCGTCGGGCACCGGGATGTGCCGCACCCATTGGTCGGCGTTCAGATCGGTGACTTCTTCTTCGGGCTCACCCTCGACGATGACCTGTGCCAGCGCCTCGATGGTCGGGTGCCGGAACGCGACGGTGGCCGTCAGGGCCACACCGGTGAGGTCCTCGATGTCGGAGGCCATCGCCACGGCGTCGCGCGACGACAGGCCGAGCTCGACCATTGGTGCGGACTCGTTGATGCCGTCCGGCGACTGGCCGGTGGCGTTCGCGATCCAGTTGCGCAGCCACTCCCGCATCTCGGGCACCGACATGTCGGTGCGCGGCGCGGGGACGACCTCCGCTGTCTGCTCTGCCGGATCGATGGTCGGGTTGTCTTCAGACATGTGAAGGCCTCACTGTCGAGCGGTCAGTCCAATTGGTCGGGGAATGCGTTGGCCGTCTTGCCGGAACGCAGGGTGCCGTCGAGATACGCCGAGCGGCAGGCCCGCCGGCCGATCTTGCCGCTGGAGGTGCGCGGGATGGCGCCGGCGGCGGTCAGCAGGACGTCGCGGACCGTGACGCCGTGGCGCACCGCGATGGCGGCGCGGATGTCGTCGGTGATCGGGGCGATGTCGAGCTTGTGGGCGCCCGGGGCGCGCTCGGCCACGATCACCAGCTGCTCCGAGCTGTCGTCGGCATCGCGCTTGAGCCCGGCGTGGGCGTTCTCGAAGACTTCGTCGGGCAGCTGGTTGGCCGGTACCGAGAACGCGGCGACGTACCCGGTGCGCAGCGCCTTGCTGGCCTCCTGCGCCGAGTACTCCAGGTCCTGCGGGTAGTGGTTGCGGCCGTCGACGATCACCAGGTCCTTGACGCGGCCGGTGATGAAGAGCTCGCCGTCGTGATAGGCGCCGTAGTCACCGGTGCGCACCCACGTGGCGCTGTCCTCGGCGCCCTCGGCGTGCGACGGTGTGGTCCGCGACTTGAGGGTGTTCTGGAACGTCTCGCGGCTCTCCTCGGGCTTGCCCCAGTAGCCGATGCCCATGTTCTGGCCGCTGATCCAGATCTCACCGATCTGGCCGTCGGGCAGCTCGGTGGCCGACTCGGCGTCGACGATGACGGCCCACTCGGCGACACCCACCTTGCCCGCGCCGGCCTGGGCCACCGCGGTCGGCGCATCGTCGGGAACGACGACGAACCGGCCCGAGTTGAGGGCCTCGCGGTCCACCGAGATGATGGTCGGCTCCTCGGCCGACGGTGTGGTGGACACGAACAGCGTGGCCTCCGCCAGCCCGTAGGAGGGCTTGATGGCCTTGGCCGGGAAACCGTACGGGCCGAACGCCTCGTTGAAGCGGCGCACGGTGGCGGCCGAGATCGGCTCGCTGCCGTTGAGGACGGCCTTGACGTTGGACAGGTCCAGCGGCGCATCCCCGTCCTTGGGGACACCCCGGGCGGCGGCGTGATCGAACGCGAAGTTGGGCGCGACCGAGATGGCGCCGCCGGTGTCGCCCTCCTTGCGGGCCATTTCGCGGATCCAGCGTTCGGGCCGGCGCACGAAGGCGGCCGGCGTCATGAACGTGGCGTAGTAGCCGAACATGGGCGCCAGCAGTGCGGTGACCAGGCCCATGTCGTGGAAGAACGGCAGCCAGGTGACACCGCGGTCGCCCTCTTCGCCCTCGAGCGCCTCGATCACCTGAACGACGTTGGTGGCCAGGCTCCGATGGGTGATCTCGACGCCGGTGGGGATCCGGGTGGAACCCGACGTGTACTGCAGGTAGGCCATGTCGGTGTCGGCGACGTCGGGCATGACCCAGGTTGCGGCGACCTCTTCGGGTACGGCGTCGACCGCGATGACGCGGGGGCGCTGATTGGCGGGCCGGCTGCGGAAGAACTTGCGCACGCCCTCGGCGGCGGCCGTGGTGGTGAGGATGGCCGCCGGGTGGCAGTCGTCGAGCACGGCGTGCAGCCGGCCGACGTGGCCCGGTTCGGACGGATCGAACAGCGGGACGGCGATCCGGCCGCCGTACAGCGTTCCGAAGAACGCGATCAGGTACTCGAGGTTCTGCGGGCACAGGATCGCGATCCGGTCGCCGGGCTCGGTGACCTGCTGCAGCCGGGCACCGACGGCCTTGTTGCGGGCGCTGAACTCGGCCCACAGCAGGTCGCGTGCGACGCCGTCGCGTTCGACGGAGAAGTCCAGGAACCGGTAGGCCAGCCCGTCACCACGAACCTTCGCCCACTTCTCCACGTGCTTCACGACGCTGCTGCCCTCGGGGAAGGTGATCAGCCCGTCCTTGATGAAGGGGTTCTGCAAGGGCATGTAGATCTCCTGCTCCGGTGCGCTGCGCCAACCGTCGGGCCCAAACCTCACCGATGCTACCGAGGTCCGGTGGACTGCCAGCGATCACCGACCCACGCCGGATCGGTGAATTTGAGTCTTATTCTCTTCTTAATGTTACGGGCCGGTAGGGCCCCTACCAAATCTGGGTCACGCTCAACCGTGCGCCGGATGCGGCGCGTTGTCGATCACGCCGCGGGCCCAGTTCAGTGTCCACTCGGTCGCGGACTGACCGTTGTCGTTCCAGAACTCGGGCGTGGCGTACAGCGCGTGCACCGGCTGTCCCGCGCCGCCCGCGAGCACCTCGAGCGTGCGCGGCAGGTTGGTGATGTTGAAGGCGCCCTCCGGAGCGGCGCAGATCAGGTCCCCCTGCCCGCAGATCTGATTGGTGCGCGGGTCCAGCGCGCCGAAGCCGCCGGGCCGCTCACCCGTCATCGTCAGGCCGAGTCCGGACAGCATCGGGATCTGGTGCAGCGTGACCTCAGCGCCCTGCCCCGGCGGGTTGGTCCCGACGTCCTGGCCCACCCCGGTCTGGCGCCGACCGTCGGCGATCAACGTCACACCCAGCACGAGATCCTGATCCACCGGACCCCGGCCGTTGCCGATATCGCTGGCGATGTCCCCGCCGATGACGGCGCCCTGGGAGAACCCGATGATCACGTAGCTGGTCAGCGGGCAGCGATTGTTCATGTCCGTGAGCGCCTTGACGGCCGCCGTGGTGCCCTGCGCCCGGCTGTCGTTGTAGGACATCTGGTTGTCCGCCGCGAACGGATTATGGAACTGCGCGGTGTAGGGCACCGTGAAGACCTGCAACCGGTCACCGCCGAACTGCTGCTGCAGCGGGCGCGACACGTTGAGCAACAGGGACAGCGGGAACTGGCCCGGGTTCAGCGGATCGTCGGTGGGCGAGGACTCCCAGGTGCCGGGAATGACCAGGGCCATCACGTCGGGGCAGCTGGCGTCCTGATGATCCGGCCGCGGCTTGCTCGGCCCCGGCGTGCTGATGGTGGGCGGCAGGGCGGTGGGCGGGATCGCGGTGGGCCCGGGCCCCGGTCGCCGCACGATCACCACGATGATCGCCACCACCAACGCCACCGCGACAGCGACGGCGGCGGCCGCGATCAGGGCGAGAATGCGATGGCGTCGCCGCCGGTTGTTGCCCTTCGATTGCTTGGTCCGTGAATTACCAGAAGTACGAGCCATCTCTCCCTGCTAGCAGAGTCGTTCGGTGGCGATGCGGAGGTAGGTCGCCGTGGCGTCCCGGGCCGAGAGCCGATGCTGCACCGGGGTGCTGGAGTCGCCCTCGTCGGCCGCATCGAGGTGGGCCAGGTCACCGTGCACCATCGGGAACACGAAATCCCACACCGCCTGATCGGGCTGGCCCGCGGCACGGCCCTGGCAGATGTACGAACCGATGGACAACGCCACGAGGTCCGTCGAGCGGCGCACACCCGCCGCGGCCAGGCCGTCGAGGTAGGCCCGCTGGCGCGGCGTGATCCGCGGCTGTTCGGTGGGCGCCGCCATGGCATGCCCGGAGTTCTGATCGGGTGGGCCGGAGGGGTGCGCGGGATTCGGGGGAGCCGCGCCGGCAGTCATGTCGGGGGCGTCGGTGCACCCGCCGACCAGCAGCGCGACCGCGGGCAGGGTAGCCGCCAGCACCAGGGGCGGGAACCACACCGGCTGTTGCACGACTCCACGGTACCGGGCGTTTGCGGGCAGCCCGCCCGCGTGGCTCAGGCGATCGCGCCGGCGAGGTCCCCGGACATCGCGCCGAGCTGGGCCGCCCAGTTACCCCAGTCGTGCTGGCCGCCGGTCGGGAAGTCGAAATGGGCGTTGCCGCCGCCGTTGCTCCGGTACGACGCATAGAACGACCGGTTGCTGCCCTGGGCCTGATCGCAGTAGCCGATCATCGCCGGCGGGTCGCTGCAGGTCAGCGTCTGCGGGGAGAACACCCACAACCGGGTGTTGTTGTCGATCAGCAGCTGGTTGTGCACATACGGGTCATGCCACTTCCACCGGCCGGCCTGCGCCGGGCCCCACATCAGGTTGGTGTCCACACCGCCGAACTGCATCATCCCGGCGTGCAGCGCGCCGTTGAGGAACGTGTTCGACGGATACAGGAATCCCGACAGCGACCCCGCGTAGCGGAAGCGGTTCGGGTAGAACTCGGCCAGCGCCAGCGCCGCGGTACCACCCTGGGCCGCACCGACGATGCCGTGCCCGCCGGGAGCCAGTCCCTTGTTGGCCGCCAGCCAGTCCGGCAACTCGGTGGACAGGAAGGTCTCCCACTGCTTGCTGCCGTCCTGCTCCCAGTTGGTGTACAGGCTGAACGCGCCACCGGCCGGGGCGGCCACCGAGATGCCCTTGCCGGCCAGGGTGTTCATCGCGTTGCCGGCGGTCACCCAGTTGCTCACCTCGGGGCCCGCGTTGAAGGCATCCAGCAGGAACACCGCGTGCGGGCCACCGGCCTGGAAGGCCACCGGGATGTCGCGGCCCATCGCCGCCGACGGCACCTGCAGGTACTCGACACCGGCGGCATGCGCGACGCCGGGGGCGTTGACGGTGGCCACGGACCACGTCGCACCCGCCAGGATCAGCGCGCACACCAGGCGCAGCACGGTCGAAATGAGCTTCATATGAATGTCCTCCCGCGATCCCCGGCTGCCGGTAGGTAGTGAACCACATCGTGCGGGGCCGGGACGACGGTCCGGGAAACGGCAACGGCGGCGACCCCCGAGGGGATCGCCGCCGTTGTAGCGCTTGCTACTAGCCGCCCGCGTTCTCGACCGGGGCGCTGGCGCCCTCGGCCGGAGCCGCGCCCTCGGCGCCCGCGGCCGGGGTGGCTGCCGGATCAAAGGGCACCGCACCCAGCACGCGCTGGATGTCGGGCTTCATCTGCTGCAGCTGCTGGCCCCAGTAGTTCCAGCTGTGGGTGCCGTTGGCGGGGAAGTTGAACACCCCGTTGGTGCCGCCGGCGGCCAGGTAGTTGTCCTTGAAGGTCTTGTTGGTGCGCAACGTGAAGGACTCCAGGAACTTCGCGTTGAACAGGTTGCCGCCGCTGGTGCCGGCATCCAGGTCCGACGGGGTGCCGTCACCGCAGTAGATCCAGATGCGGGTGTTGTTGGCGACCAGCCGCGGGATGTTGACCATCGGGTCGTTGCGCTTCCAGGCGCTGTTCGGGTCCTCGGTCTTGCCCCACATGTCGTCGGGGGAGAAGCCGCCGGCATCGCCCATCGCCATGCCCACCAGCATCGGCCACCAGCCCTCGGACAGGTTCAGGAAGCCCGACAGCGCGCCGGCGTACTGGAACTGCTCGGGATGCCAGATCGCCAGGGTCAGCGCGGCCGAACCGGCCATCGACAGACCGACGGCGGCGGTGCGGGTGCGGTCGACGCCCTTGGTCGCCAGGAACGCGGGCAGTTCCTGGGTGAGGAACGTCTCCCACTTGTAGGTCTGGGTCGGGCCCTTGTTCTTGGCCGGCTTGTACCAGTCGCTGTAGAAGCTGGACTGGCCGCCGACGGGCATGGCCACGGCCAGACCCGACCCCAGGTACCACTCGAAGGCGGGGGTATTGATGTCCCAGCCGTTGAAGTCGTCCTGGGCGCGCAGGCCGTCGAGCAGGTACACGGCCGGGGCGTTGGGGCCACCGGTCTGGAACTGCACGAGGATGTCCTTGCCCATGCCGGCCGACGGGACCTGGAGGTACTCGACGGGCAGGCCCGGGCGGGAGAATGCGTTGGCGGTCGCCGTCTCGCCGACGACGCCCAACAGGCCCGGCACAACCGCGGCCACGGCGGCAGAGACCGCGAGCCGGCGGCCCAGGCGGCCGCGCATCTTTCCGACAAAACTCATAGCGATACCCATCCAATCGTTTCGTATTGCGCACCCGGGGATCCGAGGGACCCTGCCGTCGGTGCCCGGCCAGTCAACCACACTTGGCGCGTTTCATCCTTTTCACGCAGGTCAGCGCAGCCGCTGGATGACCCGCTGGAAACACCGCCACGCTGCGGTGTTCCGACTGCATTCGTCCTGCTCATCGGCCCGCGGGCGCCGGGCGTTACCTGGCGAGATGAATTTCCGGCGAACAGATCCCACGACTCCGATCTGTTCAGCGCCGACGGAGAGGAAACGCGGGTGGCAATCGCAGCCACCGCGGAACAGATGGCGATCGGCTATGGCCCGGTGGCCGGCAGCCCGGTGTACGGCGTGCCCTTCAGGTCCGGCTCGGGCAGTCCGCACCGCAGGAGCTCGCGCTGCGGCACCCGGTCGATGCGGTACTTCGTGTAGTCGTACGCATAGGTCAGGTTCGAGATGAACTGTCGCGCCGTCATCGGCGCCCGGATGGCCGACAGCATCGATTCGGTGGCCGGGCACTCCAGGGCGACACCCGCCTCGGTGACCCAGCCCTCGTCGAGGTACTTCGGCAGGTGGGTGTCGTCCTTGAGCCAGGGCCCCTCGGCCACCGCCCAGTCCGGGAACAGATTCTTGTCATGGCCGATGCGGGCGTCGTCGAGACGCGCGGTGTGCGCGGCGAGCGGATTGGCCAGCCCGATCTGGTCGATCACCCGGACGTCGAGCCCGACGTTCATTCCGACCATCCCGAGGTTGGTGAAAAAGACTGTGGCAGGGCCCTTTTCGCGATACGGCACCTCGTAGGAGTGCGTGCGGGGCGGCACCGGCGGCGGCATCGCGGGCACGACGTCCCACACGTCGTAGTTGCCCGACGGCAGCAGCAGTGCACCGTCGGGCGTGTTGTTCAGCGCGACCAGCACGGCCCGCATGCGTGGGTAGTCCAGGTAGTCCGCCGCGGTCAGCGGGTGCGCGTGCCCGGTGGCCTGGGAGTAGAACCGGCGCTCGTCGACGATCCCCGAATAGGTCACCCGGGTCGCGTCCTTGCCCAGCCCCGGTGAGTTCGCCGCCCACAACGACCACACCGCGACCGTCCCCCACAGCACGGTGGTGGCCCCCGCCAGCAGGTAACCGGCCTCCCGGGTCAGGCGGGTGCCGTCCGGCAGGACCAGCGGCACGACGGCCACCGGGGCCAACATGCAGAAGATCGGGGCCAGCAGCACCCGGCCGTGCATGAAGTCGCCGCCCTGGCGGATCCAGTAGATCCCCTGCAGCAGTCCGCTGCCCGCGAAATAGAGCACCACCGCGGCCGGGCTCTGCACGATGCGGGTCAACCAGCCGAAGTCGGACGGGACGTCGTGGCGGGCCCACCACGGCTGCGTGCGGGTGACCAACATCACCAGGCCGAGACCGATCAGCAGCACGGCCGGGATCCACAACAGGTAGGGACCGTTGAAGTTGGCCAGGTACACCAGACCCTGGGCCCACTTGGACCCCGAGGCGTCCTTGGCCACCGCCGGGGCGGGGAACAGCTGGGCGTAGTAGCCCATCCGGAAGACCTGGTACGCCACCGGCAGGAGGCCGCCGGCCACCACGATCAGCGCGCGCCGGCGCCGGCCCCGCGCCGCGATGAGCAACATGATCAGAACGCCGCCGCCGACCAGGGCGAGTTCGGGGCGCACCAGGACGCTTATCCCGGCCAGCGCGGCCAGCGCCGCGGTGAACTCGCGGCCGACGGCGTTGGGGCCGGCGACCCCGCGGGCACCGGCCGTGCGCAGTGCCTGCGACCAGCAGACGAGCAGCCACCACAGCAGCCCGAGATAGGCCAGGACCAGACCGTTCTCCAGGCCCGAGGTGGCGAAGTCGCGCGCCGGCGGGATGGCGATGTAGACCAGTGCGCCGGCCGGCAGCAGCAGTGCGCGGCGACCCGCCAGGCTGGGCGCGTACAACCGGGCGGCGCCGAGCATCAGGAACACCACCCCGAGGACCGACAACGACAGCGCCAGTGTCAGGGCGACGTACTCCAGGCGCAGCGGGCCGCCGATCCAGCCGCCGAGATAGGTCAGATAGGTCCACAGGGTGGACGTGTTCGACTCGACCCGCTCGCCGGCGTTGAACACGGGACCGTTGCCGGCCATCAGGTTGCGGACCGTGCGCAGCACGATCAGGCCGTCGTCGGCGATCCAGCGACGCTGCCAGGCGCCCCAGCCGAACAGCGCGGCCACGGCCGCCACGCCCGCCCACAGGCTCAGGCGCGTGATCGGCGCGTACCGGTAGACCGGCCACACCAGCGGCGTGCTAACCGAAGTAGACCGCGGCACAGACGATTCCGATGAACGCGAGCGCGAGCACCTGGAGCACCCGGTCGTGCAGCGCGATCTCCTCGGGTTCGCCGGCGTCGCCGCCGTCGATGTCCACCGCGTACCGCAGGATCGCCACGGCGAACGGCACGATCGAGATCGCCCACCACGAGGCGGTGCCCTGGTCGCGCTCGAAGGCGAACAGGGCGTAACACAGCACCACCGACGTCGCGGCGAGCGTCCACACGAACCGCAGATAGCTGCTCGTGTAGCGCTCCAGGGACTTGCGGATCTTGGCCCCGGTGCGCTCGGCGAGCTGAAGTTCGGCGTACCGCTTACCGGCGACCATGAACAACGAGCCGAACGCGAACACCAGCAGGAACCACTGGGACAGCGGGATCTGGGCCGCCACGCCACCGGCGATGGCGCGGATCAGGAAGCCGGATGACACGATGCAGATATCAAGCACGGCTTGATGTTTCAGCCCGAAGCAGTAGGCCAGCTGGATGGCCAGATACACCGCGATGACGATGGCCAGGTTCGGGGTGACCCACCAGGAGATCGCCAGCGCCGCCACCCCGAGCACCGCGGCCAGCCCGTAGGCCAGGGACACCGGGACCACCCCGGCCGCGATCGGGCGGAAGCGTTTGGTGGGATGGGCCCGGTCGGCCTCGACGTCCTGGGCGTCGTTGATGAGATAGATGCACGACGCGGCCATGCAGAACGCCACGAACGCGATGCCGACGTGGGTGGCCACCAGTCCATGGCTGTAGTGCACGTCCTTGCCCAGTGCGGCCAGCGGCGCGGCGAACACCAGCAGGTTCTTCACCCACTGCCGGGGCCGCAGCGCCTTCACGATGCCCGCCGCCAGGTTCTGGGGCGGCGCGGTGGCGGTCGTCGGCTCTTCGCTCACTTGTCTCCTCCGATGCGGTCTGCCGCGGCTTCGGTCGCCCTGGCGATCAGGGCACCGACGACCACCCCGGTGGCGACGTCGGTGGGATAGTGCACGCCGAGCACCAAGCGGGACAACGCCATCGGGGGCACCAGCAGTGCGGGCAGTGTCCTGGGCAGGCCGACCGCTCGGCCCAGCAGCATCGCCGCCGCCGTGGTCGACGTGGCGTGCGCGGACGGGAAGCTCAGCCGGCTCGGAGTGCCGACGTTCACCGCGATGGCGGGATGGTCGGGGCGGGTCCGCTTGACCACCCGCTTGATCAGGACGGCGGCCGCGTGCGCGGCGAACGTCCCGACCCCGGCCGCGATGAACTCGCGCCGGCGTCCGGGTGCGAGCAGCGCGCCCAGGCCGGCCAGCGCCAGCCAGCCCAGCGAGTGCTCACCGAAGAAGGACATGGCGCGCGCCACCGGCAGCACCCCGGGGCGGCGCGCCACGGCGGACTGCACCGCCACCAGCGCCGCATCCTCACCGCGCACCGGCGGCGCCGGCTCAGCCATTGGTGAGTGAATTCTGTTCCAGCAGAACGGCTTCCCACCTCTGCGTGCTGGTGAGCTGCGGCAGCGCCTCCCGGTACACCCGCCGCATCGTGTTGAACTTCCGGTACAGCTTGACCTGCCGGCGCAGCGATTCCCGCAGCAGTCCGAACATCTTGGCCCGGTCCCGTTGCCGGTACACCACGCCGCGGCCGTCGGCCGTGGTCACCGTGACACCGTCCACGTTGCAGAGCAGGAACCAGCGCGCGTCCTGGGTGGCCACGTTGAGTTCGGGCCGGACGTGGTGCTCGGGATCGGCCTCGCGCAGCTGGTGGGCGATGCCGCGGGCCAGCCGGAAACCGATGGCGGGTAACTGGACCGGCGGCTTGTGCACCCTCTTGCGGGCCGACGGCACCGGCAGCGACGTGGCCCCGGGCAGTACGACGGCGTCGGGGAACTCCTTGCGCAGGGCGTGCACGTCGGGCAGGGCGGATTCCAGGATCGAGAAGATGTGCTCCGGCCCGGCGAGAAAGTCGTCCATCGCCTGGTTCTGGATCGCGACCGTCGAATACTCCAGGCACAGAAGATGTTTGACGGTTGCCTTGAAGTGGCTGGCGACCAGCCCCCGGACGTCGCCGTCCCAGTGCAGGGCGGCGACCACCAGGCGGTTGCGCAGGTGGAAGTACGCCTGCCAGTCGATCGCGTCGTCCTTGTCGCTCCAGGCCATGTGCCAGATGGCGGTGCCCGGCATGGTGACGGTGCCGTAGCCGTGCTCGGCGGCCCGCAGCCCGTAGTCCGCGTCGTCCCACTTGATGAACAGGGGCAGCGGCTGGCCGAGCTCCTCGGCCACCTGCCGCGGGATCATGCACATCCACCAGCCGTTGTAGTCGACGTCGATCCGGCGGTGCAGCAGCCTGCTCTTCTCTTCCTCGATATCGGCCAGCGGATACTTGGCGAAGTCGTGGTCGTACTCGGTGAACGGCGCGTGGGTCCACATGAAGTTCGCGCGGTCGACAACCTCGCCCATCACGTGCAGGTGCGAGGGCTCCTGCAGGTTGAGCATCTGGCCGCCGATCAGGGTGGGCGACTTGGCGAACCGGTTGAGCGCCAGGGCGCGCAGGATCGAATCGGGCTCGATGCGGATGTCGTCGTCCATGAACAGGATCTGTTGACAGTCGGTGTTCTTCAGCGCTTCGTACATGACCCGGCTGTAGCCGCCCGAGCCGCCGAGGTTGGGCTGGTTGTGGATCGACAGGCGGGTGCCCAGTTTCGCCGACGCGGCCGCGAAGTCGGGGTGGTCGACCACCTTGCGGTTGCCCTGGTCGGAGACGATCACCGCGTCGATGACCTTGTCCACCAAGGGATCCGACGTCAGTGCGGCCAGCGCGTTGACGCAGTCGTCGGGCCGGTTGAAGGTCGGGATGCCGACGGCGATGCTGGCCCGGCCCGGTGCCTCGACGGCCGAGTACCAGGCGGCGTCCTGGACGGTGACGGCACTGTCGGTGGTGATGTCGAACCAGATCCAGCCGCCGTCCTCGAACGGGTCCAGCCCGACCTCGAACTCGATGGTGTCGGGGGCGTCCGCGGTGCCCGAGAACTGCGCGCCGCCAACGGTGATCCGGGCTCCGGTCGCCTTCGAGCGATACACGTCCACCCGGCCGCCGCCCGTCAGCGTCAGGCGCAGCACCACCGATTCCAGGGTGGACCACCGGCGCCAGTAGCTGGCCGGGAAGGCGTTGAAGTACGTCGCGAACGACACCTCCGACTCCGGCCCGATCTCGAGCGTGGTGCGGCTGGGCGCGTGCGCCCGACGGGCGTTGGTGTCGGACTCCTCGAGGTAGAGCTTGCGGACGTCCAGGGGTTCACCCGGGCGGGGCAGGATCACGCGGGACAGCAGGCTGACGGCGTGCGTCTGCCCGGCAACCAGCCGGCCGGAGGGGATGTCACTCATCGGGTACTGCTTTCTTCGCCGTCACCCAGTGGCGCACCGTCGGTGAGGTGCGGCGCCAGGATGTTGTCGTACATGTTGAGCGCACTGGCGATGGCCATGTGCATGTCGAGGTACTGGTAGGTGCCAAGCCGGCCGCCGAAGAGCACGCGCTGCGACGCCGTCTCGGCCCGGGCGCGGGACCGGTAGGAGGCCAGGATCGCCCGGTCGGACTCGGTGTTGATGGGGTAGTAGGGCTCGTCGTCGTCCTCGGCGAACCGGGAGTACTCGCGCATGATGACGGTCTTGTCGGTGGGGTAATCCCGCTCGGGATGGAAGTGCCGGAACTCGTGGATGCGGGTGTACGGCACGTCGAGGTCGTTGTAGTTCATCACCGGGGTGCCCTGAAAGTCACCGGTGGGCAGGACCTCGAGCTCGAAGTCCAGGGTGCGCCAGCCCAGCCGGCCGTCGGCGTGGTCGAAATACCGGTCGAGCGGGCCGGTGTAGACCACCGGGGCCTGCGGGGACGCGGCGCGTAGCTGTTCGCGCACGTCGAACCAGTCGGTGTCCAGGCGAACCTCGATGCGCTGGTCGGCGGCCATGTTCTGCAGCCAGGCGGTGTAGCCGTCGACCGGCAGGCCCTCGTAGGTGTCGTTGAAGTAGCGGTTGTCGAAGGTGTAGCGCACGGGCAGCCGGGTGATGTTCGCCGCGGGCAGCTGCGTGGGATCGGTCTGCCACTGTTTGGCGGTGTAGCCCTTGACGAAGGCCTCGTAGAGGGGCCGGCCGATCAGCGAGATGGCCTTCTCCTCGAGGTTCTGCGCATCGGCCGTGTGGATCTCGGCGGCCTGTTCGGCGATCAGCGCGCGCGCCTCGTCCGGTGTGAAGTACCGGCCGAAGAACTGGGACACCAGGCCCAGGCCCATCGGGAACTGGTAGGCCTGCCCGTTGTGCAGCGCGAACACCCGGTGCTGGTAGCCGGTGAAGTCGGTGAACTGCCGCACGTAGTCCCAGACCCGCTGGTTGGACGTGTGGAACAGGTGTGCGCCGTACTTGTGGATCTCGATGCCGGTCGCGGGCTCGGGCTCGGAGTACGCGTTGCCCCCGATGTGGGGCCGTCGGTCGACGACGAGGACCCGCTTGCCCAGCTGTGTCGCGACCCGCTCGGCGATCGTGAGTCCGAAGAAACCGGAGCCCACGACGAAGAGGTCGAAATCGTCCTGGGAGTCGCGATCGGGAGAGGAAGTCATCGCAGGCAAGGGTATCGGACCGAGCCGGATCGGCCCGCTTCGGCAGGCGGCATCCCGCGGGCTCTCGGTCGGATTCGACGGGCGCTGCGAGGTGGAATGAACATCGCGATTAGCTCACGATTGAATATCGTCACTCTAGTCACATCAGTCTCACCCGTACCATCGGTGGTACTGCCGAAGTGGGTCGGCCTCGCCCGGCCGAACCGGTGAAACACCAGATTGAGGAGACTTCAGTGCCGAACCGACGTCGACGCAAGCTCTCGACAGCCATGAGTGCAGTCGCCGCCCTGGCCGTCACGAGTCCGCTTGCGGTTATTGCCATCACCGAGCTGTCGGGCTCCCCGGAGCCCGCGACCGAACACCGCGACTTCGTGCAGGCGGGCATCATCACGGACCTGCCGAACGAGCTGATGTCCGCGCTCTCGCAGGGCCTCTCGCAGTTCGGGATCAACCTGCCGCCGCTGCCGACCGGCCTGAGTCCCTCCGGGGCCCAGCCGATCAGTGCCGGCCCGAGCCTGACCGCTCCGGGGCTCCTGTCGCCCGGCCTGGGAACGACGGGCCTGGGGACGGGGCTGGGCGCGCCCGGCCTGAGCACCCCCGGCCTGACCCCGCCGGTCAGCGCACCGATCAGCCCGGCCCTCGGCTCGACGCTGACCGGGACCGCCCTGACCGATCCGGGCCTGACCCCGTTGTCACCGGCGGCGCCGCTGTCGCCGTCGAGCCTGGCCACCCCGTCCCTGGCGACCCCCACCGCCCCGGGCCTGACTCCGCTCGGGGAGACGGCGCCCGGCCTGACGGCACCCGGGCTGACCCCGGGCCTCACGGCGCCGGGCCTGACCCCGGGCCTCGCCACCCCGTCGGTCACCCCTGATCCGGCCCTGTCGATCCCGGGAACGCTGCCCAGTACGCCCGGCCTCGGACTCGATCCGACGGCTCCGACCTACCCGATCCTCGGTGCTGATCCCGGGCTGCTGGCTCCGGCTGCCGCCCCGGCCAGCACCGGCCTGATCGGCAGCCTGAGCAGCGCGGCGCAGCAGCTGGGCGTCGGCCAGGTGGTCGATCTGCTCAAGGGTGTGGTGATGCCGTCGATCATGAGCGCCGCGCAGTCGGCGGCGCCGGCCGCCGCGGCGGCCGCACCGGCCGCAGCTGCCGCCGCCGTCCCCGCTGCCGCCGGCTGAGGGGCGCCGGACCTGTAACCAAACGGCACCGCAGGGTGGGCTCTCCTCCTCGACCCCCCCGGGACGAGCCCGAACACCCTGCGGTGCCGTTGCACGTCAGTTCAACCCGGGGGCCGTTTGTGCCGTGTCGAAACAGCTGTATCACTCGACTCATACGTAACATCGCCTCGTGCCGAGGTGTCTGTCCTGGACGCGTCTGCCCGGCGGAGCCCGCCCCGCCCGTGGCGCCGCGCGCCGCGCGTCGGCGCTGCTGACCGCCATCGCAGCCACGGCCGTCCTGCTGCCCTGGGCGATCAACGGGGTACCGCCGGGTCAGCAGCCCCGCGCCGCGGACACCCGGCTGGCCGAGCAACCGCTGGACGGCGTCGGCGGCGGCGAAACCGTGCGCGAACTGCATCAGGACACCCCCTTCTCGATGGTCGCGCTCACCGGCGGCGACCTCACGGGGACGTCCGCCCGAATCCGGGCCGAGCGGGCGGACGGCAGCTGGGGGCCGTGGTACCAGGCCGAGACACTGGAATCCGGCGGCGCCGACGGAGTTCCCTCGCCGGGGAGTCAGGGCCCCCGCGGAACCGACCCCGTGTTCGTCGGACTGACCACCGCCGTGCAGATCGCGGTACGCCGTCCCGCCGGCGCGCCCGTCACCGTGGCGCCGCCCGCCGGGCCGGACGGCACCCTGGGCTATCGGCCGGTGAACGCGGAACAACCTTTGCCACAACATCTTTCGGCCGTGCTGATCAGTCCACCGCAGGCACCGGCGGACACCCACTGGACGCCGCCGGAGGCCGTGCTGGGGCCGGGTCAGGCACCGAACATCATCACCCGGGCGCAATGGGGCGCCGACGAGTGGAGCCGCTGCGGACCACCCCGCTACGACCGCGGCGTCCGAGCCGGGGTGGTCCATCACACGGCCGGCAGCAACGACTACGCGCCCGAGGACTCCGCCGCCATCGTGCGGGCGATCTTCGCGTACCACACCAGGATGCTGGGCTGGTGCGACATCGCCTACAACGCCCTGGTGGACAAGTACGGCCAGGTCTTCGAGGGCCGCGCCGGCGGGATCGACCGCCCCGTCGAGGGATCCCACACCGGCGGGTTCAACCGGGACACCTGGGGTGTCGCGATGCTGGGCGACTTCGAGACCGTGCGCCCCACCGACATCCAATTGCGCACCGTCGGACGCCTGCTGGGCTGGCGCCTCGGGCTCGAGCACGTCAACCCGCGGGGGACGGTGGAGCTGACCTCGGCGGGCGGCCCGTACACCAAGTTCCCGATCGGCCAGACCGTGACCATGCCGACCATCCTGACCCACCGCGACGTCGGGGTGACCGAGTGCCCGGGCGACGCCGCCTACGCCGCAATGGGCGAAATACGGGATATCGCCGCACATTTCAGTGACCCACCCGGCCCGCAGTCGGTGGAGGACACCCTGCGGGGCGGCGCCATCTTCGCCAAGTGGGAGAACCTGGGGGGTGCCAAGGGACAGCTGGGCAACCCCACGTCGCCCGAGGGTGCGGCCCTGGGGCTGGCGCGCTACGCGCGCTTCGAACACGGCGCGGTCTACTGGTCACCGCGCAGCGGGGCCGAACCCGTCACCGGCGCGATCTACGACGCCTGGGCGGCGCTCGGCTACGAGCGCGGCGTCCTGGGCCTGCCGACCAGCGGCGCCATCGACGAACCGCAATGGGTGGTGCAGAACTTCCAGCACGGCACGCTGAACTACGACCGCGAGAGCGGACGCGTCACCCGCGTCGTGGAGGGCGTCGCCCAGGAGGTGCCGGCGCTGCCGTCCGGCGGTCCGCCCATCCAGCTCGAGCGCTTCACTCCCGTCGGGCGGCCCACCGCCGACTGAGGGCGCTCAGGCCAGCCACCACCGCTCCAGCACACGGGCCAGCCCGTCATCGGTGTTCGGTGTGGTCACCTCGTCGGCCGCCGCCACCGCGTCGGGATGCGCATTGCCCATCGCCACGCCCAGGCCCGACCAGCGCAGCATCGGAACGTCGTTGGGCATGTCGCCGAAGGCCACGATGTCCCCCGCGGCGATACCCAGCGGGCCGGCGATCTCGTCGATGCCGGTGGCCTTGCTGATGCCGGGCGGTACCACCTCGATCAGCCCGTTGTTGGTGCTGTACGTGATGTCGCCCTCGGGCCCGAGGTAGCGGGCGAGTTCGGCGGCCATGTCCGCGCTGCGGGCCCCGGCCTTGCGGATCAGCAGTTTGACCGCCGGCGCCGACAGCAGATCCGCACGGGACACCTCCGTGTTGTCCGGGTTCAGCCAGGCGTGCTCGTAACCGGGTGAACTCACGAACTGGGGAGTGGCGGCATCGTGGGCGGAGCGGCCGACCCGCTCCACCGCCAGGCCGACCCCGGGAATGGCGTGTTCGGCGATCTCGGCGAGCGCCAGCAGAGCGTCGACCGACAGGGTGCGGGCCGACACGATCCGGTCGGTCTGCGGGTCGTAGAGCACCGCGCCGTTGGCGCACACCGACATCGGCGCGAACCCCAGCGCGTCGACCACCGGCTTGATCCAGCGCGGGGGCCGGCCGGTGGCCAGCACGAACGTCGCACCCTCGGCCACCGCGGCGTGCACCGCGTCGCGGGTGCGGTCGGTGACGCGCTCGTTCTCGTCGAGCAGGGTCCCGTCGACGTCCGTGGCGATCATCGCGGGCAGCATCACTGCCGCCCGGCTCGTCTGCGCTGCCGCTCGGCCAGCTCGGCCTCCTCCAATTGACGGGCCTCGGCGACGGTGGGTGCGCTCCCGCCCAATCGGCGGGGCACCCAGTAGGCGCCGGGCGGATGATCGTAAGCCTGCTGGGCGTCATGCAGCAACGCGGTCATGGTCGTGCGCAGCTCTGCTTCGAGCCGATCGGCGGTGCCGGCCGGGGCCAACGGTGCGCCAACGGCGACCGTGACAGGAAACTTGTTGCGGCCCAACGCCTTCGGATGGTCCTTCGTCCAGATGCGGTGCGCGCCCCACACCACCAGCGGAATCACCGGGACCTGGGCGTCGAGGGCCATCCGGGCCGCGCCCGACTTGAACTCCTTGAGCTCGAAGCTGCGGCTGATGGTCGCCTCGGGGTAGACGCCCACCAGTTCGCCGTCGCGCAGCCGCTGGACGGCCACGGCGTAGGCGTCGCCGCCGGCGCTGCGGTCCACGGGAATGGTCCCGGTGTGCTTGATCAGGAAACGCACCACGCGAACGTCGTTCATCTCCGCCTTGATCATGAACCGCATCCGCCGCCCGCGCGCGGTGGCCGCCAGCGCGGCCGGCAGGAAGTCGACATAGCCGGTGTGGTTGACCGCCATCACCGCGCCGCCGGTCGTGGGGATGTTGTCCAGGCCGTGGAAGGTCAGCCGGGTTCCCGTGGCGCGGATGGCCAGCGCCGCGGCCAGCTCCAGGGTGCGGAACACCGGCTCCATCGCGGCTACTCCGGCTCGTCGCCGTCGGGTGAGCGCCCGGCCGCGTCGAGTGCGGCCGCCTCGGCCAGGGACGGGGCGCTCCCGCCGAGCCGCCGGGGCACCCAGTACGCGCCGGCCGGGTACGGGCCGTAGGCGTCCTGCACGCGTTCGAGCAGATGTTGCATCCGCGAGTGCAGCAGGGCGGTGAGGTCGTCGGCCGGCAGCGTGGGCTCGATCGGCTCGCCGACCGCGATCGAGATCGGCACCTTGGGTCGCCGCATGTTCCGCGGGTGCCCCTTGGTCCAGATGCGCTGGGCGCCCCACACGATGTGCGGCACGATCGGCACACCCGCGGCGATCGCCATCCGCGCGGCACCGGACTTGAATTCCTTGAGTTCGAAGCTGCGGCTGATGGTGCCCTCGGGATACACACCGACCAGCTCGCCCTCCTTCAGCAGTTGGCAGGCCAGCTCGAACGACGCGGCGCCGTTGGCGCGGTCGACCGGAATATGCCGGCACCCGCGCATGATCGGGCCGCCCAGCGGGTGGTCGAACACCTCCTGCTTGGCCATGAACCGGACCTTGCGGCCCAGCCCCTGCCGGAAGGCCGGCAGGCCCGCGAACGTGAAGTCGATGTAGCTCGTGTGGTTGATGGCGATCACCGCGCCGCCGGTCTTCGGGATGTTCTCGATACCGGTCATGGTGAATCGCAGGCCCTGCACCCTGAACATGGTGCGTGCGGCGGCGATGGCGGTGCCGTATACCGGTTCCACACTGATGAAGCCTAGTCCCGATGCATTCGTGCAAGAGTCACCGGCGTGACGGTTCCCGCCGACAGCCCGCCGGTCCCGCCCGTCGTGGTGCGGCTGGCCGGCGGACGTCCGGTGCGCGCGGTGTGGCGGAACGAACTCGGCGGAGTGACCTTCGCGATCGGTGACCGCGGCGCCCCGGTGGAATTCGTCAAGACCGGGCCGGGTGAACACGCCGCCGAGGCCGCGCGGCTGTCCTGGGCCGGCCGCTATCTGAGCGTGCCCCGGGTGCTCGGGTGGGGCGCGGACTGGCTGCACATGGCCGCACTGCCCGGACGCTCCGCGGTCGATCCGCGATGGACGGCGGAGCCGCTGCGGGCCGCGCGCGCGATCGGCATCGGCCTGCGGACGCTGCACGACGCCGCGCCGGTGCCGGACTGCCCGTTCGACTGGTCGGTGGCCGCCCGGCTGGCACGCCTGCGCGCCGACGCGCGCCGCGACCTCGCCCACCCACCGGCCGTGGACCGGCTGGTGGTGTGCCACGGCGATGCCTGCGCGCCCAATACCCTGCTCGCCGACGACGGGAGCTTCGCCGGCCTGGTGGACCTGGATTCGCTCGGCGTCGCCGATCGCTGGGCCGATCTGGCGGTGGCGACGCTGTCGCTGGGCTGGAACTACGGCGAGCACCGGCGAGCCGCTGCCGAGGCCGCGCTGCTAGGGGCCTATGGCCTGCAAGCCGATGCCATCCGCCTCGACTACTACCGACGGCTGTGGGAGGCCCCCGAGTTGGCCCCCGGCTAAGCTCAACCCGTTGGATCCGGGAAGAGCGAAGGTAATCGGAGAGTGTCTGTGCAGGTCACGAGCGTCGGTCACGCCGGCTTCCTGATCGAGACCCGAGCGGGCAGCATCCTGTGTGACCCGTGGGTGAACCCGGCGTACTTCGCGTCCTGGTTCCCGTTCCCGGACAACAGCGGCCTGGACTGGGCGGCCCTCGGCGACGTCGACTATCTGTACGTCTCGCACCTGCACAAGGATCATTTCGACCCCGAGCT
>WBZP01002418.1_pt1 | contig 21499 bp, 17 predicted proteins | sample 5204301 | NCBI WGS metagenome assembly WBZP01 (sample SAMN12412401, study PRJNA552823) | activated sludge metagenome | isolation source: activated sludge from nitrification reactor of wastewater treatment plant... | place: USA: Pennsylvania | collected 2017
CCATGGAAACCAGCGATGAATGGGAGACCGGAAAAGTGTATCTGTCCATGACACCCTAATCGCTGTCCGGCAGCTGCCGTTGCCGAGGAGCGCCCCCAAAAGTACAGAAGAGATGTTGACTAATCGCGCAATATGCTCGTTGCGCTCACGGTTATGGGCGGATTGGGTGCAGCAATTGTGCTTATATCGTTTTTGCTCGGGATGTTCTTGAATTCGCTTAACAACTCATTACAGGCGACGCCAGCAGCTACATTCGAGCCATTCATTGCACCAAATATACAAACATTGGTTGCTCTTCAGGAAACGAGCTATGCTGAACACGATAAAACAGCTTCGGCGGTTGCTTTGCAAACAAGTGTAACAGCTGCAACACAAACCGCACAGCAACAGACGGCAGCTGCTAGCACTCAAACTGCGCTAGGGAACCAGACGCAGACGCCATCGAGTGAAGGGAATACCTCTACGCAGGTATCAATGCCGTCTTCAACGAATACTGTCCGCCCAAGCATAACGCCATCGGCGACGGTCATTCCTACGAATATAGTTACTAAAACAGCAACACCTGTGAAGACCGCAACTACGACAAAAACGATTACCCCTACGAAGACGCCAACTGTAACAAAGACAATAACCCCAACAACGGCCACCACGCCCAAGAGTAGCCCGACAACGGCCACCACGCCCAAGAGCAGCCCGACAACGGCCACCACGCCCAAGAGTAGCCCGACAACGGCCAGTACGCCCAAGAGTAGCCCGACAACGGCCACCACGCCCAAGAGCAGCCCGACAACGGTCAGTACGCCCAAGAGCAGCCCGACAACGGTCAGTACGCCCAAGAGCAGCCCGACAACGGTCAGTACGCCCAAGAGCAGCCCGACAACGGTCAGTACGCCCAAGAGCAGCCCGACAACGGCCACCACGCCCAAGAGCAGCCCGACAACGGTCAGTACGCCCAAGAGCAGCCCGACAACGGTCAGTACGCCCAAATCGACTGAGCCGCCCAGCCTAACCAGTACAACAACGAATAAAACGCCAACCCCACACATCAAACCTGGTACAGCAACGAAAACGCCAATGTCAACAATAACGCCTACAACCATCCATACAGTCACGCCAACACTATCGCAAATTCCAACCTTTACGGCATCGCCAACAAGTATAACTGTGCCAACCTGGACGCCGACATGGACACCGACGAAAACAACTACGCCAAGCCTAACTAAAACGCCTGCCCCAGTACCAACCCAAACCATTCACGTTACTGCAACCAGTACACCTAAACCAGAACATCCTACAAGGACGCCAACCATGCTGCCCACCAGTACATTTACACCTACACCCGTGCCGACTGATACACCCGTGCCGACTGATACACCCGTGCCAACCGATACGCCCGTGCCGACTGATACACCCGTGCCAACCGATACGCCCGTGCCGACTGATACACCCGTGCCGACTGATACACCCGTGCCAACCGATACGCCCGTGCCAACCGACACACCTGAACCAACTGATATACCTGAACCAACTGATATACCTGAACCAACCCCAATACTACCCGATAGCCTAATAGCTGTCGCTGATACATATGTACGTGGTGGGCGTTATAGCAACGATAACTATGGCTCTGATCCAGTGCTGAAGGTGAAAGACGGAAGTGATAAGTTCGATCGCAACACCTATATTAAGTTCGATCTATCCAACATCAATGGAAAACTGGCCTATGTCGGGTTGCGTGTAGTTGTTCAGAAAGTAACGAATGGTGTCCCAGCGCCACTCTTTGTCTTCGGCCTGGAAGACGACGCATGGGATGAAACAACAATGACTTGGAACAACCGCCCACCCGTTGATAGCCAGAAACTGCTGACACAAGTTCAGGTCAGCCAAACTGGAATGATTGAATTCGATGTTACCGACTATATAAATGCTCAGCTCGCTGGCGATAAGATCGCAAGTATTGTGCTGAGCGACGAAACAACAGCCCGTCGAATCGTCGAGCTATCGAGCCGTGAGGGCAGCACACCACCCCAGTTAGTATTTATGCCTACACAGACGCAGGTGAGCCACATGAGCATTGCGCCCCTGCCACAGGAGGGAGAAACGATGGCACAGAATCATAAGCCGAAGCCAATGAACACTGTCTGGTTTTCGATCCTGGATATTCTCAATGATAGTGAAGCACTATCGGGCACAGATCTTTTGGCAAAGCTCAACAATAGTATGGATGCGCGACGGGTTCGCACATTCACATTCTATCGAGCGCTTCAGGCACTTCAAACACAACAATGGGTTTATGAGAGCGGAGATCGATTGCTGTCAGATGGGCAACATCGTCGCCACTATTACTTGAGTCTGGAAGGGCGTGAGGCACTAGCCAATGACCGCATAGTACGCGACCAGCTCGATCGTTGAGCAGATAGATGAGACACGTAAGTAAGCCTAGCAACCTGAAGAGAGGTATGCGATGACGCACGAATCACCCCGCGCGCGCCAATATGATGTGTATATTAATTTTGCGCCGGAAGACGAAAGCTGGGTAAATACGATGCTGGTACCACCGCTGCACGAGCAGGGCTTTCGCCTTTCGGTCGGTGAGCAACGCTTTGCAATTGGTGTTGACGAGCTCATGAACATTGAGCAACAGGTGCGCAATAGCTACCGAACGATCGTTGTATTATCGCCTGCTTGGCGGCAGAGCAAGTGGAGTGAGCGCATTGCCGTTTTGCTGACAAAATCTGATCCCTATGGCTACCTCAAGCGGCGGTTCTGGCCGATTTTACTCGAAGATTGTGACTTGCCACCGCCCTTACAGCTGCGGCATAAAGCCGATTGTCGTAATCATAGCAATTGGAATGATACCCTCAACCGACTGATCTACCAGCTACGACGCTTGTCTACAACACTTTCGAAAGGGCAAACAGGTAAACTATCATCTGACTACGTCGACCCTAATGCGCCTACGCAGCTCGATCCTGCGCGTGATGAGCAATCGGCCCAACAGAGATACCCCGAACAGTTTGCTATTGGGCAGGTAGTTGAGCAGCGGTATACCATCATTTCACAATTAGGTAAAGGCGGCTTTGCAATAACTTATCTTGCTGATGATAAGAAATTACATCGACAATGTGTCATTAAACAGCTAATCACTAATCAATTATTAAGTCCGGAGGAAAATGAGCAAATCTTTCATATGCTCGAACAAGAGGCGGAAATATTAACTGAAATCACACCAAGTAAACAGAATATTCCACATATCTATGATTTCATTAGAGATAGCCGCTGCTTTGTAATGAATTACATCAATGGTGTCAATTTACATGAGATTCTCAAGAAAAACGAGTATCAACCAATCGATATTGATGAGGCACTAAAGTGTGTGATTGGTGTGAGCGAAATTCTTCAATTCTTACATACTCGGCCACAGCCAATCTTACATTGTGATATTAAGCTCGACAATATTATTCTTGATTTTACCGGCGAAATATGGTTGATTGATTTTGGCTTAGGAAGAGCACTTTCACATATGTCCAGTCGCTACCAGAATGTGCGCGATGTGTATGGCGGCACGCCAGGGTATATGCCACCCGAACAAATCGAAGGAAAACCCGAACCACGCTCGGATGTATATGCACTTGCTATAGTGTTATTCATGCTTCTAACTGGCGGAAAACAACCGCTCACGAAGCAAGGCTTATTAGATTATCTTAAGTCGACAAATATGAAAACATCGGAAAGGCATGAGCAGATACAAACTATTTTTGTAGAGGCAACTCAGGAGCAGCCAAGTGCGCGGCCCGATATACGAACCCTGCTTGAACGCTTGAAAGCGCTCGTTCAACTACCAGTGCGTGCACCCGACGGTGTTATGCTGAAAGATGTTCAAGCGCTTGTTGACTGGTGCCAGAGGCATTGGGAAGAGGAAGCCATTGCATATTCAGCAGTGAAATGGCTCTATGGTAGTATGGCCGCCGATATTGAAAAAGTGTGGCATAAATCAGAAGCGGATACTATTAGCCTTATACGTAAAACCACGGCGCGGTTTTCACATGTGAACGACCATGATGCAGGTTTGGATGCAATGCTTAAAGCAATTGAACCTAAAGGTTTCGGCCGAACTGAGGCTGAACTGCAGGTTGAGAAAGCATATCCTCTAAAATTTGGTACTGTACGATGGCAAGATCAGGTTATGCAAACTTTGAAGTTATATAACCCAGGTCGGCGATATATTACTGCCCGGTTGTTTCGACCAAATTGGATCACAACCCCAACTGCCACAATTGGACTGCGCCCTGGTGAGCAGAAATGGGTTGATTTAATAGCACATGGCGAGCGCTTACCGGCGAAACGACGTGTGAGAGATGTTCTTGAGATCCAGTACGGTGCCGAACAATTGGTGCGTATTCCTGTCCGTGCAACCGTTCAGCTTACGCAATGGCGCAGAATGCGGCCCTGGGTGTTTGGGTTATGTTTTGTGCTGCTATGCGCAATATGCGTAGAGTGGTACTGGGGTTACCCAAAGTAGTGGGCGCCGTATCTTTACCTACGCCCACTCGCGCGGCCAGGGGTATACATGAGGTCATTCTTGTAGGCCTCGCTCACCAGCTCTTTTAGGCGCTCAACCTCGGCGCGCACTACCTGGCGGCCTAGCTCAGTCAGCCGGTAATAGCGCCGCCGCTCATCGTCCGAGTCATGCAAGCTGCATTCCTTAACCTCGTTAATGAGTTCAGTATCAAGCAGTCGCTTGAGCGAACGATAAAGCGTCGCTGGCCCAATTTTGGTCTTTTCCTGGGTGCGCTCGGCAATTGCTTGCATAATGCTGTAGCCGTGTCGTTCTTTATTCGCCAGTGCAAGCAGAATATGAAATTCAGCAGATGTAAGGGGTAGGAATGCCTCGGGATCGTGTAATTGCTCAGTCATAACCATTCTCTGATGCATTGCGTAAGGAACGTGTTGCGATGATGTTCAGTTCCCTACCTGCCAGTTGTAAAGGACAAATAGCATAGTAGGTCAAAATACGAAAGTCAATTGAAACAAGTTGCAAAACGATGACATGCCTGCAACACGAAGTGCAATAGTATGGCATGCGGCAGAAGACGGCTAGCTAGCCCCCCAATGATTGTAGCGAGGGCGTGCAGCGAAGGCAATGAGGCTATGCTAGTTCTATAGTCCTGATTCATTCCTTATTCGCGCGAGGCAGCGCGCCTGTGACAGCATTTTTTGGGTAAGACGCGCTGCTACAAACCGTCGTATTTGCTTATTTACACGATTTACGCGGTCGCCTGTGTCGCTGGCTCGTTCTGCCGTAGGCTACAAACGCCCATCGCGTAACCCGTAGTATTTATGGAACCATCACCTCAAAATCGTCGGTTGCGGTTTTGCCTGCCGCATCGGTTACACTAAGCTGCACGGTATATGTGCCGGCGATGGGGAAGTACTTCGCATAATCGGCTGGCTCAAGCGATACATTCCCGCTCGAACCCTCTTTGATCACCTGGCCAACCGCCGTTTCTGCCCCGGCTGGTGCCTTCATGATTGTCCACTTATAGTCTTTTATATCCCCGGTTGATTTCGTCGCGTCGAGCACCAGCGCCTGACCTTGCTCTACCGTAACGTTCTCGGCGGCTGCAGCAAGCGCGCCTACAGCCTCGCTCACAGCCGTTGCCACGTCAGGGCTGGTAACTGCTGTAGCGGCTTCGTTGAGCATTGCCGCAGTAGTGGGTTCAGCGAGTGCTGTGCCTGCTTCATTGAGCGCAGTATCAAGGTCGGCACCTGCCGTGGGGTTGGCAATAGCGGTGCCAGCCTCATTTGCGAGTGAGCCGACAGTGGGAGCGCTTACCGCCGTAGCTACCTGATTCGCTGCATCGTTAACGGTTGTAGGTGCGCCGCAGGCACCTAGCAGCAGCGCGCTGCCCAGCAAGGCGATAATAAAACCATTACGCATCGATAAGCTCCTTCAATACTATTTGTACCGGCGCAAACCGGCTCATGATTCGTACAGCAAGAAGAGGGCCACGTCACATTACGCGACTTTATGGTATGCTATGCGAATTGCAAACGTCCTACAGGCAGAGCAGTACTTTGTTATCATGCGGTTCCGCTGGTGGCGCTTCACGCCACCAGCGGAACACAAAAAACAGTTTGGTACCATGCCGCCGCAGGCACTATTCCTCAAACGCGGACGACCGCGTAACGCGTGTAAGTAGTTAAGTAGCATTGACGATAACTATGGCTTCTGTTACCTATTCGCCCCAAAAACCCGAAGTGATGAGTCCGGCGGGCCACTGGCCGCAGCTCCATGCAGCGATTGAGGCCGGTGCCGATGCGGTGTACTTCGGGCTAACGCACTTTACTGCGCGCGCCAAGGTGGGCTTTACGCTCGAAGAGCTGCCCGATGCGTTGCGCACACTGCATGCTCGCGGTGTACGTGGTTATGTCACCTTCAACACGCTGATATTCGAGCACGAGCTGCCCGATGCAGCGCGCGCCCTGGCGGCAATTGCCGCAGCTGGCACCGACGCCATTATTGTGCAAGATATTGCGGCGGCTCGGCTGGCGCGCCAGATTGCACCGGAGCTTGAGATACACGGCTCGACCCAAATGAGCATCACATCTGCCGAGGGCATTGCGCTGGCCCAGCAGTTTGGTGTGACACGCGTGGTACTAGCCCGCGAGCTGTCGCTTGAAGATATTCGCAGCATTCGCCAGCAGACCGATTGCGAGCTGGAGATGTTTGTGCACGGCGCGCTGTGTGTGTCGTATTCAGGACAGTGCTTCTCTTCCGAGGCATGGGGCGGACGCAGCGCCAATCGCGGCCAGTGCGCGCAGGCATGCCGCCTACCCTACGAGCTGCTAGTCGATGGACGCCAGCGCCCACTCGGCGACGCGCGCTACCTGCTTTCGCCCGGCGACCTGTATGCGCTGCCGCTGATGCCCGAAATTGTTCAGCTCGGTGTGTCAGCGCTGAAGATCGAAGGCCGCTACAAGGATGCGAATTATGTTGCGCTCACCACCAGCGCCTACCGTACAGCGGTGGACGAAGCCTGGGCCGGGAGGCCACTGAGCATCACACGCGCCGAAGAGCTGCAACTTGAACAGGTGTATTCGCGCGGGCTGGGCAGCTTCTTTGTTGGCGGCACGAACCACCAGGCGGTAGTGCGCGGGCGCTCGCCACGCCACCGTGGTGTGCTGGTGGGCCGGGTTGCGCGCGTGCTGCCCGATGCAATCATCATCGCGCCCGAGCCTGCGGCAGCGGCAGCCCCCCTCAAGCCCGGCGATGGGCTGGTATTCGATGCTGCCGGTTGGCGTAGCCCCGAAGAGCACGAGGAAGGCGGGCATGTCTACCAGGTACTGCCCGTTCGTGGTGTCCAGCTTGAGCTGCGCTTTGGCGCGGGCGCTGTGTCCCCGGCGCGTATTCGCGCTGGCGACCTGGTGTGGCGCACGCACGACCCCGATCTCGACCGCGCAGCCCGGCCATTCACCGCAGCCAGCGCGCCCGTGGCGAAGCAGCCAGTACAGGTGCATGCCACCGCATATGCCGGGCAGCCGCTTGAGCTGCGCTGGGTATTAGAAGAAAAGCCAGAGCTATGCGTAACCGTGCGCTCGGATGCCCCGCTAGCCGCGTCGCAAAATCGCCCGCTCGACGCATCGTTCCTGCGCGAGCAGCTTGGGCGGTTGGGAAATACACCGTATATGTTGAGCGAGCTAACGCTTGATATACAGGGCAGCCCATTTGCGCCAAGCTCACTGCTTAACCAGCTGCGGCGCGCCGCCACCGAGCAGCTGGCCACACTGCAATGCCAGCCGCACCCGGTTTCGCTGCGCGACCCGCTCGAAGCGCTGGCCGAGGTACTGCCCGCGCTGGACACCAAGGTTCCTGCCCCACTTGCCCCGCAGCTACACCTGCTGGTACGCACGCCCGAGCAGCTTGAGGCGGCAATCGCCCTGCGCCCGGCCAGCATCACGCTCGATTATCTTGAGCTGTATGGCCTGCGCCCGGCAGTTGAGCGCGTGCAGGCGGCGGGCATCGCGGCGCGCGTAGCAAGCCCGCGTGTGCTCAAGCCCAGCGAGCAGCGCATCGTGCGCTTTCTGCTTAAGCTCGGCTGCGCAATTGTGGTACGTTCGGGCGGTCTACTACAGGCGTTTCAGCCCGAAGCACATCCCGAGCTGATCGGCGATTTCAGCTTGAATGTAGCGAATACGATTGCAGCCCAGCTACTGCTTGAGCGTGGGCTGGAGCGCGTCACGCCAACCCACGATCTCAATGCCGCACAAGTTGCCGCGCTGTCCCAGGCACTTGGCCCCGAGCGCGTGGAAGTGATTGCGTACCAGCACCTGCCAGTGTTTCACACCGAACATTGTGTGTTCTGCCGCTTCCTTTCGGATGGTACAAGCTATAAGGATTGTGGGCATCCCTGTGAGCAGCACCGCGTCGCGCTGCGCGATATAAGCGGCCGCGCGCACCCGGTGATGGCCGATGTTGGCTGCCGTAACACGGTGTTCGGCGCGCAAGCCCAAGCGGCCAGCCGCCACCTCGACGAGTGGTGCGCGGCGGGGATGGCGCATTTCCGCCTGGAATTCGTGCACGAGAGCGGTGAGCAGATGGCACGCATTGGGCGCGCCTTCCGCGACACGCTCGCTGGCCGCATGAGTAGCGCCGAGCTTGGCCGCCAGTTGCAGCGGATTGCACCGCAAGGCACCACCGAGGGCAGCCTGTTTGTACCGGACGATCACATGGTAATTCCGCTGGTGTGAGCGATTCTGCGGGTACGCCACCATAGCACAACATGACGAACGCGCCGATAGCTCTGGCTACCGGCGCGTTTCTTATTAGGATGCTCAACTGCGCTTCTTCTCGCCTCTCTGGGCAGTATGCTGTGCCTACACTAGCGCCACAGCAGCGAAATCGCCACAATCGCAGCCAGCACCAGCACCAGCAGCGCAGCAAAGATGTACATCAGCACGCGCTCCCAGTTGAGGAAGCGCCAATCGTGCGGGAGGGCACGCTCGAAGCCGTAGATGTACCAGCGATACAGGCCGCTATCTGCCGATTTGGCAGGCTTAGACGACTTGGTTTGCTTGTTGGCTTTGCCGTTTTTTGCAGGCGGGGGCGGCGTAGCGGGCGAAACCAGGCCACCAAGATCAAACATGATCTCAGTGATGGGGATGAAAGCGATCTGTACCTCGCTGAGGGTAATCCGGGTGTCGGCATTGGTACTGCTTTGCGCTTTGGCAATCAGCTCGGACAGCTCAGGTACCAGCTTCCATTCGGGCCGCATATCGCCCGCAGTTTGCTCTTGGTAAACGGTTGTAAGCTTGCAGGTACGTTTTAGCCAAGCCTCATCAAGCAACTCAAAGTCGTCGTTGCTGGTAAAGGTAGCTGGTCGTCGCCGCCAAGTGGTAGTTTTACGCTGCATCAGCCGACCAACCCCTTCGCAACGCTGGCAGCGGAGCTTACCGGTGCCGCTACAATCGGGGCAGGGCACCAGCACTTGCGCGCTGGTTGCAGTTGCGGTGGCCGCTGCGCCTGGCCCGGCTGGCGGCGCCGTGTTTGGAGCTTTACCGCCTTTCGCTGCGTCGCGCGGCATAAGTATGCGTGCGGCGCCTTTGCAGCGTGGGCAGGTGGTGCTTCCGTGCCCACTACATACACCGCACGTAATCACCTGCGTCGAGCCGGGCAAGGTCAACGCAGTATCACGCTCTTCCTGAAAGCCCTTAGGCGTGGGCAACTGCACACCCCAGCGATCTTGCTCGCGCTCGAACTGGGGAGCCTGCGCCTTATGATCAGGCTCTTCAATCGTTTTGACTGGCTCGCGCGTTTCGTACAGAACCTTGAGCGTATAGAAGTAGACATTCTGGCTGGTGGTACGGTGCACCATTGCCTGGCGGCCCAGCAGCGGGCGGCGAAGCCAGCTGCCCTTGCTCCATGCATTCAGCAGTGCGGCTAGCTCGGGCGGTTGCGCAAGAGTTTCGGCGCGCTCGCGGGCTTTTTGCATCGGGCCTTTGATCAGATCGGGGCCGAGCACTTTTTCGACGGGATGCGGCTCAATCGGCTTGGACGGGATGGTTTGGGGCACGCTGGCGGGCGGGGTGAAGCCAAGAACGGCCAGTGGCGCTGGCACTGGCCCGCCAATTACCTGGGTTGGGCTAGTATGCCGCTCAAGCACCTGGTCGAGATCGTCGATCGCGGCGCGCACGGTTGGGTAGCGCTTGGCCGGGTCGAGCGCAAGCAAGGTTTGCAACACCCGATCGACATCGGGCGGCAGGCCCTGCACGCCGCGCTCACGCAGCTTGGGCGGCACAGTAAACGGCCCGCCGGTCTGGTCGGGCATGCCCGGCGTATGATCCCAGGGAATGGTGCCGCTGAGCATTTCGTACAGCACTACGCCAATGCCGTAAATATCGGAAAGGTGCGTGACCGCTGTGGCCGATGAGGCATGCTCGGGCGAGAGGTAGCCAGGCGTGCCCATAACTTTGCTAGTCGTCGTCATGCCCGTGCGCCCCGACTCGCGCGCAATGCCGAAATCGGTAAGCAGCACTCGGCTAGTCTGCTGTTCGATAAGAATATTGCCGGGCGAAATATCGCGGTGGATCACGCCATGGGCATGCGCGTAATCAAGCGCCAGGCCAGCATCGTGAAAAATGCGTAGCGTCAGATCAAGCGGTAGCGGTTGGTGGGGTTTCAGTAGGCTACGTAGCGAACCGCCAGCCACATATTCCATAATAGTATAGTGGAAAGGCTGCTGGTACCCATGATCGAAGATCTGGATAATATGCTCGTGGCGCAAGCGGCTCGTGATATTCGCTTCGCGGCTAAACCGATCGACCCACTCAGTGTCTTGCGACATGAGCAGTTTCACCGCAACCAGCCGATTTTCGAGCGTGCGATGGCGACCTAGCCATACCTCACCCGTGCCGCCCTTGCCAATCTGGCGTTCGAGCTGGTAGTTGCCAATTCGCGATGGAACGTTTGACATAGAGTTTGTGCAACTATCTCAACACACCTGTGCGGATGAAAATTATACCATGGTTCGCACACCTGCGTCTTGCCACTTGCACACCATCGGCTCCAATGCTACCATACGGGCGCTAATCCACAGTCCCACGCCTGATGAAGGGATATTACCATGCTCAGTGCCCAGGAGATCATGAAAATCATTCCGCATCGCTATCCATTCCTGCTCATCGACCGTATTCTTGAGTTAGAGCCGGGCGTGCGCGCCGTTGGCGAAAAGCAGGTGTCGATCGGCGAGCCGTATTTTCAGGGCCACTTCCCCGATTACCCGGTGATGCCAGGTGTGCTGATTGTGGAGGCGCTGGCGCAAACGGCATGTGTGGCGGCGCTGGTGCTGCCCGAAAATAGCGGGAAGATCGGGCTGTTTGCCGGGCTCGATGGAGTGCGCTTTAAACGCATGGTGCGCCCTGGCGATACGCTGCGGCTGGAAGTACACTTTGAGAAGATGCGCATGGGAATTGGCAAGGGTAGAGGCACTGCCACGGTTGATGGGCAGCTCGCGTGCGAGGCCGGGTTGATTTTTGCGCTAGCGAACCGCGAGTAGCGCCACATAAGCTGCGAGTTGCTCAGGCTGGCGCCGCATGCTATTATAAGGAAGGTGAGCCGGAGTGGCGAAATGGCAGACGCTACGGTCTTAAAAACCGTTGGACTCATCATCCGTACGGGTTCGAGTCCCGTCTCCGGCACCACAGCAGAAAGCTCTAAAACGCCTCCGCCTCGATCAGCCAGATCGAGGCGGAGGCGTTTCATGTAGCCAATTTTGTAGCCAAAGTTTTTGTAGATTCTTTTGACGGTCTTTCTGAGTACTAAAAGTGTAAAGAGTTTATAGGCGATATATTGTAAAGAGTTTTCCGCTTGATATACTATCTAGAAAGCACTTGTGGTATAATAATAGCTCATTAATCGTTCGTCTCTGCCTCCTCTTGTCTTAACAAACACATGTGCTAGTATAGTCATTCACAGCTGTCCACCCGTATCCGTGAGTGCATCTATGAACGAAACAACCCTGCGTGAGCTCATTGCTGGTGGCGAGACGGCGACGGTCGAGTTCAAGAGTAGCGCCACACGCCCGATTGAGGTGGCAGTGCGGATGTGCGGCATGGCAAACAACCGTGCCGGTGGGATGATCATCTTCGGTATTGAAGATGCCACGCGGGCGATCGTCGGCATCCGCAATCCTAGCTTGACCAATGATGTCGTACTCCGAGCGGCGCGCATGATCAAGCCCGCTGTGCCTGTGGGTGAGACCAGCGTACAAACCTGGGCGATCGATGGCTGCACACTGCTCACTGTCGAGATCCCATCGAACGGCGGACGCCTCTATCAATACGATGGCGCCTGCTATGTTCGACGTGGAACAAACACGGTGCCGTTGTCGGTTGAGGAGATCAGCGCCCACCTCAATGCGTATGAGCCGTCTCGCTGGGAATCGGGAATCATACCGCACGCGACGATTATGGATCTCGACCCCGAAGCGCTCGATCGCTATCTCGCGACCCGCTCGCCCGAGAACCGAACCCGCCAGCGCTATAGCTCTAACACTGAGATGCTGCTGGGACTGCACGCAGCAGCCGTCGACTCGCAGGCCGACAGCATCCGGCCAACGAACGCAGGCATGCTCATGTTCGGCTACGATCCGCAACTCTACCTGCCACAGAGCGAAGTGGTCTGCATCAAGTACGCTGACACGCAGGGGATTCGCACCTATATCGACCGCAAGAACTTCGTCGGAACCTTGCCCGAGTTGATTGATAAAACGAGTAGTTTTCTCCGACAGTATATTCGCGTCGGTGCCACCATTCGCGGGTTCTATCGCGAGGATGAGCCGGAGTATCCGTATGAAGCGCTCCGCGAGGCGGTGGTTAACGCGGTGATCCACCGCGACTACCACCGTTCCGGCGAGACTGTGCGGGTCTTCATGTACAGCGACCGGGTGGAGGTGCGGAGTCCTGGCGCGCTGCTTCCCAAGGTCACGCTCGACGACCTCGTAGCGCTACGCGTGACCTCAGTACCGCGTAACCCGGTGCTGGCCGGCTTTCTGCGCGATATGCCGGGCTACATGGAGCGCGTCGGCTCCGGCATCCGTTTTATGCTCCGAGAAATGGAGGGCTTGGGCTTACCCCCGCCGGAGTTCTCTGAGCACTACGACTTCGTCGTGACCTTTCGTAATGGCGGTAAGGCGGTTGTCCCAGAAGGGTTAAACGAGCGTCAACTGAAGGCTCTGGAGTTGGTGCGCGTGGCCGGAAGCGTCAACACCAACGAATATTGCGCAGCGACGGGAGCTTCAACGCGCACAGGCCTGCGCGACCTGACCGAGTTGATGGAACAAGGACTGCTGGTGGCTCGGGGGAAGCGCCGAGCCAAGCGATTCTATCTCCCCTAAGCCGGTGTGTTTTCGCCAAATGATTTCGCCATGCATGGCGAAATCATTTGGCGAAATGTTATGTTTATTAACTTACAAGGGCGTGGTTGTCGAGGAATCCACTGAGCGCACCGCCCTACGCGAACTGCGAGATATGGTCGATCGCGGAATCATCGTTTCACGAGGGGAGACGCGTGGCCTGCGCTACTTCTTGCCCTGACACAACGCGAATCCCGCTACAGAATCCCGCCATACATGGCGGGATTCTGTAGCGGGATTTTAACCGTTCTGCAGATACACGTCGTCACCTGAAAAGTCAGTGTTGATAGAAACCCGATGTAGGTGACAAGGAGATCGCACTCGGCCATCGATATCGCCACGCAGACAAGTCCAATCCGGGTTACGGCAAAAATAACCGCCAACATTTCCGCCACGGATGGCGAATAGATTGGCCGTTTATTTCAGCGTTGGCAAATACCATGACTACTGATGGTCAGCGCATCCGCCACGATTGTAGAATGGCGACAGGTATGACGGTTTGCGATGGTTAGCTTTCCGCGGAGCACCTCCTACCCTGGCGCCACGATAATCACGCCAAGGAATATCGCCATAGATGGCGATATTCCTTGGCGTGATTATCGTCTTGTCTTGCTCGCCAGGTGGTAACAGAACGGAATAGGTGCGAAACAGTGTGGCGGAATACGAGAGCCAGACTTTAGGGCATTGTTACGCTACGTATGTCGTCATAGATATTCGGCATGCATGCCGAATATCTATGACGACATACCAACCTTTGCGCTCCGATACCACCCTCGTGTGCCCGCACACCACGTACTCAGCCAAGACTTATTCTTCAGCATAACCGCTGTTCTTATCATCAGCCGGCTTCGCCTCTGGCTGATCTGACTCCTCATTGCTCGAAGGCTGAGAGTTTGCCTCGGTCGGCTTCATCTGTGTGAACATCGCATCGAGGCCGGTGATAGCTTCACGCTGGACACGCGGCAGAACGTGGGCGTAGATGTTCATCGTCGTGCTAATCTGCGAATGACCAAGAATCTCCATCACTACTCGTGGATGGACACCCATAACAATCAGCAAGGTGGCACAGGAGTGCCGTAGATCATGGAAGCGCGTACTTTGCGGCAGACCAGCGTCTTTGAGCACTTGCTTAAAGTGACGTGATAGATCACTTGGCTCGACGGGAGTGCCAACCGATGTGGTGAAGACTAGCCCTGTCTCAGTCCAGCGGCGAGCGACTTTGCGCATCTCCGCCTGGTGCTGCTTGTGCTCCTGGAGCATAGTAATCAGGCTGGGCGGCAGTGCAATAACCCGAATACTGGCCTCGGTCTTCGTTGCCGTGCGTTCGAGACGACCGCGCTGACGTTGGAGCGAGCCAGTGATCCGAAGCGTGGCGGCCTCGAAATCGACATCATCCCAGCGTAAGCCCAGAATTTCACCCTTCCGCATTCCGAGTCCTAATGCAATGCGGAAGAGCAGTTCATACCGATGACCGGTAATTGTCTCCAATAGCTTTTTCGCCTGTTCTTCGTCCAACGGCTCGGCGCTAAAGGTGACTTCTCCTGGCACGTCAACAAGAGTAGCAACATTGCGTACAACATAGCCGAACCGCATTGCCTGATTGAGTGCACGGCGAAGCGCAGCGCGTACATTGCGGATTGAGCGATACGATAGACCGGCGTCTGCCAGCTTGTTGAGCAGTGTCTGAACGTGTGCCGGCGTCAGCTTACCGAGCCGATGCTTGCCAAGCTCTGGGATCAGGTAGTTATTGATGTCGCCGGAGTAGCGATCATACGTGCGTACGCGATTCTGGCGCTTGACGGTCTGTTCGAGCCATTGCTTGAGATAGTCCTCAACCGTGAGATTCGTGAAGGTTACACCGGCAGCCTGCTCGCGCTGAATGCCCTTGAGCTTCTCAACGACTTCTTTACGCGTCTGGCCATAGACCAACTTACGCTTGCGCTTGCCATTGACAAAACCCAAGTCGGCGGAGGCACACCAGACACCATCCTCACGCTTATAGACACTACCCTCACCATTGCCACGGCGCCCTTGTGCCATAACCCCCTCCCAAGCTCACACAGCTAACACGTAATAGTGTATAGCGGACATCGCGCATTGTCAAACGTTTGTGCTAGCGAATTGGCACCTGAACGCCATACGGTGTCGCGCAGATCTGTTGTTCAACCCAGGCGCGGAGTGCTGCCATGGGAATGCGTCGCGCTGCTCCCCACCGAACAGAGGGCAGTTCGCCGCTGTCCATCATTTCGTAGATGGTTGAGCGGCTCAGGCTGAGAATACGTGCGGCCTCCTCGACACGCACCAACAGGGGTTCGATCGCCGGTCGCTCGGAGTTTTTCTCGGTCATTGCGGTTTTCCTTCCTTGTGGCTGACAAACAGTGATAGTTTCGCTGGTCGCCTGGTCAGGGCTTGGTTGCCCGTGCAGCTTGGTGCCGACGGATTGTCGAAAGACATCGCTCGCGAGTAGTTCGCGCCTGATTACCCGATTAATAGACAAGGTGCTTTATGGCCACAATGGCTGCCTGAGTTAGGAAAACCAAGAGCCGTGTCTACATCCTAGTCATCGCCAGAGCGTTTGAGAATATGTCAAAACACATATGACCGACCTTGCTTTGGTAATCAATTAGGTACGCTATGCGGGGAAAGCAAGTATGAACCGTGGCAAGGATAGGAGGATAGCGAACATTTTCCATACTCGCATCGGTCTGGGCATGGGCTCGAATTATGTGTGAAAACACATATAGGCGCGCCGGAATGCCTATGCTACACTCGGTTATCAGGTGAACGCAGCGTACTCAGGAGCATACCGCTCCGGCAAGGATCTTCGCGTGCAGAGCAGTGCTCCCTGGCCTCATCGGGCCACAACGCTGCGTTCACTCTGAATTTAGCGGTCGGTCGCGTGTAATGCAGGACGCTTTTCGGAAGCTCCCGCACCAGGCGTCGCCGGAGCCGCTGTGATAAAGGATGAACTATGCTCGATGAAAATCCACCCAGCACACCCAAGCGCCGTGGCCCGCGCGGAGTCGGCCGGCCGATCCAGATCCAGGAGCGCGATCTTGCTATCCTGTACTCCCTGTCGGTGGGACGCTATCTCACGGCACTGGCGATCGAGTGGCTGCACTATCCTGGCTGGCGCGAGCGCTACAAGGCCTACCTTGAGCGGCAGAAAATCGATGACTCTCTCATCTATCGTCCACTCAATCATGTCTACCGACGCCTGGTGGCGCTGCGAACCGGGGACGCGCCCCTGGTCTATCGGCTGACACGGACAAACGAGCGAGCACGGCTGGCCTATGCCCGTCTTGCGGATGCGTATGTGCTGGCCGAGGCTGGCGCGGAGCTGCTGTGCGCACAGCAGCAAGGCTATGAGCTCTCCGATTTGTGGTACGAGGATCCGCGGAAGCGTTCGATCAAGAACTTCGAGCATAGCGTGGCGATTGGTACATTTTATGCGGCGCTGCGCGCCTCCCTGGAGTTCGCCCATCAGCAACTCACCGACTGGCGTGGCGATCACCTACTTGCCCGCCGCGACATTGGACAGGCGGGGCCGAGCTATGACCGTGTGCGCGTCTCATGGGTCGGGAAAGAACACAGGCTGAAGACCGAAGATGTGGCGATTTTGCCCGATGCCACCTTTTCCCTGAAAGACGGGCGCTACTTTCTTGAGATCGATCAGGGAACCACCAACCTTGAATCGTGGGCCGAGAAAGTCCGCGCCTATGAAGCATATCGCCAGAATCCAAAGCTTCAGGCCCGCTACGCGACCGACGATTTTACTGTCTTAGTCATCGCGCCGTCTGAGACCCGTTTGAAGCGAATCGCCGAAGAAGTGATCAAGATCACGAAGCAGCCGGGTACAGCCTACCTCTTCACCACCGCGGATAAGATTCACCCGGTTCGCATTCGCGCGAACTGGCGGGCGCTTGCGAGTGTCGAGTGGACGACCCGCAAGGTTGTTGACCGTCTCGTGGAGTTTCCCACCCAGATTGGGTTTACATCGTCCATGCTTTGGAACAACTCATCGCTTTGACTAAGAGTGTGACTATGGCTCAGACAACCAGTATGACTATTCAGTAGTCAGGGTATGTAGTCGGACTCTCTAGTCAGGGTGATGATCGGGGCTGCGACCTGCGAATAGGAAGGAAGCAACTATGCGTACAACATCGGTCGCTGGGCAGGGGCATTCTGATGCAGCAAATCGCTCCGCAGGAGCGACGCGTGCGCTGTTTGCCGGCCGTGCCTGCCCCTGCCCAGCGACCGAGGCCCCTGCGGGGCCGGCGCGGCGTGCGCGCCGCGCCTCCCCTCGATCCACCCCCCGCGTCTGCGGCTTGCTCTTTTGCCATGCTGGTCATCGCCCAAAGGCGACCGCTGCGCTTGCCCACCGAGGCAAAAGAAACGCTGCGCCTTGCCGCTCAGGGCTGCGCGCGGTCTCACCTCGCCTGCTGGCGACCGCTGAAGCTGGTGAGACCGTGCTCGGGTTGCGGTGCGGTGGCTCCTCACCTGGATCGAGGGGAGGCGTGTCGTCGGGCGCAGGGCAACTCGAACGGCATAGCGATCTCCAAAGCTTGTGGTGTCCCAATCGTGGTACCGATCGACAGGGCGCCCTCGCACGCCGCGCCGGCCCCAGCCGCTTCCGCGTGGTACGTTTCGCCTTCCGCGCCGCCCTGTACTCCTTCATCGCTTGCGAGCGACGGCCTGCAGGCCGCCCTGCCGGGTGAAGGAGGCAGGGCGATGCTTCAGCCGAAACATCATTGAAGATTAGTCTGATTCTCGAAGGTCAATCGATACCAATTGATAATGCGAACTGCCGTGGTCAATTCTCAATCGCTAACAATCGTAAATTGGGAGGCATATTCATGACACCTGTGCAACGATCCATTCTCGACTATCTCAACGCGGCTGAGCCGTTCGGGTTGTCGAGTCATGTCATGATACAGGGCGAGGAATGTATCGCTGTTGGTCTGGACAACGGCAACGACGCAGCCAAGATTACAATGCTCAACGATGCTGGCAAAGCCATCAGCGTGCGTATTCCGACGGCGCACCGGTTATCCAAGACGTTCCAGGGCGGCCAGGGTGAGGTCACGTACCAACTGGGCGACGATGCACCGTTCTGGATTGGCGAGGCGGCCATCCGCAACGAGGGGCGGGCATTGCGCGTGGGCTCGACCGCGACTCGGATTGCCGATGCGCGGCATGCCGGATTCCTGGCGGCGGCGTTAGTTGATGCCCTGAGCGCAGCTGGCTTCGTACCAGGAGCATACAAGCTGGCGATCGGGTTCGCCGTGCCAAATAGTGAGATCGTTAAGGAGTCGGCTGACAGTGAGAAGCTCGTTGTTTGCGACGAGACCAAGAACGCGCTCCGCAAGCATGTGCGCGGCAGCAAGTGGGCGATTACGCGAACGGACGAGCGCGGTCGCGTGACGAGCTGGCTCTTGACAGTGCAGCATCTCATCCCTCAGGCGCAAAGCGTTGGCACCTTCGTTGCCTGGGCAAAGGCCCCGAATGGCGCGACTGTCACTGATTATGATGCGCTGACGATTATGGACATCGGGGGCGGCGATCTTCAGCAGACGAACATCTCGCTGAAGCCCTACCGCATGTCGAGCGAGCGGCGCGGCGACGGAACGATCGACATTGCTCGTGGGCTTAAGGCACTCCTTCCGAAGGCGAAGTTCAACGATGTGACTGCCCAGTATGCCCTGGTGTCGCGCCAGGCGCTGATCAGCGGCAAGATGCAGAAGATCACCAGGGAGGTCGATTCGGTTATCAATAGCTATGGCCAGGATCTGGTCGGAAAGATGCTCGAAATCTTCCAGAATACCCAGCGCTATATGATTATCACCGGCGGTGGGGTGATCTTGCTGCAGGACACGATCATTGATCTGCTGAATGCGACCGGGCTGGAGGCAGAGCGTGATTATTTTGTTGTGAACCACGGATTAGCATCCGTCCTCAACTCGACTGGGGCGCTCTTTTCAGTGTTGTTTATGGCTGCGAACGGTAAGAAGTAGCCATGGGCATGAAGAACACAACGAATGAGCGGCCGCAGTCAAAGGAGCCGCGCATCACCGTCACGAAGGGGATACGACTGACGGGGGATGAACTCAGGCGTGTGCGCGATCTGCTGCCGCAGTATCCGGAGTGCGCAAGTGAGGCCGAGTTGCTGCGCCAGGCGACACTGCTTGGGATATATGTGCTGGCTGCGCAGGCAACCGGTCACCCGGCGTATGGCGGCTACCAGCCAGGCGAACTTGTAGCATTGCTGAAGTATCGGGTATTGCCGGCGATCGACTTTCTGTTTGAGCATAATGCCTATCCTGTGCTCTATCGCACGCGAGAGGCCACAGCTGCGGCTGCTTTGGAAGCCGAACTTACCGGTAGCGACACCGCGAACACACAGATTATCCCGAACGCCGCGGCGTTCCTTGGTGAAATCGGCACCGAATTCATGGACGACTGAAAATGACTTCGCGGGTTAAGGCCATAAGGCGATGCTGCAGCCTTTTAAAGTAGCGCAATCGTTTGTACCCTTACACGAAAACGTTAAGAGCTAGTAAATATTTTTATATACGTTTCTTTATTAATATGAATAAATTGTTGCCTCCAGCTGCTAGCGATTGTGTGCCGATTTTATCGGCGATAGATATTTATTGCTGTTGTGAGCACCTACGAGAGTAAGCGCCGCGTCCGCCGAGGGAGGGGCGGATAAGCCAGGCCCCGGACTACGAATAGCCATGGCAGGGCTTCAGAAGAGTAAGCACTGCGGTGACGATTGGCGGGGCTGCCCTCAGAGGATCTCGAACAACTGGGAACCGGTTTATAGGAGCGCGTGAGCAAATAGTTGGGCAGGTGCTGCGGATAGATGAAATTAGAGTTTATCTCGGTTTATGGTACACTGCGACTTCAGGTGACGTTGATAGGGAGCAGCAGGAATGCCTGGCTTAGGCTACGCCATTTTGGTTCGTAAACCGACTGATGTACTCGATATGACGAGCTTGACGGCTGAGGAGTTTGCGATCTTGGTCCCTGCGGTTGAAACCGCCGTTCAAGCTCATATGGCCGAGTGGTGCCTCGACGGCAACCCACGCCGTGCGCGTCGCTATAGCACCTACGCCAATTGCCCGCTTCCCACACCCGAAGATCGCTTGCTGTTCATCTTGGTCTATCTCAAAACCAATCCGTTGCAGGTCGCTCATGGTCTATTGTTTGACTTGCCACAAGGCAAAACCAATCAGTAGATTCATACCCTATTGCCCGTGCTGCGGAATGCACTTCGCAACTTGGGCGATGCACCACGTCGTTCAATCGAGGAGCTGAAACAGCGATTGGCGCTTGAGAGTGCCGCGCTCACCGACGCCAACAGCCCCCTTTTTGCCATGATGGAACCGAGCGACGAATCCCACGTCCCAACGATGACGCTGAACAGAAAAGCGGCTATAGCGGCAAGAAGAAGTTCCACGCGCTGAAGCACCTGTTGCTGATCAATGTCGTGCTGACCATCCTGTCGCTGAAGCACCTGTTGCTGATCAATGCCGTGCTGACGATCCTGTTTCTCAGCGACACAGAGGAGGGCAGGGTGCACGATAAGCGGATTGCCGATTGCACGCCATACCCATTACCAAAAGGGAGCGACCTGCTGCAAGACCTCGGATTTCAAGCCGTTACCTTGGACGGCGTGACCTGTACGACACCATACAAGAAACCACGAGGTGGAACGCTAACGGACGAGCAGAAAGCTGAAAATCAGCAATTGGCGCGCCGACGAGTGCGGATTGAGCACGTCAACAGCAGCATGCAGCGATGTCGGATGGTGAAAGACACAATCCGGCTGTTTCGGGATGATACGCGCGATATGGTTGCCGAAATCTGTTGTTCCCTGCAGAACTTTCGTGTTCGCCTCACTCCTTGGCAACCGATGGTTTAATCGAGATAAACTTTATTGTATAAATAATCACGATCTGACGGTGTAACATAGCTTCTGTACTTTGGGAAAGGGCCACCGCTTGAGGAGCGGGGTCGGGTGTATCCTTGGCGTTGCCTAGACGACCAAGAAAGGAACACCCGATGCCCCGCCAGCCCGATTG
>WBZP01002419.1_pt1 | contig 21494 bp, 19 predicted proteins | sample 5204301 | NCBI WGS metagenome assembly WBZP01 (sample SAMN12412401, study PRJNA552823) | activated sludge metagenome | isolation source: activated sludge from nitrification reactor of wastewater treatment plant... | place: USA: Pennsylvania | collected 2017
TCATGGCGAGCGGCTGAGCGGTGGCCCGATTCCCGGTGCGCCGCCCTCTTTGCCGGTTCCCCTGAACATCACCCCCGATGCGAGCGGGATGAAGGACTGGAGCTATGCCGACTTCGAGCATCTGCTTGCGACCGGGCTGCGGAAAAACGGTCAGAAGCTGAATCCGTTTATGCCGGTCGAGGCGCTGGTCAGGCTGGATGAGACCGAACGAAAGGCGCTGTGGAATTACCTGCGCAGCGTTCCGGCGCGACCCTTTGGACAGCGGTAGCTGCGGGAAGATCGCGGGGTGGGTGGGTTACTTTTCGTAGGGGAGCGGGTAGCTGCCGTCCCAGGTGGTCGGCGGGATGTGGGTGCCGCGTTCGACTCGCTCGGCATCGCTACAGCGGTTTAGGATCTGCGCTTCGGTCTGCGGGGTGCCCATAAAGCACGGGCCTTCGGCCATGTCGCCTTTGACCCCGCCATCGCCAACGACGGTTGGGTCGGCGTCCTCGGTGAAGTAGTTGTCGGCACCGGCGCAGCGGAGCTGACTCGAAAACAGCCCGAGCGCCGCGATGAGAAGCCCACCTCCGAGTCGGAGCGAGAACAGCTTTTCGGTCTGCTTGGGCATCACTGAGCCTCACAATACTTGCGTCGACAGACCCCGGTTCCACAGGTTCCGGTGGGGCACTGCTGACACGTTAGGTTGCCTTGGCTGACGTTGTGCTCGAAGAAGCAGTGGCAGGGCTCGCCGGGCGCAAACAGGGTGAGCGGCTGCGAGTCGGTCGTGCGAGTGACCTTCATCGCACACATTGGAACAAAGCCGTTTTGAACCTGGAGCAGCAGCGCGTCCTGGCCGCCGACCGGGGTTTTGCCTAGGAAGATGTCCGCGAGGCGAGCACCTTTTTTCGACAGCGGCTGGCTCGGGTTGCCGGGGTCTTGGCGGAGGACGGTGTGCAAAAATCCCCACAGCGGGTAGTGCCCGTCCCGAACGCTCTGCTTGTCGTAGGTGGTCGAGCGGCGATCGGGGAAGAACGCGCCCTTTTGACCGATCGACTGGAACCCGAGCGGACGAAGCTCCGAGCGGCGGCGATCGGCGACGGCGGTCGGTAGGATTCCGATGCCGTGCTCGCTGTCGGTGTACAGCGTGTTGATGAGATCATCGACCGTGACGACGACGGTTCCCTTGAAGCGCGCCGGAGCGAGCCTCACCCGGTTACCGAGCAGCAGCGACCCGGCATCTTGGGTGCCCAAGTGAACAATCGCGGCATCGGACAGCCACGGCTTGATGTTGGCGGCCTTGCCTGCCCCGTACACAAAGTGGGCTTCTTCGGCTTGGATCGCGGCCTCGGTCGCCGATCGCATCATAATCAGCGAGTACGGCGAAACCGGCCCCGGTGTGTCGAGAATTCCGGCAGGAGCGCTCGACGAGTACGCCGGGCAGGTCTGCGGAAAGACATCGGACAGCACCAGGTCGGTCTTGTTGCCCGCCGCGTCCAGATCGCACTCTTTGGGATCGGTATCGCGGGGATCGAGCGTGTAGAACAGCGCCTTGCCCCGCATGCAGGCTTCGGTCGCGCAGCTCGCGGGTAGGTTGTCCTTTACCATTACCTCCAGGCCCTTGCAGCTTGGCCGTATCTGGTAGATGACGGTGGTTCGCTGTGCGTCAGTGCGCTGAAGTAGGCTTGCTACCTTCTGGACCAGCGGCTCTGCCGAGGGAGTCGCTGTCAAATAGGTAGGCTCGGGGAGTGTACTGCACAAAAGCGCCGAGGCCCGACCCGGCAAGGCTGAAGCGGCGACGAACAAGAGCACGGACAGGTGCTTGGCCGACATGTCGCGCAGCCTACCATATGTGGTGCCAAATCAAGCTCATTTCACGGACTCAACAGTAGTGGTTTGTCCGGCTCTTCGGGGTCTGACTCGCCGGACGCGCAACTGCATATGCCCGAGGGTCGATAACTTTGGGCAAGACAGTGGCTAACTTTGCCTGCGACCGAATTCTTCGGGGAACTGCGCTGCGGTGTGGCGCACACCTTCGGGAGACGGCGCAGGCGTGATACGCTGCAAACGAGGCAAATAGACGATGGCGGCGCAAACCAGGACCCGGCCCTATATCTCTAGCCGTTTTGTGCTCGAACTCGATGACTCTGGGTCGAGCCAGTACATGGGAACTCTTCAGACGATCGAGGGCGGCACCTTCAAGTCCGAGCCGCTCGAAGAGAAGGTCGGCGGCAACGGGGCCGTCATCAAGTACCCTGGGCGTCCCAAGTTCGAGGACGTGACCATCCAGGTCGGTATGACGATGGCACCGCGCTTCTGGCGCTGGCTCGCCAAGAGCTTCAGCTACGATGCGCAGCGCGTCGACGGATCGCTGGTGGCGCTCGACTTCGACAACCGCGAGCGGTGGAGACGGCGGTTTACCAACGCGCTGATTCGCGAGGTGACCTTCCCAACGCTCGATGGCGCGGCGAAAGAGCCCGCCTATCTGACGGTGAAATTTGCCGTCGAGAGCCTCAAGGAAGAGCAGTCAGGGTCGAATCAGTATCCCGGCGAGCAGCAGTACAAAGACGAGTGGGAACGTCAGCGGATGTGGCTCCCGTCGATGTTCACCTTCAAGGTCGACGGCATCAGCAAAGACCCGGCGGAGACTTGCAAGATCGATGGCTTTACGATCAAGCAGGAGATCATCGAAAACCCGATCGGTAAGTTCCTGGAAACCAACAAGGAACCGGGCCGCGTCGAGTTCCCCAATCTGTCCGTCACCATCTTGCAGCGCGACGCCGGTCCGTGGATGAAGTGGTGGGATGCGCTGGTGCGCGAGGGCAAGCACGTCCTTTCGCAGCAGCACACCGGACACATCTGGTTTCTGCCCCGCGACGCAGTGGGATCGGGTCAGCTCCAGAACAAGCCGCTCCTCACCCTTGATCTGTTCGGCGTGACGATTTTGGGCATCGGTCCCGTCAAGCACGACTCGAAGCAGCTCCAGCTCCAAAAGGTCAAGCTCGACCTGGCCTGCGAGCGAATCGACCTCAAGGGCGGCGAAGGCACCGTCTAGCCCGACGTGGGGTCTCGATCGCAGGACACGGCAGCCCTCACGCCGAGGGCATCCCTCCCCAAGCGCACTCTCGACAACGAACAACGCCCCGAAGTCGGCTAGTATGGCCACAAGAGCTTCGCTCGGCTTGTCATGGCGCGCCGCAAACTGACAAAAATCGGGAACTACCGCCTGGTCCGTGAGATCGGGCGCGGCGGCATGGGGACCGTCTACGAGGCCGAACACGAACGCGTCAAAAATCGCGTCGCCATCAAAGTGCTCCACCCCGAGTACGCCAAAGATCCCCAGATCGTCGCCCGCTTCCGCCAAGAGCCGATGGCCGCGAACCTGACCCGTCATCCCGGCATCACCCATGTCTTCGAGAGTGATGTCCTGACCGATGGTACCCCGTATCTGGTGATGGAGTTTCTGGATGGTCAGTCGCTTCGGCAGCGTTTGCGCAAAGCCCGAGGCGGACTGCCCGAGCTACAAGTCATCCGCTTTGCCCGGCAGATTGCGGACGCCCTGGCTGCCGCCCATAGCAAGAAGATCATTCATCGGGACATCAAGCCCGAAAACATCATGCTCGTCCGCGACGATGCCGTGACGGGCGGGGAGCGTGCCAAGGTGCTCGACTTTGGCATTGCCGTCGTGGCTGAGGATGCCTCGCTGTCGATCTCGCAGTCGAACACCCAGATCAAGACCAGCCCGTTTGCGTCGCTGCTTGGCACCGCGATCTACATGGCCCCCGAGCAGTGCCTGGAAAGTGGGCGTGCCGTCGTCGATGAAAAGACCGATGTCTACGGGCTCGGTATCCTGCTGTACGAGTCGCTGTGTGGCCAAGCGCCGTTTGTCGCCCCCGAGATGGTGAGCGTCATGCACAAGCACATCAGCGAGCCACCGCCGCCGCTGACCCTGCTCCGTGCCGACGTTCGTCCCGACTTAGAGGCGCTGGTGCTGCGCATGCTCGCCAAGTCCGGCAGCGAGCGTCCCACCATGCGCGAGGTGTCGACGCAGCTTCAAGCGATCGAGCTGACCGAGTCCGACCCCTCGGCGGGGATGTCGATGCCGCCGGCTGCGAGTACCAGCAGGAGTCCGTTGTGGGCCGGTCTGATGCTGCTGGCGGTGCTGCTGCTGGGCGGGACGCTGTACTACCTGGGGCGTGGCCAGGGCGGCACCGTGAGCTGGCGCATCGATAGCACGCCCCCCGGTGCCGAGATCGTCAATACCGCTGGCGATGTCATCGGCACCACCCCCTATCGTCATGTTCCCAAGCGCGACCTCGGCAAGCTGGCGGTGATCGTTCGCTTGCCCGGCTACCTGCCCGAGACGGTGACCCTCGATTATGAACATGACACCCAGCAGCTAGTGACGCTGCGGCAGAAGCCCCCCAGCTCGCAGTAAAAAGGGATAGTGATGACACTGACTGGGATGCGATGGCTCAGCGCCGCAGCGATCGTTTGTTGTTGGCTTGGCTCGGCACAGGGACAGGTACCGCTCAATCGTTCTCCGCTGGAATCGGTAACGACGGCGGGGAGCGGGGTTGCCGACGGTGCGGAACCTTGGGCGGTGACGGTCAATCCGGCCTCGCTGCGTGATCTGCGTGGCTACACCTTCGGATTTCGTCACAGCGAGCTGCTGCCGGAGATTCCGTGGGCGGGCCGAGGCTCTGGCCTGTACTTTGCGACGCCGCTGCCGTATCTGCGGGCGATCAAGGTCGGTGCGGGACTGGAGCTACTGCGTCCGCACGATGATCTGCCGATGCTCGGCAAGCTGACGCTTTCGGTCGCGTACGTTCCGACTTGGTGGGCGGCGGTGGGTCTGTCGTATGGACACTCGTTTTCCAGCCGCTCGGCCCGTAGCTACGGAGGGCTCGATACGGTCGGCGTTGGGCTCCACTTGCGTCCCAATCGACGGCTGGCGTTTGGCGTGATGCTGCACGATCTGAACGCCCCGAAACCGGCGGTCCCATCGGCGTTGCCCGAAGTTGCGCGGAGTTACGAGTTCGAGACGCTGCTACAGCCGCTCGGGGACTCACGCTGGGACATCGGCCTGGGCGTACGCGTCGGCGAGGGCTATTCCGAGGTCAGTCCGCGCCTGCGGTTGTGGGTTCGTCCCACGGCAGGCCTTGGGATTGGCATCGATGGCAGCTCTGTCATCGTGCCAGATGGCGGTGTCACCGTGGACTGGCGCATCGGCGTGGGTCTATCGCTCGACTTTGCGCGGGTCGGAGGCCAGGTGTTCCAGTTCTTCGGCCTCGGTCGCCAAGATCCAGTTCGTTATCACGGTGGCAGTGTCGCGTTGCGTGTTTCCTCGGAGCGTTATGCGTCGCTGTGGGCCGGTCCGAAGTCCGTGCTGCGGCTCAACCTCGGCGAATGGAGCGGACGCGGGCTGCTGCGACTACTGCTCACCTTGCGGGAACTCAAGACCGACCGCCACATCGAGGGCGTATTGGTGGTCGTAAACGGTGTCTCCGGCGGGTGGGGCAAGGCGTTCGAGCTGCGACAAGCGCTGTTGGAGCTGCGAAAGTCGGGCAAGCGGGTGATTGCTTACGCGGCGGACCTGTCGACTCGCGAATACTACATTGCCTCGGCCGCCGACGAGATCCTGCTCGATCCGGCGGGCTTGGTGCGGCTGTCGGGCATTGCCCAAGCCACGACGCACTACCGCGAGGCGCTCGACCGGTTGGGGATTCGGGCGGATCTGGTTCGCATCGGGAACTACAAGGCTTCGCCGGAGAGCTTTACCCGTGATGGACCGAGCGAACCAACCCGTCAGCAGCGGCAAGCCCTCGTCGACGACATTTTCCAGCGGGTCTTGGCCGAGATCGCTGAGTCACGCCGCTTGCCGGTGTCTGAGGTTGAAAAGCTGGTCGAGCGTGGTCAGCACATTCCGATGGCCGCCAAAACGGTGCGGCTCGTCGATGCGATCGCGGCGCAAGACGATGTCGAAGCGCGGCTCAGCCAGATATTTGGGTCCAATCTGCGCGTCGAGTCTCTGCCTTCTGCCGAGCGTCCTCGTAGCAGCCGTCCCCATGGCGTCGCGGTGATCGAGGTGGTCGGAGACTTGACCGATGGAACCTCGCAGACCGTGCCGTATGTTGGCTTTCAGACCGTGGGAGCACAGACGCTGGCTGCGGCGCTCGAAGAAGCCTCGAACAATCCCCAGATCGAGGCGGTGGTGCTGCGTATCGACAGTCCCGGTGGTTCGGCGCTGGCGGCGGATGTGCTGTCCCGTCAGGTCAAGCAGCTCGGGCAGCGCAAGCCGGTGCTGTGCTCATTTGGCGATATCGCAGCCTCGGGAGGCTATTACCTATCGGCCCCGTGTCGCGAGATCTTTGCTGATCCCCTGACGATTACCGGCTCGATTGGAATCTTTGGCGGCAAGGTCGACGTGAGCGCGCTGCTCGGCAGGATTGGCGTCGAACGGGCTCGTTATGTCCACGGCAACCACGCGGACATGGAAAGCCCGTATCGCGCCTATAGCGAGGAAGAACGGACGCTGCTGCTGGAGCGGCTGCAGGCCGGCTACGATCGATTTTTGGAGGTCGTATCGAGTGGGCGTCACTTTTCGCGCAAAGAGCTAGAGCCGCTGGCCGAAGGTCGGGTGTGGAGCGGTGGCCAGGCGGTGGCACGGCGGCTCGTCGATCGGCTCGGTGGGCTGGCCGATGCGGTGCACAGAGCGCGTGAGCTGGCGGAACTTCATCCCCAGCGCGACGCAGCGGTGTTTTTCTTGCCGGAGAGGCCGCGTAGCCTGCTTGGGGAGCTGCTCGATGTCGCCGGTGGACTGGTCAGCGAGGGAACTGCGGAGCTGCCACGACCTCTCACCGAGCTGCTGCGGCTGATTCCGCCATCGGTGTGGGCGCTGTTTTATGACGGCGACAGCGTGCTGATGCGACTGGAAGACGAGCCGATTCGGCAGTGACGGGGATTAGCCGCCGCGCAGCTTGCGCAGCACCGCTTCGACGAGCTCCGACTCACTCATGGAAGAATCGTGGTTCGGGCCGTGCCAGGTTTGCGGTGGCGGCTCAGGCGGGCGGGGAATGCCGAGCTGGCTGGCGAGCTGCTCGAGCTTGCTTGCTTCGGGCGGCGGCAGCGGTCTGACCTCTCCGATGGCCCGGGCGGCGTGGATGATCTTGGCTGAGTGCTCGACCGCTTCCATGCGTTGCCACGCCTCGTCAATCGTCCGTCCCATCGTCAGCGCGCCATGGCGGTGCATGATGATCGCGTTGGCCGACCGCACATAGGGCCGTAGCGACTCGGGTACTTCGCTGGTGGTCGGGGTCGAGTAGGGCGCGGTTGGCACGGGTCCGAGCAGCAGGCACGTCTCGCTGAGTACACAGTCGGTGAGCGATACCCCCGCCAGCGCCAGCGCCACCGTCAGTGGCGGATGGGCGTGGACCACCGCTCGCACGTCGCTTCGCTCGGCATAGATGAGCGCGTGCATCGCAAACTCCGACGAGGGCTGGTGGCTTCCGCGCAGCTTGCGGCCCGCAAGGTCGGTGATGATCAGGTCTTCCGGACGGATGAAGCCCTTGTGGAAGCCCGACGGGGTCACCAGCACCCGCTCCTCATCGAGCCGCAGCGACACGTTGCCATCGCCAGCGGCAATCAGGTCTTTTTGATAGAGCCGCTGACAGATGAGCGCCAGTCGTTCACGAAGCTCGGATTCGCGTAGCTGTCTTGGCTGATTCGATGGGGCCATCGCCGCAACGTCCCTCTACGCGAGGAGGTGGCGCTCGATCTCCTGCACCATCCCGCGCAGTTGCGGGTCGGAGTCGAGCAGCGCCTCGATCTTGCGGCAGGCCGACAGCACCGTCGTGTGATCTTTGCCGCCAAACTTCAGGCCCAGCTCAGGGAAGCTCGCTTTGCATAGCTTGCGGGCCAGGTACATCGCCACTTGCCGAGGCCGCGTCACCGAGGTCTGACGGCTGGTGCCTTTGAGGTCGGTGATCTTGACGCCAAAGTAGTTCGCGACCTCGCGCTGCACCGATTCCACGCTGAGGTGCGCGGTCGACTGGGTCAGGAAATTGCGCAGCGTGTCTTGGGCAAATTCGATGGTGATCGGTCGCTGCTGAAGCGACGCAAACGCCGCCACCCGAATCAGCAGGCCCTCTAGCTCGCGGACGTTCGATTTGATGTGGGTCGCCAAAAACAGCGCCACGTCATTCGGTAGCGCGATCTGATCGAGCTCCGCCTTCTTTTGTAGGATCGCGACCCGCGTTTCTAGCTCCGGTGCCTGGATGTCGGCGATGAGTCCCCACTGGAAGCGCGAGCGGATGCGCTCTTCGAGATCCGGGATCTCGTGCGGGTACTTGTCGGCGGTGACGACGATCTGGCGGTGCGACTCGAACAGCGCGTTGAAGGTATGGAAGAACTCGTCCTGGGTTCGCTCTTTGCCGCCGAGATACTGGATGTCGTCCATCAGCAGTACGTCGGTGTTATCGCGGTACTTGACCCGAAAATCATCGATTCGGCCCGAGCGCACCTGATTGATGTACTCGTTCATGAACGTCTCGGTCTTCAGGTACAGGATGCGCCACGTCGGGTGTTCGGCCTGGATCTGATGCCCAATCGCATGCAGAAGATGCGTTTTGCCGAGCCCCACGCCGCCGTAGATAAACAGGGGATTGTACTTGCCACCTGGATTGTCAGCGACGGCCCGGCTGGCGGCTGCGGCGAGCTGGTTCGACGGACCGATTACAAACGAATCGAAAATGTAGCGCGCAAGCAGCTCTTGACCGGGTTCGAGGCTCTCGGGCGATGGCTTGTTCTTGGCACCGGGAGAGTGGCGACGGGACGGCCCATCACTGGGACGGCTTGGGGCTGTGCGCGCTGGCTCAACGGGTTTGGCCTGCTGTTGCTGCCGCTGCTGCTTGGAATCGGCGACCTTGTTGTCACGGGCGCGGTCTTCCTCGCTGTTGCTGTCGTCGATCTGCCAGTGGATCTGGAACGGTTGGGCGCTGCCTTCGCCAATGACTTCGAGGACCACCTGCTGATAGTGGGTCTCGAACCACTCTTTGATGAACTGGTTCGGGGCGAGCAGATGGATGTCCTGACCATCGACGTGCTGGCAGCGGATCGGGCGAAACCACAAATCGAAGTTCTGCGCCGATAGCTTGCGGGAGAGCACCTTCATGGCGTCGTCCCAAACCTCGGCAGATCCCGCCTGATGGCAGGGCGATCCCGAGGGGGTGCTATCGAGGGGCAGATCACTCAGCATGCAACAACTATCCACAGGGTTATCCACAGGTGTGGATAAAGTACGCCCATTACCGAAGGACTGGAGACGAGAGCACCCGAAGACCTCGGGCACGACGCAGAGCGTGATGGCCAAAAAAAGCAGCGATCGGCTCGCTTAGGAGGTGCCCTGCATACCAAAGCCGGGCCCGCAGCGGCAAGATCAAAAATCGTGGGCGACGGAAACTACGCAGCGGTGGTGCCAGCGATGGCACCGAAATGGCGCGGCCTGCAAAGTCGTGGTAGCAGGCAGTCTGTGCGCTCACAAACTTCGTACTTGGTCGTGATGATGTGCATGATGGGCGCGTTTGCCATCGTGCGGTTACAGCCCTTTGGGTTGCTACTGTTTCCTGGCAACCTCGTGGTGGGGGCCGCGCTGCTCGTTGGCGGTCTTGCGTTGGCCGCGAATCGCACGTTTTCGCTGGCGGTCGCGACGGGTGCGGCGCTTTTGACGATGGTGGGCGGCCTGCTCACGTTCGGCAAAGTGCGGGGTTTTGCGCTGCCGGGATATCCCCTGATCTGGCTGGTGGTCGGGCTGTACGTCGAGATGCGGCTCATCGTGCATTTCCAAAATCTGCGAAGGCAAGCGCTGCAAAAGAAGCGGGAGCAGAGTGAGTCGAACAAAGACAAACTCGTCGCGGAGTCGCCGGAGTCCAAAGCCGAGGACCAGCCTTGAGCAGTGCCCGAGCCGGTCGGGTCGGCGTGGCGATCGTGAGTGGCCTTTGGTTCGCGGTCGGGCTTTCGGGGATGAGTGGCTGCGGTCGGAACAAAACCGCTGAGTCAGCCTGTGCGAGTTTGCGCGATGCGGTCCTCGAAGCCGACGGCATTGCTGTCTTCGACGCGTTACTGCAAAACACGCAGTGGTCGGTGTCGACGGTGCAGAAGCTCCATCGAGAGATGGGCGATTCGATCCACCACAGCTATCCGGCACAGGAACAAGCCGCTGTGCTGGCTCGACTGTATGCCGCCGATGCCGAGAGCGGTCGCGAGCTGTTTTTGCAACTCTACGCCGAGCGGTACGCGGCCGACTTTCGGGAGCGAGTGAGCGAACAGATGCCGGTGCGGACCGTGGGGCCGAAAGAGGCGACCTGTGGGCCGGAGTCGGGGCGGCCCTTTCGGCTGGCGCTGGGACAAGACGGCAAGTGGGGTCTTTCCGAGCTCGACCGTGAGTGGGAAGATGCAAAGCTACGTGCCTATCACGACCTGGAAACGGTCAAAAAGAACGTCGATTTATACAGGCGAGTCGGCACGGGCAAGTAGAGGGCTACGCGGGGCGATTCCTCGTGTCAGCCATTGAATCTGGAGGGTTGACGATGTGGAAGTCGAGGACGTCGATGGCGGTCGGCCCGCTCTGTGGGCTATTGCTGCTTGGCGGGCTTGGATTGTTTGGGAGTGGCTGTGCCGGAATGCGGGTCAGGCAGGTTGCTGGCTGGGAGGCTGAAGGCAACGAGAGCGCGCTCAAAGGGGCCCTTAGCGACAGCAGCGAGGAAGTCCAAGAGGCGGCGATCGCAGCGTGGGTTCGCTATGGCGAATACGATACGGGGCGGCCCTCGGTGTTGGCGTCGCTTGGGAGCAGTCCGGCTGAAGCGGCTCGCCAGGCGGAGAAGCGCCTGTTTGGTCAGCCTCCGAAATCCGTGCCCGATCCCCATCCGGATGGAACAGCATCCGGCTCAGCGGTCATCTATTTCTACAGACCGAGCGGTGACGATGGCGAAGCGCGCTTGATGAGCATCGATGACAGCGAAAAAGTGCAGCTCAAGGCCGGTCGCTACTTTCGTTACGTCGCGGGCACTGGCAGCCATCGCGCCTGCGTCCAGCTTCCTGACGTCGAGGCTCCGGTGACCGATGACCCGTCCGACACCGGCGGCGGCATGCGCAAGGTCGCTCCGCAGTGTTCCACGCTGATGACCCCAACGGCTGGGGTCTACTTTGTGCGACAGCGTGCGCAAGGCAACAAGGGCCGACCGGACCTCAAGGTGATGCCGGTGCCACCAGGCCTTGTCGCGGTCAAAGAGCTGACTGCCGCTGATCGAGCCGATGGCGGGCGCTAGGTCGGTTGGGTCGGCCCCACATGGGGATCGTGGCCAGAAACCGGCCAGTTAGGCTTGCCGGTGGAGCGGATGCCTCTTCAAGCGGAGCGGTCCAAAGTGATATGATGCCATGCAGTGTCTACAGGTCTGCCTCGCGACAAGATAGGTCCGTACCGTTTGGTACGGTTGATCGGCAAGGGCGGAATGGGGGCCGTCTACGAGGCCATCCAAGAGCCGATCGAGCGTCGCGTGGCTGTCAAGATCCTGCATGGTCGCTACGCGCAAGAGCCTGAGATCGCGCAGCGCTTCTTCAATGAAGCGCGGGCCGTCAACATTGTCGATCATCCTGGGATTGTGCAGATCTCCGACTATGGCCAGTTGCCGTCGGGGGTTGCCTACCTGGTCATGGAGTTTCTGAAGGGCGACACCCTCGGTCAAAGGCTCAAGGCGAACGGCGGCAAGCTGGCCGTGCCCGAGGTGGTGCGCATCTCTCGTCAGATTGCCGCCGCGCTGGCCGCCGCCCACGAAAAGGGCGTTATCCACCGAGACTTGAAACCGGACAACATCATGCTCATCGCTGATCCTGACCCGGAGGCGCCGGGACGGATTCGGGTGAAGCTGCTCGACTTCGGGATCGCCAAGGTGGCGGCAGAGCTGAATCAAGGTGCGGCTCAGACGGCGGCGGACGTGGTCATGGGCACGCCCAAGTACATGGCACCGGAACAGTGCCGTGGAGCGGGCAACGTCGATGACAAAGCGGACGTCTACTCGCTCGGCGTGATTATGTACGAAATGCTCGTCGGTAAGCCTCCGTTCACGGGGGCCCAGGGCGAAATCCTGGCGAAGCAGATCTATGACGAGCCGACCCCGATCAAAGACGCGGCACCGTATGTGCCAGTCAACTTGTCGGCGGTGGTGCATCGCCTGCTCATCAAGAGCAAGGCCGACCGTCCCACGATGCGGCAAGTGACGGGCGAGCTGGATGGGCTGGCGGTGGCGTATCCAACGACGGCGCACGCGATTGTGCGGATGCCGCCGGGCTTCAGCTTGTCGTCGGCCAACATTCCGATTCCGGGTTTTGCACAAGGGCTGACACCGCCGAATCCTCAGGCAGCGTCGGGTGTAGCGATTCCACCGGTGGCGGCGGCGCAGTCGTCGCCGGGGGACGATGACACGCCTACGGGAAATCGACTCAAGGCTGCGAAGGAAAAGGCCGAAAAAGACTCGAACTCTGGGCTCAATCGCCAGTCGACCCTCGGAGGCTCAGCGGGGCAGAGCAGTCTGTCGATGTCTCCGGCTCAGCGGCATCGGCGCTGGGCGGTGATGGCTGCGGCAGGGATTGTCGCCCTGTCGCTCATCGTCGCGATTGCGGTGCGGGTGCTTCGTGATGACTCGCCGTCACCGGGAACACAGCCGATCAAGGTGGAGCGTCGCAACATCTTGCTGTCGGTGGAGAGCACCCCGGCTGGGGCCGATGTGCTGTTGGCGGGCTCGGGTCGCTCGATTGGGATGACCCCGATGAAGAAGGACTGGCCGCGTGGCAAAGAGCCCATCAAGCTCATCATCCATCGGCCAAACTACAAAGACCAAACGGTGGATGCGAACGTCGGCAGCGATGTCAACTTGACCATTGCGCTCGATCCGGTCGAACCGCCGAAGCCGGCGACGATCAGCAAGCCGACGTCTGGTGCTGGCACCCCAAGACCAGCAGGTAACACCAATAGGCCGGGGCCGACCAAGCCAGCCACCGGTGTTGCCAAGCCGAGTACGGTGGTGGGTAAGCCAGTGGTCAAGTCCCAAGCGACGGGCCTCGCCACCAGCAAGCCACCCGCTGGAAAGCCACCGGCCACTGGACCCGCAACCAAGCCAGCCGGCAAAACCAAACCAGTCGGCAGACCTGAGATCGTCGACTAATCCGTGTGACTAGCCAGCGGACTTGGACTTCCGTCCGGTCGGTGGTGCGGTGTGCTCGGCAACTGCGGCGGGTGTGGGCTCGGACCCCTGACGCTTGATGCCGTGCTTTTCAAGGATTGCGGCCTCGATGGTTTCGGCCATCTCGGGATGGGTCTTCAGATATTCCTTGGCGTTTTCGCGACCCTGGCCGATGCGCTCGCCGCCATACGCGAACCACGCGCCTGACTTTTCGATGATGCCGGCTTCGGCTCCCAGATCGACCAGGTCACCTTCGTGGCTGATGCCCTCGCCGTACATCAGGTCAAACTCGACCTCGCGGAACGGCGGTGCGAGCTTGTTTTTGACGACTTTGACGCGGGTGCGGTTGCCGACGACCTTTTCGCCCTGCTTGAGCGCTCCGACGCGACGGATATCGAGCCGTTGCGAAGCGTAGAACTTGAGTGCGTTGCCGCCGGTAGTCGTCTCGGGACTGCCAAACATCACGCCGATCTTCATGCGGATTTGGTTGATGAAGATGACCAGCGTGTTGCTCTTGTTGATCGAGCCGGTGAGCTTGCGCAGCGCTTGGGACATCAGGCGCGCTTGCAGGCCCATGTGCTGATCGCCCATCTCGCCCTCGATTTCGGCCTTGGGAACCAGCGCTGCCACCGAGTCAACGACGACGATGTCGACTGCGCTGGAGCGAACCAGCATGTCCGTTATTTCGAGCGCTTGCTCACCGTTGTCGGGTTGTGAGACGAGCAAGTCGTCAGTGCGGACCCCAAGCTTTTTGGCATAGGTGATATCGAGTGCGTGCTCAGCGTCTACGAAGGCAGCCATTCCGCCTCGCTTTTGACACTCGGCAACGACGGATAGCGCCATGGTGGTCTTACCGGACGACTCCGGGCCAAAGATTTCGACGATGCGTCCTCGGGGGAGTCCGCCGCAGCCGAGCGCAATGTCGAGAGCCAGCGAACCCGTCGGCATAACCAGCACTTCAGGCAGCGCCGTGCCCTCGCCGAGCCGCATGATTGCGCCCTTGCCAAACTGCTTTTCGATGTTGCTGGTGATTGCGTCAATGGCGGCCAGTCGGTCGCTGCGTCCCGTGACGACGCGGGCGTCGTCCTTCTTCTCGATTGCCATAGAAGATGCTCCTTTGCTGAAGGCCGCTGGGTATAGCAAAGAGGGCTGACAGCGGTTCTACTTTTTGGTGATCGGCGTCGCTGTGGTGTCGGCTGGACCGTAGAGGTGGCGCAGCTCTTCCTGATACTTGCCGATGCGAGGATGGGCCGCAGTCGACAGCTTTTCCTCGACGTGGCGAAGCAGGGCGCGCTGGGCCTCACTGAGCCCTTGCGGCGTCTCGACGTGGACCTTGATGTGGAGGTCGCCTCGGGTGGTTGCGCCGACAGCGGTTGGATAGCCCTTGTGACGCAGCCGGAAGACCGAGCCGGACTGCGTGCCCGCCGGGATCTTCATCTCGACACGGCCTTCCAGGGTGGGGACGTCGATCTGGCAGCCAACGGCCGCTTGGGTGAGGCCGAGCGGTAGGTCGCAGATGATGAGAGATCCTTCGCGACGGAGCAGTGGATGCGGCTGGATCTTCACGGTGACGTTGAGATCGCCCGCGCTGCCGCCGCGCCGACCGGGCTCACCTTGACCGGAAATTCGACGGGCTGAGCCATCCTCGGTTCCGGCGGGAATGCTCACGGTGTATTCGCGCTGCTGATCGGTGAGACCGACGCCACGACAGTCGGCGCACGGGTCGACGACGACTTTGCCGACTCCTTGGCAGACGGTGCAGGGACGACTAAGAGAGAAGATCCCTTTGCCGGGCTTGACTTCACCCTTGCCAGCGCAGGTGGAGCACACTCGCAGGCCTGCTTCGCCTCCCCTCGCCCCGCTGCCATGACAGGTCGGACAGTCGGCCCGAACCGGGAAGCGAATGGTCTTGCTGGCACCGTGGGCTGCCTCGGCGAGCGATATCTCGAGGGTGTAGCGAAGGTCGCGGCCTTTGCCTTTCCTGCCGCCGATCAGATCGCCAAAGAGGTTGCTAAACAGCGACTTCATCGCCTCTAGGTCGACGGAGATCGGGTCCATGCCCGATGTCTCACGCACAAGTCCCAGGTGCCCGAGGCGATCGTAGCGAGCGCGCTTCTCCGGGTCGGATAGCACGGTATAGGCTGCCGAGACCTCTTTGAACTTTTCCTCGGCGTGCTTGTCGTCGCGGTTTTGATCGGGGTGATAGCGCAGCGCGAGCGCCCGGTAGGCCCGCTTGATCTCGGTCGGATCTGCGTCCCGTGGGAGTCCGAGAACGTCGTAATAGTCGCGCCTTGCGTCGGCCAAGAATTGCCTCTAGTTCGCCTGGGTCGGCGATGCGTCTTTGCTGTCGCTTGGGGTAGGGGTTTCGCTCTTACGCGTGACTTGCACCAGCGCTGGACGGAGCAGCCGACTGCCCAGCATGTAGCCGCGCTGAAACACCGTGGCAACGTGGTTCGGGGGGAGCGTGCTGCTCTCGATGTGGCCGATCGCTTCGTGGAAGTTTGGGTCGAACGGTTTGCCCTCGGCTTCGAATGGCTTGATCTGCGACTTTTCGAGTGCGCCAAGGAAGCTCTTTTGGACCATCAGCACGCCTTCAATCAGCGAGGCCACGGTGGTCGAGGCGCTCTTACTGGCAGTGAGAGCACGGTCGAAGTTGTCCATCGCCGGTAGCAGCTCGCGGGTGAGGTTTTCGAGCCCACGGGCGGCGGCGTCGTCCTGCTCTTTGCGGGCCCGGCGCTTGTAGTTCTCGAACTCGGCGGCAAGGCGAAGCAGGCGATCGTTGAGGTCGCGCTTCTCTTCCGAGAGCTTGTCGACCTGCGCCTTGAGTTCAGCCTCGGGGGCTGCTGCTGCTGCTTTGGCGTTCGCACCTCCCGCCTGGGCTGGGCCCGGCTGCTCGGCGGCGTTTGGCGACTGTGCTTCTTCGGTGGCCATGTTCGTCTGTCTCCTTGGCGTTGGTGGTCAGCTTTCGACGGGAGCGTCCGTGTCATCGGGTCGCAAGCTGGCTGTGTGGAACGATGTTGGGCGATGACACTGGATAGAATGTTTGTCCGCGGACCGCTTCACGCAATGAGCATTCAGCCTTCCGTCGCTGTAGGGCGGTGCCCCACCTGGCGGCAGCTTGGCAGCAGACGGGCCATTTCCGCGATCGATGAGCGTAGCTGGGGCTCCTAGGTGAGAGAAATAATACGCAAAACCACGGCCCGAGGCGACTTCGTAGGCGGGTAGTCCCGGTGGTTCACGGGAGTTATGATCGCCAATCGGGAGTTCCCGGACGCCAATCGGGAGTTCCCGGACGCCAATTGGGAGTTCCCGGACGCCAATTGGGAGTTCCCGGACGCCAATTGGGAGTTCCTGGACGCCAGTTGGGAGTTCCTGAACGGCAGTTGGGAGTTCCTGAACGGCAATCGGGAGTTCCTGAACGGCAATCGGGAGTTCCTGAACGGCAGTTGGGAGTTCCTGAACGGCAGTTGGGAGTTCCTGAACGGCAATCGGGAGTTCCTGAACGGCAATCGGGAGTTCCTGGACGCCAATCGGGAACGGCACGGGGTCGTCGGCTCCGAGCGGGCAGCGTTCGACGCGGTCCGACACCGGGGGCGTTACTGCCGCCGAACAACTTCGGATAGAAGCTGCGCGGTAAAGTCCACGAGCGCAATGACCCGCGAATAGTTCATGCGAGTGGGTCCGATGACACCGAGTGCACCCAGCGGTCGTTCATTGGGGCCGTAGCTGGCCGCGACCACGGTTTTGTCCGAAAGCTCCGGCACCGAGGTTTCCGCGCCGATAAACACCTGGATGCCGTGCGCCGTTTCGGTCTGCTCGAGCAGCCGCAGCAGCAGCCGGTGATCCTCGAGCGTACGAAACAGCGCCTTCAGTCGCTCCGGGGTCGGCATTCCTTCTTCGGTGAGCAGATGCGATAGCAGGTTCGCCTGACCCGAGACAAACACCATCGGCGGCTGTGCGGGGAGCGCTTGGGCCGACATGCGCAGCGCACGCTGGGCCAGCGCGTCGTAACGGGTTCGTTCTGCAGCCAGCTCTTCAGCGACCAGAGTTCGCACTTCCGACAGCGTTCGTCCGTCGAGGAGCGTGTTCAGATAATTGGTCACGCGCTCCAGGTAGTCGTTGCCAATCGGTTCATCGAGCTGGAGCAGCTTGTTGTGGACGCGCCCCGAGGTATTCACCAGCACCGCCAGCACGGCGTTTTCTTTGACCCGAACAAACTCGATGTGTTTGAGCACGTCGAGATCCACCCGTGGCGTCATCACCACCACCGTGTGCGATGACAGATCGGACAGCACTTTTCCGGCCTCACGCAGTACGGCGTCCACTTCTCCAGTCGAGAAGCTGTAGTGACTGGCCATTTCTTCGCGATCGCGGGGTGAAAGCTGGCGAATCTTGAGCAGCGAGTCGACGAAAAAGCGCAGCCCCAGGTCGGTCGGGACGCGGCCTGCCGAGGCGTGGGGTTGCCGAATCAGCCCCAGCTCTTCGAGATCGCTCATCACGTTGCGGACGCTCGCCGGTGACAGGTCCACGCCATAACGACGCGTGACGGTGCGTGACCCGACGGCTTCCCCGGTCGTCAGGTATTCCTGCGTGATCGCAGAGAGGATTTTACGGGCGCGGTTGTTCAGTTCCAGCATCGGAAAGACGATGGCTCTTCGGCAAGCAGTATACTGCGTGGAATGTCGGTCCTAACAGCCGCAGTGGTTCAGCTTTGCTCGACAGCGGATGTGGCGCACAACCTGGAGCGCGTCGCGGCGCTGTGTCAGCGAGCCCAAGCCCGAGGCGCAGAGCTGATTGTTCTGCCCGAAAATTTTGCGCTGCTATCACCGGACGAAAACGACAAGTTCGCGTGGGCGGTGCGGATTGTCCAATCGGACGCGGGCGTAACTGGCGAGGGCAAGATCCTCGATCGCATGCGAGAGCTGGCGCGCACGCTCGGCGTTCATCTTGTGCTGGGCGGACTTCCCGAGGCTGGACGATCGGCGGGTAAGGTCTGGAACAGTAGCGTGCATATCGGCCCCGACGGCAACTTGGCGGCGGTGTATCGTAAAATCCACCTCTTCGATGTCCACTTTGCTCAGGCGGCGACCAGCCTGCGCGAGTCATCGACCGTCGAATTTGGCGATGTGGAGCAGTCCATCGTGAGTGAAACGCCGTGGGGAGGCCTCGGGCTGTCGGTGTGTTACGACGTGCGCTTTCCCGAGCTATATCGTCGCCTGGTGGCCGGTGGTGCGAAGATGCTGTCGATTCCGGCGGCCTTCACGCTGCATACCGGAAAGGACCACTGGCACGTCCTCATGCGGGCGCGGGCGATCGAAAACCAGTGCTTTGTGCTCGCGGCTGCCCAGCAAGGGCGGCACAGCCCGACGCGATCTACCTACGGTCACAGCCTGATCGCTGATCCGTGGGGAACCGTCCTGTGTGAGTGTCCCGATGGCGAAGGCGTGGCAGTGGCCGAGCTGGATTTTGACTCGTTGCAGAAGATCCGAAGCGAGCTGCCCGCGCTCACTCACAGGCGTATCGGCGTGGAGTCTTAAGCGTGGCGATCTTTGCCTGGGGTCTTTTGGGTGCATCGCTGGCTCTTTCGGCCCCAGCGGTTTCGGTCGCGACCGATCAATTGGTCGAGGTCGGAGCAGCCACGGAACAGCATCAGCTTGAGGCCGGGCTCGACGGCGAGATTCGACGCCTCTACGCAAGCGGAGTGAGCGAGGTTCGTCGCTACAATCTGCGGGAAGCCCTGCTCCAGGTTCGGAAGGCGAGGGCTCTGGCCTACCGCGAGCTGCTTCATGGACCGCTGCGAGGACCGCTACCCCGTCGGCACTTCGTGCGTATCGCCTATTTTGAAGGCCAGCTTCAGCAGCTCCTGCTGATCGAGGACCAGCTTAAGCTGCGGGCCGATCGTGGCAATGAACAGGCAGCGGCGGTACAGCTTCGGGCACTGCTACTACACAACGTGTTTTTGGCGATTCGTGGCTTCACCGGCCAGCTCGACATTGCGTTCGCCGAGCGGGTGCTGCTGGCGTATCGAGAGGCCCTCGTCCAGCGCAGCCGCTTCAACCGCGAGGTTCAGCTTGGCATGGCCGCGATGCTGGCCGAGCGTGGGGAGCTTGCCGAGGCCCGACTGGAGTTTGCCAAGCTACCGGCGAGCGAGCTGCAAGGCGATGGCGTCGATCTGGCAGTGATCTACTATCACCTGGCTGTTGGCGAGACTCGGGCGGCCGTGGTGCGATTGATCGAGACGGCGCGGCGCGATACTTGGCAACACGGGGCCCGCGAAGGCAGCTCGCTCCGGGCGTCGATGTATCGGATGAGCGACTTCGATCGCCTGCGCAGTCACCCGCGCTTCATCGAGATGGTGACGATTCCCGAGGAACAGGCCATTCCGTAGGTCCAACTGGCCCGACGATGTAGCGTTTCAGTGCTACAGAAAGCGCATGCAGCGCGGTGCGGTGCGGCTGGTCAGGACATCGCACGAGGCACAGGCTTCTTTTCCTCGTGGATCGTCGCAGGTTGCGCAGCGATCGAGGGTGACGATCGCACTTTGAAATTCACGACCCAGCTCGGTGATGAGTGCCAGTTTGCGTTTGAGTCCATTGATGTGATGGGACAGCAGCGTTTGCAGCGCCATCGCCGATTCCTTCGATGGACTGGTTTGTCTGGCGGCGAGCAGCTCGCGGATCTCATCGATCGAAAAGCCGCAGGCACGTAGATCAATGATCAGCTTGAGCTTATCGAGTTCTCCCTCGTCGAACAGTCGGTGACCACCTGACGAGCGCTGTGCCGCCGAGATGAGCTTTTCCGCCTCATAGAAGCGTACCGCTCGCGGTGTTGTGCCAGCACCATCGACCATCGACTTGAGGGTGATGAGCTGATCATGACTCCCCGCTTTGCGACGGCGCCCCGCAGTGCGTTTGGGCGTCGCCTTGATCGATGTCAGGGCGTCTTCTTCGCATCGCGCCCCATCCGGGCATTTTGGTTTTGTCGAACCCTCTGCTTCACCCATCGCGGTCCCAACTGACCTCGCTGCCCATTTTTTGGGCTGCGCCGAGCGTTGTCAAATGACGTCGAGCTGTCGCTAGCGAGAAAACCCTGCGACGGCAGCGGCGCATACTCCGAGAATTGCGAGCGCACACGGCACAATCAGTCGCAGCCGTACCGGAAACAGTCGGTGCAGTGGATCGACGAGCGTAATCAACATCGCCCATGGCAGCGTGACCGCGATGTGCAGGTTGGCACCGGCCATCACCAGCAGCACCCGAATCAGCGGCAACCAGATCACCACAACGGGCAGTGCCGCGCCAAGTGCCACAGCCAGCGCTGCACCCACCTGGTCCTCGCGATCGACGGTCCACATCCCGATGAGGATCGCCAAGCTCGCGAACAGCGCCGGCAACGTAAACAGATAGCTCGCATCGGGCACTTTCAAGGAGAGCAGCAGCGACAGCGCCGTCCATGGCAAAAGCGTGCCCACACTTTCTCCCCACAGCTTGCGGAGCGAAGAGGGCGGCGACAGTCGACAGGCACCTAGCTGCATCAAGCTGGCGACACTCGCCGCCAGTGAGGACAGCGCCAGCCAGGTTGGCAGCGGTGATGCTCGCCACGGCCTGGCCACGGAGCTTAGCGCGCCAATGCTCTTGATGACCACAAATCCCGTCAGGGCCGAGACGACTAGCACCGCGAGAAAGCGCAGCAATCCGGCACCAAGCCACCTGAAGCCCGAGCGGCCTTGTCGACGCAGCAGCATTCCGACAGCGGTGAGCCAGAGCAGCCCTTGCAGAAGGCCTAGTCCGACAGCAAGTGGTGTCCGATACAGGACAAAGACCCGCGTAAACAGGTCAAACCAGACTCCATCGCGATCGTCGCTCGGCAGCGTCTGGCGGGCGAGTAGTGCCCGGGTGGTGGCGAGCGACTGATCCCCCATGTGCTGCACGCTACCGAGGTCGAGGTTGGCCAGCGAGTCGTTCGCGGTGTGATACAGGTGCTCGTTTTCCGCGAACGCGAAGTTGAGCCCTCGCCAGCCCGCAGCCTTGAGCACTGTTAGATCGGTGTCGTTGGGAAGCAGCTTGTAGAGCGGATAGATCGCCGATGACGCGACCGGACGGCTGACCGAGTGTCCATATTCCTCGACGATCCAAGTGCTGTGTCGGCTGGTCTCGAACATCGCCGTCTGTCCGGCCGTGCCTCGCGCTTCGTGGTTGAGCACCGCCGCGACCTTGCGAAGCTGTGGATGGGACGGTAACAGTCGTGCACCCAGCAACCCTGCCTCTTCGCCATCATCGATGA
>WBZP01002420.1_pt1 | contig 21493 bp, 13 predicted proteins | sample 5204301 | NCBI WGS metagenome assembly WBZP01 (sample SAMN12412401, study PRJNA552823) | activated sludge metagenome | isolation source: activated sludge from nitrification reactor of wastewater treatment plant... | place: USA: Pennsylvania | collected 2017
GCATCTTCGCCGCCGCGCTGTTCTACGGCGACAGCATGATCACGCCGGCCATCTCGGTGCTCAGCGCGGTCGAGGGCCTGAATGTGGTCGCGCCGGGGCTCAAGGACTACATCCTGCCGATCACCGCGATCGTCCTGACCGGCCTGTTCTGGATTCAGAAGCATGGCACCGGCGTCGTTGGCCGATTCTTCGGTCCCGTCATGTGCGCCTGGTTCGGCATACTCGCGGTGCTCGGTGCGATCAGCGTGTGGGAAGCGCCGGCCGTGCTGGCCGCGCTCAACCCGCTGTATGCGGTCAAGTTTCTGATCCACGATCCCTGGCACAGCTTCCTCGCGCTCGGGGCGATTGTCCTGGCGGTGACCGGAGGCGAGGCGCTGTACACCGACATGGGGCATTTTGGCAAATTCCCGATCCGCGCCGCATGGTTCGGCTTCGTGCTGCCGGCGCTGGTCCTGAACTATTACGGCCAGGGTGCCCTGCTGCTCAAAAATCCCGAGGCGATCCAAAATCCCTTCTATCTGCTAGCGCCCGGTTGGGCGTTGATCCCGATGGTGATACTAGCCACGGCGGCGACGGTGATCGCTTCGCAGGCGGTGATTTCGGGCGCCTTCTCGGTGGCGCGGCAGGCCGTTCAGCTTGGCTACCTGCCGCGGATGAAAATCGTCCACACCTCCCACATGGAGGTCGGACAGATCTACGTTCCGTTTACCAACTGGACGCTCTATCTCGCGGTCATGGCGCTGGTGTTCGGCTTCCAGTCCTCCAGCAACCTGGCGGCGGCCTATGGCATCGCGGTGACCGGCACGATGATGATCGACACGATTCTCGTGTCGTTCGTCGTGTTCCTGGCCTGGCACTGGAATCCGTGGCTGGCCGCGCCCCTGCTCGGCGCGTTGCTGCTGATCGATATCGCCTTTTTCTCCGCCAACGCCATCAAGCTGCTGCAGGGCGGCTGGTTCCCCATCGTCATCGCGCTGGCGTCCTTCACCACGCTGACCACCTGGCGGCGCGGTCGGCGGCTCCTGTTCAAGGAGATGGGCAACCTGACCATGCCTCTCGATCAGTTCATCCACTCGATTGAAAATCGGCCCTTGACGCGGATCGGCAGCACCGCCGTTTATCTCACCAGCCGACCCGATGGCGCTCCCTCGGCGCTGCTGCACAACATCAAGCATAACGAGGTGCTGCACGCCCGCAACGTGCTGGTCACCGTCCTCACCGCCGAAATACCCCACGTTGCCGAATCGGATCGGGTTGAAGTCGTCGACCTCGGCCAAAGCTTCTACCGGGTATTCGTGCGCTATGGCTTCATGGAACAGCCCGACATTCCAAAGGCCCTTGAGTTGTGCGGCGGGAAAGGTTTGGCGTTCGACCTCGACAAAACCTCGTTCTTCCTTAGCCGGGAGGTGGTAGTACCCAAGCTGGCGCCACCGATGATGTTGTGGCGCGAACTTTATTTTATTTGGATGCTGCGAAACGCGCAGAGCGCCACTGACTTCTTCCGTATTCCCACCAACCGCGTGGTCGAGCTGGGCACGCTGGTCGAGATCTGAGGCCGCCCATCTCCCCTCGACAAAGTAGAGCTGTTAAGTTCTGTGCGGTTTGACCCCTTCCCCCTTGCGGGGGAAGGTGGGGATGGAGGGAAAACTTTTTACCACCGTCGTCTCCGCCGACCGGAAAACCCGCCCGCATGGCCCCCTTCCCCGCCATCCTTGATACTTTCCTGATCCGCTGGCGCGAGGCCGCCGGTTCGGAGCGCGCCAACTACCAGCTATTCATCGGTGATCTGTGCGCTCTGCTGGATTTGCCCGCGCCGCAACCCGCCACCGGCCAGCCCGAACAGGATAGTTACGTGTTCGAGCGGCGGGTGGTGTTCCGGCACGGCGACGGCTCGGAGTCGGCGGGCTTCATCGACCTGTACCGGCGCGGTGCCTTCGTGCTGGAGGCGAAGAAGCTGAAACCCGGAGTGGCGACCCAGGGTTTCGATACCGCGCTGTTGCGGGCGCGAGGGCAAGCCGAATCCTACGCCCGCGCGTTGCCGGCCAGCGAAGGTCGGCCACCGTTCGTGGTGGTGGTCGATGTGGGGCGGGTGATCGAACTCTACGCCGACTTTACCCGTAGCGGCGCGACCTATACGCCCTTCCCCGACCCGCGCAGCCATCGGATTCAGTTGGAAAATTTGCGCGATCCGGCGGCGCGGGAGCGATTGCGGGCGGTGTGGTTGGACCCGCTGAGCCTCGACCCGACCCGGCGGGCGGCGCGAGTGACTTTGGAGATTGCGCAACATCTGGCGCGGCTGGCCCGGATACTGGAAGAGGCCGGGCATGATCCGGCGGTGGTGGCGAGTTTTCTGACCCGCTGCCTGTTCACCTGCTTCGCCGAGGATGTGGGCCTGTTGCCGGTTCGGGCTTTTTCCGATCTGTTGGACAGTCTGCTGCAAGCACCGGAGCAGTTCGCGCCGCTGGTGGGCGAGTTGTGGCGGGCGATGGACAGCGGGCAGTTTTCGGTGGCGATTCGGGCGGCGCTGCCGCGCTTCAACGGCAAGCTGTTCAAGCAACCCGAGGCGTTGCCGCTGGATCGGGTGCAGATTGAGTTGCTGCGCGAGGCCGCCCGCGCCGACTGGCGCGAGGTGGAGCCGGCGATTTTCGGCACCCTGTTGGAACGGGCGCTGAGTCCGACCGAGCGGGGCCGGCTGGGGGCGCATTACACGCCGCGCGCTTACGTGGAACGGCTGGTCTTGCCAACGGTGATTGAGCCGCTGCGGGCGGACTGGGACGATGCGCGCACCGCCGCATTGTTGCTCGCCGCCGAGGGTAAGTTGAACGCCGCCCGCGCCGAGGTGCGCGACTTTCACCGCCGGTTATGCGCGGTACGGGTGCTGGACCCCGCCTGTGGTTCGGGCAATTTCCTCTACGTCACTTTGGAGCATCTCAAGCGGCTGGAGGGCGAGGTGCTGAACCAGCTTGAAGAACTGGGCGACAGTCAGAGCTTGCTGGAACTGGCCGGGGTGGCGGTGGACCCGCATCAGTTGCTGGGGCTGGAGGTGAATCCGCGCGCCGCCGCCATTGCCGAACTGGTGCTGTGGATCGGCTATTTGCAATGGCACTTCCGCACCCGGGGCCAGGCGATGCCGCCGCAGCCGGTGTTGCGGGATTTCGGCAATATCGAATGCCGCGACGCGGTGCTGGCGCACGATGGGGCGGAGCCAGTCCTGGACGCGGACGTGCAAGCGCTGACCCGCTGGGACGGGCGGACGTACCGGACGCATCCCGCCACCGGGGAGGACGTGCCGGACGAAAGCGCCCGGGTTCCGGTGGAACGGTACGTCAATCCCCGGCCAGCGAGTTGGCCGGCGGCGGATTTCGTGGTCGGCAACCCGCCGTTTATCGGCGCGGGCTGGATGCGCACCGCGCTGGGTGAAGGTTACGCGCAAGCGGTGCGGACGGCATGGCCGGAGGTGCCGGAGTCGGCGGATTTTGTGATGTACTGGTGGCATCAGGCCGCGACGCTGGTCCGGCGCGGCGAGCTGCGGCGATTCGGCTTCATCACCACCAACAGCTTGCGGCAGACGTTTAACCGGCGGGTGGTGGCGGGGCATTTGAGCGGGCAAGCAACCCCCGCCGCCGCTACGGGCCAACAAGATCAAACCACCCCGGCGCTTCGCGCCACCCCTCCTTATCCAAGGAGGGGAAAACGTCGGATTTTGAGTTCCCCTCCTTTTCAAGGAGGGGTGGCGCGAAGCGCCGGGGTGGTTAGCCTTCCGCCGCTGTCGCTGATTTTCGCCATCCCCGACCATCCTTGGGTGGACGCCAGCGACGGCGCGGCGGTGCGGATCGCGATGAGCGTGAGCGTGGCCGGGGAAGCGCCGGGTCGGCTGTGGACGGTGGCGGGCGAAGGCGGCGCGGATGGTGATGCCGTTAAAGTGGATTTAACGTCCCGTTACGGGCGCATTAACGCCGATCTGACCATCGGCGCCAATGTTGCCGGGGCGGTTGCGCTTAAGGCGAACGCAGATATGAGTAACCCCGGCGTGAAGCTGCACGGCGCGGGTTTCATCGTTACCCCGGAACAGGCCGCCGCGCTCGGGCTGGGACGGATTCCCGGTTTGGAGCGGCATATCCGCCCGTACCGCAACGGCAAGGACCTGACCGCGACCCCGCGCAATGTCCTGGTCATCGACCTGTTTGGTCTGAGTGCCGAGCAGGTGCGCGACCGCTTCCCGGAGGTTTATCAGTGGGTGAGCGAGCGGGTGAGACCGGAGCGGGACGCCAAGAGCCACAGCAAGGACGGCGAAGGTTATGCACGCTTGTGGTGGCTGCACGGCAAACCGCGTCAGCAATTGCGCGAAGCCCTGAGCGGCCTATCCCGCTACATCGCCACCGTCGAGACCGCCAAGCATCGGTTCTTTCAATTCCTGGACGCCTCTATCCTGCCCGACAACAAGCTCATCGCCATCGCCAGCGCCGAAGCCTGGCATCTGGCGGTGCTGTCCTCGCGGGTGCATGTGACCTGGGCGCTGGCCGCTGGCGGTCATCTGGGCGTTGGAAACGATCCTGTTTACGTCAAAACCCGTTGTTTTGAGCCGTTCCCCTTCCCCACCGCCAGCGTCGCGGAACAGGCCGTACTCCGCTTTCTCGGCGAACGGCTGGACGCGCACCGCAGGCAGCGCCAAAGCCTGCATCCCAACCTGACGTCGACTGGGATGTACAACGTACTGGTCAAGCTGCGCGTCGGGGAAACGCTGACCCCGGCGGAACGAACGATTCACCAGCAGGGACTGATCATGGTGCTGTGGGAACTGCACGACGAGATCGACCGGGCGGTATTGGAGGCTTACGGCTGGTCGGATTTGATTCCGAAGCTGAACGCCGGTGATCAAATCGCCGCCCCGCTGCTGGAACGGCTGGTCGCGCTGAACGCCGAACGCGCCGCCGAAGAACAGCAGGGTGTCATCCGCTGGCTGCGCCCGGCGTTTCAAGCCCCCGGCGAACCGTCCCATGCAACTCAAACCGAACTGGATGCCACCGTCGCCGCCGAAATCCGCGCGCCAGCGACCCCGCGTCCCTGGCCAAAATCCATCGCCGAACAAGCTCGCGCCATCACCAAAGCGCTGGCCGAAGCCGGCGAACCGCTGAGCATCGCCGCGCTCGTCGCCCGCTTCCAGGGTGCGAAACCCAAACCCCTCGCCGCGCTGCTGGACACTCTGGTTGCACTGGGCCGGGCGCGGGAAGCCGATGGGGGAAGGTTTGGGGTGTAACGGCCCAAGGACCGTAGAACGTAGGCTGGGATGGAGCGACAGCGCAATCCCAGCATGGGGTCGCGGAACGCTGGGTTTCCGCTTCGCCGCAACCCAAGCTACCGGGCTACTACCGGGCTACTGGATTTTCAAGGTCACGCGGCTTGGCGTTTGGCGGGCTGGTAGATCGCCCGCAAATGTGGCGGCAATAGCTCCGCCGGGTAGGCGCCGGCGCGGAGTTTGCCCAGGTGCCACCACCACTGGGCGAGTGGGTGTGCAGGGTCGTCTTCGAGCAAATAGGGTTGCAGGTCATCGCGGCTGGCGATTTCTTCCATCACCATCTCATCCAGTTCCCATAAATCGCGCTGTTCGCTAGGCGTCAACGCCAGCGCGGCAATCCGGGTACGGCTTTCCCGCAACAGCGGGCCATCGCCCATACTCAGCGCAAAGTCGATTTCGACCCGATAGCCGTTCAGTCGATCATCTGGTTGATATGCCATGTCTTCGCCCCCAAGGCGGCAAGATCTTTCGGATCAGGGTTTGACGGCTATCCACTCGGTAGTCTTGGAGCGCCAGTCCAGCCAGATAACCCCGTACTTCCGGTATGGCGGCGTAAGCTTGCAAAGCCGCCAGGGTTTTTTGCGTCATCTTACCGTTGGGTTTCAACCGATTTTCCGGCCATTCCGGCACGGTCAGCGCCTTAACCAACGCCTCGGCGGCTTGGATCGTGGCCGGATCGCCAGCACGAAGGACATCGGGATGAACTTGGGGCATGAGTTGATGTTGAATTTTCTGAGGGGCTGGGATATCTAAGTTTCAAGGCTCGGCCAACACGGTGAATCTCCCGGCCGTCACCTGTTCCCCCATGGGGTTCTCGGGTGCTTGAGAGGGAATGGGGAGTCCTCTCCCGAGCCTCCTCTTTCGCTTTGTGCTGTGCCGCCGCGACGACCGTAGAACCGAAGGCTGGGATGGAGCGACAGCGCAATCCCAGCATGGGGTCGCGGAACGCTGGGTTTCCGCTTCGCCGCAACCCAAGCTACCGGGCTATCTGTACTGGCGGTATCTATAGCCCATTCTCCTCCCCCCCTTTTCCCAGGGGAGAGGACAATTCAGCGGTTTGGATCGGTTCGTCCGTGGTCGGGGCGACCTCGGATTCCGTGCCGCGGCAGACCCGCACTTGGCTGATTCGATGCCCGTCCATGCCCACGACCTTGAACTGATAACCTTCCAGCGTAAAGGTTTCGCCGCCACAGGGAATCTGCCCCAACTGGTTGAGCACCAGCCCGGCCAGCGTGTGATAGCCGTCCCCGCGCGCGATATCCGCGCGGTCGAGCACCTCCCGTACTTCCTCCAGCGGCAGGCCGCCATCCAGCAACCACACGCCCTCGCGCTCTCGCACCACTTCGGGAGCTTCGGCATCGGCGGTATCGGCCAGCTCGCCGGCGATGGCCGCCAGGATATCGGCGGCGGTGACGATGCCTTCCACCCCGCCGTATTCATCCATCACCACCGCCATGGGGATGGGGTTCTGGCGGAGTTGCTCCAGCACCTGCAAGGCATTCATGCCCTCGTGGACGAGGAGTGGCTCGCGCAGCACCGCGCCCAAATCCAAAGGCTCGCCGGCGAGCGCCTGGACCAGCAAATTGCGCCCCTCCACCACGCCCTCGATTTCATCCAGCTCGCCCCGACAAACCAGATAGCGGCTGTAAGGATTTTGCCGCAGGGTTTCGCGCAATTCTTCGGTGGTCGCCTCCAGATCCAGCCAGACGATGTCGAGGCGCGGAGTCATCAGCGCCGGAATGGGCCGCTCGCCCAGATTCAGCACGCTCCGAATCATGGCGCGTTCGGTGGAGTGGAATACGAAGGATTTGCTGCCGGCACCGCCCGCCAACGCCGCCACCTCCTCGCCCACCTCGGCCGATTCCGCGCGGCCGCCCAGCAGCCGCAACACCGCCTCCGCGGTGCGTTCCCGCAGCGGACGCTTGCCGGCCAGAAACCGGCGGCGGTTGAACTGCGCCCACTGGTTGAAGACTTCGATCAGCACCGAGAAACCAATGGCGGCGTACAGGTAGCCCTTGGGAATCTGGAAGCCGAGACCCTCGGCCACCAAACTGAAGCCGATCATCAACAGGAAACCCAGGCAGAGAATAATCACGGTGCGGTGGGCGTTGACGAAGCGGGTCAGCGGTTTGCTGGCGACGATCATCAATCCGATGGCAATGATGACCGCCGCCATCATCACTGGCAGGTGCTTGACCATACCGACGGCGGTGATCACCGCATCGAGGGAAAACACCGCGTCCAGCACCACAATCTGCGCCACCACCGGCCAGAACCCGGCGTACAACTTCGATCCGCCGTGGTCCTCGTCGCCGCCCTCCAGCCGTTCGTGCAACTCCATGGTGCCCTTGAACAACAGGAACAGGCCACCGACGAACAGAATCAGGTCTCGACCGGAGAAGGGCTGGTTGAAGACGGTGAACAGGGGCATGGTCAGGGTGACCAGCCAGGAGATGCTGGCCAGTAGCGCCAGGCGCATCACTAGCGCCAGGATCAGGCCGACCACCCGCGCTCGGTCGCGCTCGGCGGGTGGGAGCTTGTCGGCGAGAATGGCGATGAAGATCAGGTTGTCGATGCCGAGAACGATCTCCAGCACCACCAGAGTCGCCAGACCGATCCAGACCGTGGGATCAGCGAGCCATTCCATAACAGCGATCCTGCTTTCGATTCAGCGACGCGAAGGACGGCGGCGGAAAATCGAATGGGCGATTTTCCGGCAAGCAGCCGATGAGCGGGGGGAATGGCGGGGCGAAAACAGGCAGGAGGATGGAAATTCGCGGCGTCGCCGGGCGACGACACGAAGGAGGTTCGGGGTCTGAGGACATTGCTTGCTGGAATCCGTGGAACACGGCCTGCATTGTAAGCAGAGATGAACGATACTGCCAAGCAGGTCGGTGACCGGCGGCGGACCGTGGCGCTTCGCGCCTCATCCGCCCTACGCTAATCCCTCGCTAATAAGGAACCGAACGTTATGCACATCGGCGACTATCTCGGCCGGCGGGCGATCTACAGCCCGGAGACGCTGGCAATCGTGGACGCGGGCAAAGCCCCGGAATTGCGGCTCAACTTCGCCCAGATGAACGAACGAGCCAACCGGCTGGCCAACTGGTTGCGCGAAACCGCCGGCATCGGCCAGGGCGACCGGGTGGCGATGCTGGCGCTGGATGGGGTCGAGCATCTGGATGTCCTGTTCGCCTGCGGCAAGCTGGGCGCGATTCATACCGCGCTGAACTGGCGACTGCACTGGCGCGAGTTGCAACAAATCCTGGTCGAGGTTACGCCGACCGTGCTGGTCTACGACGATGCGTTCGAGGAGAGCGTCGCTCAACTGGCGCACGAGGAAAGCCCGGTGCGCCACTGGATTCACCTGAACGGGACCGGCCTTCCCGGCAGTCTGCATTTCGGCGACCTGCTGGACGCCGCGCCGGCCGCGCCCTGCGTTTGCGAGACGCTGGTTGAGGAGGACATCGCCGCCATCGTATTCACCGGCGGCACCACCGGCCTGCCCAAGGGCGCGCGGATCAGCCACCGCCAGATTGCCTGGAATTGCCTCAACTCGGTCATTCACGATGTGGGACGCGGCGACGTATACCTGAACGTGTTCCCGATGTTCCATGTCGGCGGACTGTTCGTCTACACCCTGCCGCAGGTCATCATGGGCGGAACCACGGTGTTGCTGAAACGCTTTGACCCGGAACGGGTGCTGCGGCTGATCGAGCGGGAGAAAGCCACCATCTTCGCGGCGGTGCCGGCGATGTATCAGATGCTGACCCAGACCCCGGCTTGGGCGGACGCCGATCTGAGTTCGCTGCGCTTTTGCACCAGCGGCGGCGCACCGCTGCCGGTGCCGCTGGTCGAGCAGTACACCCGCGAGAAGGGCATCCGCTTCAAGCAGGGTTTCGGCATGACCGAATTCGGACCGGGTCTGTTCGCGCTGGCCCCGGAGGACGCCATCCGCAAGGCTGGCAGCATTGGCCGGCCCAACTTCTATATCGACGCGCGCATTGTCGGCCCGGACAACCGCCCACTGGGGCCAAACGAGGTGGGCGAACTGGTGCTCAAAGGTCCCAGCATCGCCTCCGGCTACTTCAACAACGCCGCCGCCTGGGCGGAAGTGATCGACGCCGACGGCTGGTTCCATACCGGCGACCTGGCCCGCCACGACGAGGACTGGTACTTCTACATCGTGGACCGGCTCAAGGACATGTTCATTTCCGGCGGCGAGAACGTCTATCCGGCGGAAATCGAAGCGGCGCTGTACCGGCATCCGGCCGTATTTCAGTGCGCGGTGGTCGGCGTCCCGGACCCTAAATGGGGCGAGGTCGGCAAGGTCTATGCGGTGCTCAAACCGGACCAGGCGGCTAGCGCCGAGGAGCTATTGGCGCACCTCGGCGACTGCCTGGCCCGTTACAAGATTCCGCGCCACGTTGAATTCGTGGCGGCGTTGCCGATCTCGGCGGCCGGGAAGGTGCTGCGGCGGGAACTCAAGCAGCGGTCTTGATCCCGCGTTCACCGGCAGGCCGTGCCGGCATGCGGCAGCGTGTCGGGAATGATCTGTACGCCGGTGCTGTAGACCTGATCGGGTTCGAGCACCCCGGCGGTATCAAAGGTCGCCTCGATCATGAACGCCTTCCAGCCGGTGGGGGGTTGCGACACCACGCCAACGTAGGAACCGTTGGGCATCGGCGCCAGTTCCTGAACGCCATCTCCCGCCGGAAACGACGACAGAATAGTGGGTTCCCAGGACATCAGATCCTGACTGGTCCAGACCGGACCCAGCGATTCCAGTCGGAAATCGCGCGCGCCGGGATTGGTCGCCTGCCACAGCTTCACTGCCTTGGGCTTGGCCGAGGGCCAGATCCAGATGAGGCCGTTTTCGGCTATCGCCCAGTCGATCTGGGGACTGGTCTTGTTGTCCAGAATGTCGTCGATCCACGACAGCGCTTCGATGATCACGTCCTCGCTCTGTTTGTGATCGGTGTTCGGCGCATAGCGCAGCCACTTGGGACCCGGTAGATCGGCGTAGTAAAACCGCGAGGAGTCGGTGACGAAAAACTGATCGCCGGTGGAGTTGAGAATCAGCTTGGGCATGGTGTAGCGGTCGCGGTAGGTGTAGGGGTCCACCACCTGCAACATCGCCTTACCCGCCGGCGTCTGCACCCGGCACGGCAGGTTAAACTCCACATAGTCGTTCAGCGCCGGCGCGTAGAAGCCGTAGGCTTCCCAATGATGGATGAATTGCTGGCCCAGGTTGGGCATGTCGATCGAGGCCGGAATGATGGCCTTGACCCGTGGGTCCACGGCGGCGGTCAGCCAGGTGGCCCAGCCGCGCTTGGATCCGCCCAGCACCAGAAAGTTTTTGATGTGTACGCCCTTGCTGGCCGCGAAGGTCTGCACCGTGTCCATGGCGCGCACGGCGGCCTTGGTCATCGCCAGATGCACCGCCCACTCCGGATCGCCGGTGTCCAGCGCCTTGTCCAGGCTGTAGGCGAGGATTTCATCCTCCTTGCGCCCCTTTCCCGCTTCGTCGGTGAAGTACAGCGGTTGATTCGGCACCTGATTGACCAAGGCAAGCACCGCGCCCGTCGCTAGCGCCGCCGCGCCCACCGCGTCGTTGATCTCGGTCATCAGCGTACCGCCGTTGCTGCCGCCGCCGATCACCAGAATCGCGGTGTCGGTACTGTCGAGTCCAAAGCGCGGAATGACCAGCGCGACCTCGTGCGTCCACAGGGGACGGTCCACCTCGCTGGCGGAGCGCCACTGCTGGGAGGTCATTTCGAGAAAATAGATGGCGTAGGCAGCTCTTTCCTGGGTGTGGTAATGCCTGTATGAATAATTGGAATCCGGCTTGGCGACATAGCGATCCAGCGCCGTTTCCTCGGCCCAGCCGCCACGGGTCAGCCCGAGTCCCAGAATGACCAGTCCGGCGATAAACCGCCAGAAATTCCGTACTGGTCCGCGCCCGGACGCCACGCGCGCATCGCGCAAGATTAAGTGAGTCATCATTCACCCCGTTAGTGGACAGTGAAATTTTGGTCGTCATGCTACCATTTCGAAACGGTTCTGGACTGTGCGCTAGACCACAGTTCCCGGGGCTTTGATCGGGAACGGCCCTATTTAGGAATCAATCAACGGGAGACTGTCATGGAGCGTTTACGCGCCTTGCTTTCGAGCAAACCCATCCCCCCGGCCGAACGGCTGATTTTCGCCCTGGACGTGCCCGGTCCAGCAGCGGCCAGGGAACTGGTCGAGACCTTGGGCGACGCGGTGCGCTTCTACAAGATCGGCCTGGAACTGTTCATGGCCGGCGGCTATTTCGAACTGATCGAGTGGCTGCGCGCCCGCGGCAAGAAGGTGTTCGTCGATCTCAAGTTTTTCGACGTGCCGGAAACGGTCCGTTCGGCCGTGCGCCAGCTCGCGCCCCACGGCGCCGCCTTCACCACCGTTCACGGCAACGACGCCATCCTGCGGGCGGCGGTGGACGCGGCGCGGGAAAGCGGCGGCGAGCTGGGCATCCTGGCGGTGACCGCCCTGACCAGCCTGGATCAGGCCGATCTCGACGATCTGGGCTTCGCCTGCGATCCCAGAACCCTGGTGCTGTCGCGGGCGCGGCGGGCGCTGGACATCGGCTGTCGGGGGGTCATCTCATCGGGGCTGGAAGCGGCCGCTCTGCGCGAGCATCTGGGCGAGAAGCTGCTGATCATCACCCCCGGTATCCGCCCGGTGCTGAACCGGCCGGCGGATGATCAGAAGCGCACAATGGATGTCGAGGACGCCTTCCTGAACGGCGCCGACCATATCGTGGTCGGCCGGCCCATCCGCCAGGCGCCGGATCCCCGGGCGGCGGCGGCAGCGATTCAGGAACGGATCGCCCGGCTGTTCGCGACCGGCGAGTAGACGTCGGCCGCTGGCGGTGCTGGCGCGAATACCACCATTCCTATCGAGGACAATTCGAGTCAATGGCGGATGGTCATCGCAACCAGCCCATCGGCGTATTCGATTCCGGAGTGGGCGGGCTGTCGGTGTTTCGGCGGATTCGCGCCGACCTGCCACATGAGGCGCTGTTGTACGTAGCGGATTCGGGTCACGCGCCCTATGGCAACAAGCCAGCCGAGTTCATCGTCCGGCGCTCGGTCGCCATCACCGAGTTCCTGTTGGAGCAGGGCGTTAAGGCGGTGGTGGTGGCCTGCAACACCGCGACGGCGGCGGCCATCGCCCGGCTGCGGGCGCATTTCAGCATCCCGATCATCGGCATCGAACCGGCGCTCAAACCCGCCGTGGCTGAGACCCGTTCTGGTGTGGTCGGCATCCTGGCCACCGGCAATACCGTCCGCAGCGACAAGTTTGCCGCCCTGCTCGATCAGCACGGCCACCGGGCGCGGGTGATGGTGCAGCCCTGCCCCGGCCTGGCCGATTGCGTCGAGCATGGGGAGTTGAGCGGCCCGCGCCCCCGCGCCCTGTTGGAGCGTTATCTGGAACCGTTGCTGGCCCAAGGCGCCGATACCCTGGTGCTGGGCTGCACTCATTACCCGTTCCTGATCCCATTGATTCAGCGACTGGCCGGCCCGAACGTGGCCATTCTCGATCCCAGTCCGGCGGTGGCCCAGCAGTTGCGCCGCCGGCTGGAAGCCGGGAACCTGCTGGCGGATGGTCGCGTGGTTGGCGGCGAGCGCTACTTCACCAGCGGCGCTCCCGAACCAGCCGCGCGGTTGATGGCTCGGCTGCTGGGCCATCCGGTGACGGTTGAGGCCCAAATCGCCAGCCACGATGGATAGAGCAGGCGCCTACTGGCTAAACCGTTCGTAGCACGCGCCAAAGCCATGCGCGGCCATGCAACGTTCGAACGCAGCGCAAAATGTATCGCCGTAAGCGGCGGCGCAGGTATAGGGATCGTAGCTGTCGGCGCCCGGCTCGCTGGCGTATGCGACGTCCGTTCTGGTATCCACGCCATTAGATTCCAGCGGCGCTTCGGCGACTTCGGTATGAGCCACGGTGGAGGAAGAGACCCAGCCGCCGGTCGCCAGCGCGCCCGGTCCGACACCGCCCAGAACTAAACCAAGGGCCGCGACCATCGACCATTTTGCTTTTGCTTGAATCGCCATCGTTCGATCTCCACCGCCGTCTTGTTGGGTTGGGATAGACCGTTTGGCGCGGGGATCGCGCGAAATCGGTCACAGTCTCGACGTGATTTGCATGCGTTATGCCAGTGGCGGAACCCGAACCTGGTGCGTGCGATTGTCGATACGGACATCGCTGATGGCCAATAACAACAACGGCTTGGCCGATGATGCCGAACTGGGCGACGACGGCTTCCACTCAGAGGGGGATACCATGGCGCGGGTAGCGGTTCGTATTGGACTGCTGGATGCTTGTGGGCGGGTTAGATTGGCCTGGCAGTCGGGGCGTCGCTATCCACCAACCTTCTTTTTCTCCTGACGGCGACTCGAAAAAAACGGGCTCGGTGTTGATGCCATCGTCGCGGAAAGCGACTGCGAATTTGAGCGGAAAAGAGTTACATAGCGCTCCTACACAGGTTGTGGAATTTCCCCTCCTTGGACAAGGAGGGGGCGCGTAGCGCCGGGGTGGTTCGAAGCGGCGATTCCACCAATCAAATAGGAGCGCTATATCTTCCGCTCGAACGGGGTAAGCACCTTGCTGGAGAGCCGGTAAAGCTGGGCCGGACGGTGCGCGCCAGTGCGAAACCGGTTCGGGATCGGCTCGATGATGTCCTGCTCCAGAATCTTGTGCCGGAAGGACGCCTTGTCCAAACGGGCGCCGATGGTCTGCTCGTAAATCCGGTGCAAGTCGTTCATCGTGAATTCGGCCGGCAGCAGAAAGGCCGGCAGGGATGAATAGGTCGCCTTCCCGCGTAGCCGCTCGACCGCCTTGGCGACGATCTGCTGGTGATCGAAGGGGAGGGGCGGCAAGGCATCGGCCGGACATACTGCGGCGGCCTGGCTCCGGTCCAGCAGGGATGCCGGGATCAGCGCGTAGTAAACGACGCTGACCGACCAGCCGCGCGGATCGCGGGCCGCGCCAGAGAAGGTGAACAACTGCTCCAGGTAGTGTGCGTCGAAGCCGATCTTGCTCCGAATCACCCGCCGGGCCGCAATTTCCGTATCGGCGTCTTCCTCGACATGCACGAAGCCACCCGGCAGGGCGAGCAGCCCCTCGAACGGCGGTTCCTTGCGCCGGGTCAGAATCAGGCAAAGGCGCTCGTCGCGAATGGTGAATAGCGCCGTGTCCACCATCACCAAGGGTTGCGGATAAGCCGGTTCCACGCGCGGGTCTCCATCGTTGTTTGATGTTATTAATAAATAACAAAAATCATTGTATGGAGCTTTTACAATCAATGTCCACTAAAAATATTTTAAATGTTATTTGCAAAAAACAATTAAGTTTGTTAGTCTCTGCGCCCACGGAGGTGGCTATGAACAACGTAACCGCATTATCCGCCGAGGCGCTGCTCGCCATCCGGCCTTCCGAGCCGGAGCGCCTGTTCACCGGCGACGAAGACACCGCGAAACAGGAATTTCGGGCACTGGCGTCACTCTGGCATCCGGATCGGCGCCCGGACGCCGGAATCACCGCAGTGTTCCAGCACCTCACCCGGCTGTACGACGCGGCGGTCCGGAAACTGCGAGGCGGCATCTGGCAAACGCCGGGCCTGCTGGTGCTGCGGGCAACGGATGGCGCGACCTACCAAATTCGCTACCGCAGGGAGCGCGAGTTCGAGCTGGGTCGGCTGTTCGTCGGGAGCGAGATCGTGGCCTATGTCGTCGCGAAAGAACATGCCGATTTATTCCAGAACGCGCTCCAGACCATCGACCGCCTGCCTTGCGCCAACGCCCGCATGGCGGCGGAAGTCGGGCGCTATCTGCCGGAAAGCGTCCGCCACTTCGAGACCGAGGACGGCCGGGTGCTGGTACTGCGGAAAACGCCGGATTTGGTGTTGCTGCGCGACCTGCTCGACCACTGCGGCGGCCGGATGGACGCCCGCCACGTCGCCTGGATCGTCAGTTCGCTGCTGAATCTGGCGTGCTACCTGGATTACGCGCGGTTGGCGCACAACGCCATCCTGGCCGACACCTGGTTCGTTTCTCCGCCGCAACACACCGGCGCCCTGCTCGGAGGCTGGTGGTACGCGGTGCGGCAGGGGGAACGAATGCGGGCCGCGCCGGCCGCCACTGTCCAGCACGCGCCGTTCGACGTGATGGATCGCCGGCGCGGCGACATTCGGACCGACCTGGAACTGATCCGGGCACTGGGCCGGGAACTGCTGGGCGATGCGCCCGGAGCGCGGCTGGCGCGCGAGAAGGCGGCGCCGCAACCGATGCTCGATTGGTTGCGCTTGCCGGCGGGCGGTTCCGCTCTACGCGATTACCAGATTTGGATGAACCGGGTGTTGAAAGACAGCTTCGGCAAACGCCGGTTCGTGAAGCTCGATGTATCGGCCGAGGATTTGTACTGAGGCCCTCACCCCCAACCCCTCTCCCAAAGGGCGAGGGGAGTCAAGACTACCGTCAACCAAGAAGGAGAACGCCATGGGAGCCGCCCGTTGGGACCCCACCGATTGGAGGGCTTACGCTGCTTCGACCACCGGTAGAACCACCGATGCCGTGTTTGCCTCGCGTGGAATCGACAAAGACTTGAACCCGTTCGGGGTCGCCGTGCGGGAATCGCGGGATTCGGACCTCAACCCGGCATCGACCGCCATCATCGTCGGGCTGGACGTGACCGGCTCGATGGGCATGATCGCCGATACGCTGGCCCGCAAGGGCCTCGGCACGATGGTGGAGGAAATTCTGGCTCGCAAGCCGGTATCCGACCCGCACATTCTGTGCATGGGCATCGGCGACGTGCTGTACGACCGGGCGCCGTTGCAGGCGACCCAGTTCGAGGCCGACATCCGCATCGCCAAGCAACTCGAAAAGCTGTGGCTGGAAAAGGGCGGCGGTGGTAACTCGTGCGAGTCCTACAACCTGCCGTGGTACTTCGCGGCGATGCACACCGCCATCGACTGCTTCGAGAAGCGCGGGAAGAAGGGCTATCTGTTCACGGTGGGTGATGAGGATCCGCCGCTGGATTTGCCGGCCGCCGCCATCGCCCGCTTCCTCGGCGACCGGCCGCAACGCGACTTCGCTTCCCGCGAACTGCTGACCCTGGTCGGGCGCAGGTACCACGTCTTTCACGTCATCGTGGAGGAAGGCTCGCACGCCCGCCACGACCCGCGCGGAGTGCGGAATCGCTGGACCGAGTTGCTCGGGCAGCGGGTGATCGGCCTGTCCGACCACACCAAGCTGGCGGAGGTGATCGTTTCCGCTATCGAGGTCAACGAGGGCCGCGACCGGGACCGGGTCGTCAAAAGCTGGTCGAAACAGACCGCGCTGGTGGTGCAACGCGCCGTGGGCGGACTGGGACCGACCCGGACCGGCAGCGCCGAGGTCGTGCGATTTTGATTGCTTTCCCTCACCCCTGACCCCTCTCCCGCAAGCGGGCGAGGGGAACAGAAAAGCTGACCCTTCTCCCGCAAGCGGGCGAGGGGAACAGAAAAGCTGACCCTTCTCCCACAAGCGGGCGAGGGGAACCGAGGAGAACTAGCGATGCGTTTGTCAAAGACTGCCCGGGTCGTGATCGGCGCCCAGTTCGGCGACGAAGGCAAGGGCCGGGTGACCGACTATTACGCGGCGGAAGTGGGCCGCGATGGGATCGTGATACGGTTCAACGGCGGGGCGCAGGCCGGCCATACGGTGGTGACGCCGGACGGCTTGCGCCACGTTTTCAGCCACGTCGGCAGCGGCGCGTTCGCCGACGCCGCCACCTTCCTGTCGCGGTTTTTCGTGTCCAATCCGATTTTGTTTCTCAAGGAAATGGAAACCTTGGCGGCCAAGGGCGTGGAACCGGTGGTTTATGTCGATCCACAAAGCCCGGTGACGACGCCTTACGACATGATGATCAATCAGATCGTCGAACGGGAACGGGGAGGGGATCGGCATGGCAGTTGCGGCGTCGGCTTCGGCGAGACCATTGAGCGCAATCTGACGCCGGCTTACATGCTAACCGTCGCGGATTTGGCGGATCGGTCGGCGCTGGCGGCGAAGCTGGACGCCATCCGCCGCAAATATGCGCCCGCCCGGCTTGCTCGGCTGGGATTCGCCGCCACCTTCGCCCGGAACGCCGATCTGTTTTTGTCAGATGCCATTCTGGAGCACTACGTCGAAGACGCGCGCCGCTTTCTTCAGTTGGCGACGGCAGCCGACATTCAGGCGGCAACGCGCGGACGACATCTGCTGTTCGAGGGCGCCCAAGGTCTGTTGCTCGATCAGGATCGCGGCTTTTTTCCACATGTCACCCGCTCGAATACCGGGTTGCGCAACGTGCTGGCGCTGGCGGGGGAGTTGAATTTGACGCGGCTTGAAGTCACCTACGCGACGCGCGCCTATCTAACCCGGCATGGCGCGGGTCCGCTACCGCATGAGTTACCGGAAAAACCCTATCCCGGCGTGATCGACGCCACCAACATTCCAAATGCCTATCAGGGAACATTACGGTTCGCCTGGCTCGATCTGGACCTGCTTCAGCGCGCTATTGCCGAGGATCTGGCCGATGCCCAGCGGTTTCTGGCGTTGTCGCTCACTCCCCGACTGGCCATCACCTGCCTGGATCAGATCGGCGATGGCAAGGTGACGTACTACAGCGGCGGATTACGACGCCAAGCAAGCATCGAAGCGTTCGTCGCGGCGGTTTCGCGAGCCGTGGGCATCCACGAAGTCCTGCTCGGTTTCGGCGCGGACCGGACTCCTGAACTATCAAGCATTCGCCAGGGACAATATTGGCATGGCTTACCTGGAGGGCAACAACGTGAGTTCGCCGGTCACTTCGTAGCCGCCTGGGGACGCTGAGCGTAGCGGGGCGATAGCCCGGCAATCGATTATGGGAAAAAAACAGATGCCTCATAGTGTTACCTTGATTACCACGATTGCCGCCGCTTTCGGATTTGCCCTGATCCTGGGCTTTATTGCTGTACGTCTGAAGCTGCCGGCCCTGGTCGGTTACCTGATGGCCGGCGTGCTCATTGGTCCGGCCACGCCCGGTTTTGTCGCGGACCTCGAACTCTCGGGCCAGCTCGCCGAGATCGGCGTCATGTTGCTGATGTTCGGCGTCGGACTGCATCTTTCCCTGGGCGACCTGCTGGCGGTCCGTCGGATCGCCCTGCCGGGCGCGGTGGCCCAAATTACGGTGGCGACCATGCTCGGCGCGGTGGTCGCATCCCTGTGGGGCTGGAGCTTCGGCGCGGGCATCATGTTCGGCCTCGCGCTCTCCACCGCCAGCACCGTGGTGCTGCTCAGGGCGCTGGAAGATCGCGGCGTCCTCGATTCCATCAACGGCCGCATCGCCGTCGGCTGGCTGGTGGTCGAAGACCTCGCGATGGTCCTGGTCCTGGTGCTGTTGCCGCCCCTTGCGGGCTGGCTCGGCGGCGACCCCGGACCCAAGGTGGCCGAGGGAGCGGCGGATGGGAATCTGCTGACGACGCTGGCGCTCACGATCGGCAAAGTCTCGGTCTTCGTCGCCCTCATGCTCGTCGTCGGCCGGCGCGTGTTCCCCTGGCTGCTCTGGCAGGTGGCTCGGACCGGCTCGCGGGAACTCTTCACATTGTGCGTGATCGCGGCCGCAATCGGCATCGCCTACGGCTCCGCCGCGCTGTTCGGCGTTTCCTTCGCCCTCGGCGCCTTCTTCGCCGGGATGGTCATGCGGGAATCCCCATTGAGCCACCGGGCCGCCGCCGAGTCCTTGCCGCTACGGGACGCTTTTTCCGTTCTGTTCTTTGTTTCGGTTGGAATGCTGTTCGACCCGGCGATACTGCTGCGCGAACCGGTCCGGCTGCTGGTCGTCGTCGCGATCATCACCCTCGGCAAAACCCTGGCCGCCTTTCTGCTCGTCCTCGCCTTCCGCTACCCGCTCAACACGGCGCTCACGGTCTCGGCCAGTCTGGCGCAAATCGGAGAGTTTTCCTTCATCCTGGCGGGTCTCGGGGTTTCCCTGAACCTCCTGCCGGTCGAGGGTCAGGATCTCATTCTGGCGGGGGCGCTCATTTCCATCGCGCTCAATCCGCTGGTGTTCAACGCCATCGAGCCGGTGCAAGCCTGGATTCGATCCCACTCGAAGCTGGCCCGCGCCATGGAGCGGCCGGCCGACCCGCTGGCGGAGCTGCCGATGACCGTCAGCCAGGAACGCCTGACCGGGCATGTCGTCCTGGTGGGCTATGGCCGCGTTGGCCGGCGCATCGGCGAGGCGTTGACCGAACGCGGCGTACCCATCGTCGTGGCCGAGCAGAACCGTGAAATCGTCGAGCGACTGCGCGAGCGCGGCATACCAGCGGTCTCCGGGGATGCCTCCGAGCCGGCGGTGCTCATCCAGGCCCATATCGCCCGGGCGCGAATGTTGGTGATCGCCACCCCCGATACCTTCCGGGCGCGAAAAATGATCGAAATCGCACACGCGCTCAAGCCGGACGTGGAAGCGGTCGTCCGCACGCATAGCGACGAAGAGGCGGCGCTGCTTCGGAAAGAAAAGGCCGGAAAAGTGTTCATCGGAGAGCATGAGCTGGCGCTCGGCATGACGCGGCATGTGCTTGAGCGCATCGGGTGAGGAGAAAGGGGATCCAATCCTGTTTTTTACGTCAGACGCGCCGATTTTCAACCGGCGCCGTCTGGAATTCGCGCGCGTATTGATCCAGGCCGCCGAATGTTCCGCAGACGAACAGGATATCGTTTGGGCGTACTTGGAAGGCGTCGTCAAATTTGACGAACACGTCCTGACCCCGCTCCACCGCGACCACCGCCGCGCCGCCAGTCCGTTCGCGCACCCGTGCGCGCCACGGATGCAGTCCCACCAGCGCGCCGGGAGCCACCCGGATGAATTTTAGACGCTGCTCGACCGCGACCGCCTGCTCGCCGAGCAGGTGATAGGCAAGGATTTCCCCGGCCACCTGCCCCACCGACAGCGCGAAATCCGCGCCGGCCTGGTACAGCCGCGCCACATTCGGCGCCCGGTTGACCCGGACGATGAGGGGGACCTCGGGCGCGTAGTCGCGGACCACCGCAGTGGCGAACACCCCTTCACTGTCGTTGCTCAACGCCAGCACCACCGCGCTCGCCGCGCGCACGTTCGCCCGCTCCAGTGTGGCGTGTTCGAGCACGTTGCCGACCACGTCAACCCCCGGCGCAAGCTGTTGGTCGATAACGACGGTCATCTCCTTGGCGTCGCGCAGCATTTCCACCACCTTGTTACCAACCGTGCCATAACCGGCTACCACGATGGGGCCGGTGCGGCGGATCGGCTCGGCCAGGCGCTCGACCTGGGCCAGATTGGCGTGCGCGCCGACCGCGACCAGGATCGCGCCAGGTTCGATGCGCGTGTCCGGCCCGGTAGCGACGGCAAAGCTCCCACCGCGCCATTGCCCGATCACGGTCACGCCGTGGCGTTCGCGCAGCCGCAGTTCGCCCAAGGGTTGCCCGGCCAGAGGACTGTCGGCGCGGACCCGGAATTCGGCCAGACCGACTTGTGCGCCGAGCAGATGCAAACCTTCCGCTGGGGGGGTGATGCGAGTGCTGGCGCGAGCCGCCAGCGCCGCGCCGAGGACATGGGTCGGGGTGAACACGGCGGACGCGCCCACCTTCAGCATGGGCGGCCGATACAGGGGATCATCGACGAGGGCGTAAATCGGTCCGTCGAATCCCAGCTCGCGGGCCATCAGGATGCAGATCGCGTTGGCGTGGTCGTCGGCGTTGGCCACCACCGCCCGCGCCTGTTCCACGCCCGCCAGCACCATCGCTTCCTCGTCCAGGTTGCCATATACCACCGGATAGCCGCGATCGCGCAGACTGCGGGCCAGTGTCATGTCTTCCTCGAAGATCACGAAGGAGGAGCCGACCCGCTGGAATTCCACCAGCAGCGAATCGATCATCGGGCCATAGCGGTAGAACAGAACCTGTCCCACCATCGACGGCAAGACGTGCGGCAGCCGCATCTCGAACCGCTCCTCGATGTACGGCAATACATAGATGGGGAAAACCAATACCAGAAAAAACATGCCGATGAACTGGGTCAGGATCACCAGCAGGATCATGACCGGGTGCTTCCAGGGCGCGTAGGCGCCGTAGCCGGTGGTGGTCAGCGTCTCGGAGGCCCATTCCA